>Ga0101941_1001088_pt1 | contig 24685 bp, 23 predicted proteins | sample DewCreD2012metaG_3_FD_75242 | JGI IMG/M metagenome (GOLD analysis project Ga0101941, IMG submission 75242) | Hot spring sediment bacterial and archeal communities from British Columbia, Canada, to study Microbial Dark Matter (Phase II) - Dewar... ...
CCATGCCGGCCTTGCTGACGGTCAGGGTCTCGCCCTGGACGGTCTTCAGGGTCGCCTTGCCGGCATGGGCCATGGCGTTGGCCTTCAGGTCGGCGGCGGTCAGGCGGCCGGCCACCACGTGATAGGTCAGGATCTTGGTCAGGGCCGCCTTGTTCTCCGGCTTGACCAGGGTGTCGACCGTGCCGGCCGGCAGCTTGGCGAACGCCGCGTCGGTGGGGGCGAACACGGTGAACGGACCTGGGCCCGACAGGGTGTCGACCAGGCCGGCGGCCTTGACCGCGGCCACCAGGGTGGTGTGGTCCTTGGAGTTGATCGCGTTGGCGACGATGGTCTTGGAGGGGTACATCGCCGCTCCGCCGACCATCTTGGTTGTCTCGGCGAAGGCCGCGGGGGCCATGGCCGACAGGCCGAGCGCGGTCACGACCACGGCGGCGAGAACTGATTTCTTCATGAGCTTCCATCCTGTCTGGTTGGACCGATCGCTCGGTCGCAAGCAGGTACGGGGCGGACCCGTGGGCGGATGCGGTCGTATGTCCTTAGGTGCGGATGAATCGCCCGGCGGCGCGGACCGAGCCCGTGGGCGCGCCACTCGGAGAGCCGCCGAGCGGCTCGTCGGTGACCGCCAGGGTGGCGGTGAAGACGCCGTCGGCGTTCAGGCCCGCGGGCGCGGCCATCCGGGTGGGGGCCGCGGTGGCGATCACCCCCAGCGAGATCGGCTTGCCGCCCTCGGGAATGATCCATAGCTCGGGATCGCGGCCCTGCGGCAGGGTCAGGGCCACCGGCGTCAGCACCAGCTGACCGTGATCCGGATCGAGTGTGGCCACCAGCCGCGCCTCGCGCGTCGTCGGATCGGCAATCACCGCCACCTGGTTCGGGGGCGGCGCGACGGCGACGGGCGGCGGCGCGACAGCGACCGGCGGCGGGGCGCGGTTGGGCAGGGCGACCACGACCAAGCAGGCGGCGGCCAGGGCGAGCGCTCCGGCGCTGACGCCGCGCCACACCCGCACATCGCGCCACACGTCCAGGCGCGGCCGCGGGGCGATCAGATTCGAGATCCGGGGCCACAGTCCAGCGCTAGGCTGGATGGCCGCCACCTCGCCGACCAGAGGCGTCAGGCGCCGTTCCCACCAATATACCGCTTGGGCGAAGACGGCTTCGTCGACGATCCGCCGGCTGACGGCGGCGCGTTGGGCCGCGTCGAGCACGCCAAGCACGTATTCCCCGGCCAGGACGCGATCGTCGTCTTCGCCCGTGGGGCCGGTGGTTGGGGCGTCGGTCATGCTTCGAGACAGCCGCGCAGGCTGATCAGGCTGCGCCGGATCCAGCTTTTCAGTGTGCCCAGCGGCATGGACAGCCTTTGACTCAGCGCTTCGTAGGTCACGCCCTCGAAGAAGGCGGTGCGCACGGCCCCGGCATGGCTCGGATCCAACTGATCCAGGCAGTGGGCCAGCCGCGCATGGTCCTCATCGGTTTCGACCAGCGTCGAGGCCAGCGGCGCCGGATCGGCCAGCGTTTCGGCCTCGGCGACGTCGGCGACGACCCGCCCGCCGCGCGCCCGCAGCCGGTCGATGGCGCGGTTGCGGGTCAGGACGGCCAGCCAGGTGATCGGGCTGGCGCGCTCCGGATCGAAGCCGCCCGCCTTGCGCCAAACCGTCAGATACACGTCCTGCAACACGTCCTCGGCCTCCTGCCTGTCGTGCAAGATACGGAGGCAGACGCCAAACAGTTTCGCCGAGGTGTGGCGATAGACGTAGCGCAGGGCGTCGGCGTCCTGCTGCGCCACGCGGGACAGAGCCTTGGATAGCAGCGCACGACTGGTGTTTGCGTCGACCAAGATCGCCCTTCCCAGCGTGCGTTGGTGGCCGACCGTGTCATGCCCCTCGCGGCGAGGCAACACGGGTCGACGCGTCTTTGCGGCGGGAAGGCTCTAGCCCAGCAGCGCTCGCGTCGCGGCGGCGACGTCCGCCTGGCGCATCAGGCTCTCGCCGACCAGCATGGCCTTTGCTCCCGCCGCCTCCATCCGCACCGCGTCAGCGGCGACGAACAAGCCGCTCTCGGTGACCAGCAGGGCGTCCTTCGGGGCCAGGGTCGCCAGCCGTTCGGTGACGGCCAGATCGACCACGAAGCTCTTCAGGTCGCGGTTGTTGATCCCGACCAGGGTCGAGCCCAGCTTGCCGGCGCGATCCATCTCGGCCTCGTCGTGCACCTCGACCAGGGCGTCCATGCCTAGGCGGGCGGCCTCGGCCATCAGGTCGACGGCCACGGCGTCGTCGATCATGGCCAGGATCACCAGGATGGCGTCGGCGCCCAGGGCGCGGCTCTCGGCCACCTGCCAGGGGTCCACCAGGAAGTCCTTGCGGATGCAGGGCAGGGCGACCGCCGCGCGGGCGTCGATCAGGTAGCCGTCGGCGCCCTGGAAGCTGGGGCCGTCGGTCAGCACCGACAGGCAGGCCGCGCCGCCGGCGGCGTAGGCCCGAGCCAAGGCGGGCGGGTCGAAGTCGGCGCGGATCAGGCCCTTGGACGGCGAGGCCTTCTTGATCTCGGCGATCAGGGCCAGCTTGCCGGGGCCATGGGCGGCTTCCAGAGCGGCCTTGAAGCCGCGAGGGCCGTTGGCGGCCTTGGCGGCGGAGTCGACCTGCGCGAAGGACCGGCGGCGCTTACGATCGGCCACGTCCTCGCGCTTGTAGGCGGCGATCTTGGCGAGGATGTCGGTCATGCGGCGGGTACTGCTTCACTGTTGGTGGCGGCCACCAGCCCGGCCAGGGCGGCCTGGGCGCGGCCGTCGTCCAGCGCCGCGCCGGCCAGTTCGACGCCCTCGCGCAGCGTCTCGACCTTGTCGGCCACCAGGAAGGCGGCGGCGGCGTTGAGCATGACGATGTCGCGATAGGCGCCTTTTTGGCCGTCCAGCAGGGTGGTCAGGGCGGCGGCGTTGAAGGCGGGATCGCCGCCGGTGATGTCGGCCAGGGCCGCGCGGGGCAGGCCCACGGCTTCGGGCGTGATCGTGAACAGCCGCACGCTGCCGTCGCGCCATTCGGCGACCTCGGTCTCGCCGGTGGTGGTCAGCTCGTCCATGCCCGCCCCGTGCACCGACCAGGCCCGCTCGGCCCCCAGCGCGCCCAGGGCCTTGGCCACGGGCTCGACGAAGCGATGGGCCGAGACGCCGACCACCTGGCGCTTGGCGCCGGCGGGGTTGGTCAGCGGACCCAGCAGGTTGAAGATCGTGCGGAAGCCCAGTTGCTGGCGGATCGGCGAGACGTGCTTCATCGCCCCGTGGTGCGACTGGGCGAACAGGAAGCAGATGCCGGCGGTGTCCAGCGCACGGCGCTGCTGGGCCAGGGTCGCGTCGATATTGACCCCGAGGGCGGCCAGGACGTCGGCGGTGCCGGACTTGCTGGTGATCGCCCGGTTGCCGTGCTTGGCCACCTTCAGTCCGCCCCCGGCGGCCACGAAGCCGACGGCGGTGGAAATATTCAGGGTATGCAGGCCGTCGCCGCCGGTGCCGCAGACGTCGATGACGTCATAGGGGTGCTCCAGGTGGATCGCGGCGCGGCGCATGGCGCGGGCGCAGGCGGTGATCTCGCCCACGGTCTCACCGCGCAGGCGCATGGCGGTGACCGCCGCCGCCACCTGGGCGGGGGTCGGCTCGCCGCGCAGGCAGGCGGCGAAGAAGATCTCGGCGTCGTCCTCGTCCAGGGTCTGGCCGTCGGCCAGCTTGGCCAGCAGGGGCTTGAAGGCGTCCGACATCGACTAGACCCAGATCGCCGCGTCGCGCTGGACCTTGGCCAGGTCCAGGAAGTTGGCCAGCAGCTGATGGCCGCCTTCGGTGGCGATCGACTCGGGATGGAACTGCACGCCGTAGACCGGGCGGGTCTTGTGCTGCACGCCCATGATCTCGCCGTCCTCGGTCCAGGCGGTGATCTCCAGGTCGTCCGGCAGGGTGGCCTTGTCGACCGCCAGGCTGTGATAGCGCGTGGCGATGAACGGGTTGGGCAGGCCCTTGAACACGCCCTGGTCGTTGTGGAAGATCTTGCTGGTCTTGCCGTGCATCACTTCCTTGGCGCGGATCACGTCGCCGCCATAGGCCTGGCCGATGGCCTGGTGGCCCAGGCACACGCCGAGGATGGCCATGTCGTCGGGCGCGCCGCGCAGCAGCGGCAGGCAGATGCCGGCCTGGTCGGGGGCCTTGGGTCCGGGCGACAGCAGCACGGCCTGCGGGCGAAGGCCCAGGGCTTCCTGGACCGACAGGTCGTCGTTGCGATGCACGACGGTGTCGGCCCCCAGCTCGTTCAGATAGTGGACGAGGTTGTAGGTGAAGCTGTCGTAGTTATCGATGACCAGGATCATGACGCCGCCTTTCCAGGTTCAGGGTTCTAGCGGGTTTCAGCGAAAAGGTGAGGCTTTTCGCGCCAAGTTTTTCTGGCGCCGGACTTAGCGGCCCCGACGGCTGCGAGGGCGGCGCGAAAGCGTCGCATTGCTTCGGCGCGGGGCTCGGGCATGCTTGGACCATGAACCCCGCTGATTCCGCCCTCGACACCGCCGCTCTGGCCTATGCCCGCGCCCTGCTGCGCAAGCCCATGCGCCGTCAGAAGATGGGGCCGGTCCTGGCGGCGGCCGCCTTCGCGGCCCTCAGCGCGGTGACCTTCGCCACCGTGATGGTGATCGCCCCGCCGGCGGTCGTGCAGCACCTGCCGTCGGAACGCCTGGGCGACCCGCCCGCCGTTCCCTAGGCGAAACGCCAGGCCTCTTCGGCCGCGCGCTTGAGGGCCCGCGACTTGTGCAGGGTCTCGTCGTACTCAGCGTCCGGATCGCTGTCGGCCACGACGCCGCCGCCGGCCTGGACATACATCATGCCGTCCTTCACGAGCGCCGTACGCAGCACGATGCAGGTGTCCACCGAGCCGTCCGCGCCGATATAGCCCACGGCGCCGGCGTAGCCGACGCCGCGCTTCTCGACTTCCAGCTCGTCGATGATCTCCATGGCCCGCACCTTGGGTGCGCCAGAAAGCGTGCCGGCGGGCAGGGCGGCCATCAGCACATCGACCGGATCCACGCCGTCGGGCGCGTCGCCCTCGACGTTGGAGACGATGTGCATGACATGGCTGTAGCGCTCGATCTTGAAGCTGTCGGTGACCCGAACGTTGGCGCTCTTGCCCTTGGCGGCCGGATCGTTGCTGCCGGCGTGCTTGAGCATGGCCACGCGGCCCACGTCGTTGCGGCCCAGGTCCAGCAGCATCAGGTGCTCGGACCGTTCCTTGGGATCGGCCAGAAGTTCCTTCTCCAGCGCCAGGTCCTGTTCGGGCGTGGCGCCGCGCGGACGTGTGCCGGCGATCGGCCGGATGGTGATCTTGCCGTCGCGCAGGCGGACCAGAATCTCCGGCGACGAGCCGACCAGGTTGAAGCCGTCCAGATCCAGGAAATACAGGAACGGCGATGGATTGGTCCGGCGCAGCGAGCGGTACAGGGCGAACGGCTCCAGCGGGAACGGCGCGCGGAAGCGGTGGCTGGGCACCACCTGGAAGATGTCGCCGGCCCGGATGTACTCTTTCGCCTTCTCGACCACGACCGCGTAGTCCTCGCGGCTGACCGGGGTGGTGAACTCGGCCTGGCCGTGGCTCTGGCGCGGGGCCGGCTGGGTCAGGGGACCGCGCAGGTCGGCCATCACGCTCTCGATGCGACCCTGGGCTGCGGCGTAGGCGTCGGCGGCCGACACGCCCTTTTGCGGGCGGGCGGTGGTGACCAGGATGATCTCCTGGGCGATGGCGTCGAACACCGCCACGATCGACGGCCGGGTCATGATCCCGTCCGGCAGGCCCAGCGTGTCCGGGTTGATGTCCGGCAGGCGCTCGGCCAGGCGGACCATGTCGTAGCCCAGGGCGCCGAACACCCCGGCCGACGGCGGCGGCAGGCCGGCCGGCATCTCGATGCGCGAGCGGGCGATCAGGTCGCGCAGGCTGTCCAGCGCGCCGCCGGCCTGGGGCGTGAAGCGACCGGCGGCGATGTCATCGCCCTCGGCGATCTCGGCCTGGTCGCCGCGGCAGCGCCAGACCAGGTCCGGCTTCATGGCCACGATCGAATAGCGCCCGCGCCAGGCGCCGCCCTCTACGCTTTCGAACAGGAAGGCGTAGGGCCGTCCGTGACCGATCTTCAGGTAAGCCGAGACCGGTGTCTCCAGGTCGTCGATCAATCGGGTCCAGACCACCTGCGGGCGGCCGGACTCGTAGGCGGCGGCAAAGGCGTCGAGCGCGGGCTCCAGGCTCATTGAGCCTTTTCCTTGGGCTTGGCGGGCGCCTTGCCGTCTTCGGCGGGCAGGGCGCTGGTGTCGACGCCGATCGCCTGGCGCGCCAGGGTCAGGTTGACCTTGGTCTTCAGCTGGGTCTTGGCGGCGTCCTGGGCGGCCAGGCCGACGTCGCGGAACAGGCCCTGCGAGGTCTGCGAGCGCATGGCCTCGGTGATCTGGGCCAACTGCTCTGGCGCGCCCTGATGGACTTTCTCGACCACGGCCACCAGATAGCCGCCCTGCGGACCTTGGGTGACGAAAGGAACGCCCGGCTTGGCGCCGAACGTGCCGATCAGCAGGTCCTGGCCCAGGCCCTGGAACTGGCGGGCGTTCTGGCGGCTGATGTTGGGCACGCGCTGGACCTGGGTCTGGGACGCGGCGGCGACCGCTTCCAGCGACTCGCCCTTCTTGACCCGCGCGGCCAGTTCGTCGGCCTTGACCTTCATGCGCTCGAGCAGCTTTTCGAGCATCCAGCGCTGGGCCAGCGGTTCGCGGATCTCGGCCAGCGGGGGCAGGGCCGACGGAACGACCTTTTCCACGCGAACGGCGAAGTACTCGCCCTTGCCGGCCTCGATCAGCTCGCTTTCGCCGCCCGAAGGCAGTTCAAAGGCGGCTTTCAGCGCGTCGGGGGTCAGGCCCACCACCGGCTGGCCGGTCTGGTCCACGCCCGAGGCGGCGATCGGCGCGGTGGTCATCACCAGGGCGCCGGCCTTGGTGGCCGCGTCGATCAGGTTGGCGCCGCCGTCATGGGCGTCCTGATAGGTCTGGGTCTGTTCATAGGCCTTGGCCTGGGCGGCCTGGGCCTTCAGCTCGGCCTCGATGGCCGGGCGCTGCGAGTCCAGGCTGGGCACGGCGGCCGGGTTGATCTTGAGCAGCTTGACCACCGAGACGCCGAGGTCGCCGTTGATCGGCGCGCTGACCTGGCCCGCCGCCAAAGCGAACACGGCGTCGGCCACCTTGCGGTCGGGCAGGGCGGTCTTGGGCTTGGAGTCGATCATCACCGGCTGCTTGCCGTAGGCGCTGGCGACGATGGCGGGCTGGTCGCCCTTGGTCAGGCGCTGGGCGATCACCGCGGCGGCCTTGGCGTCCGGGGCGACGATCTGGACGTACGAGCGGGTCTCGGCCGTGCCCAGGGTGTCCTTGCGGAAATTGTAGGTCTTGACGATGTCGGCCTCGGGCACGGTCACCGTGCTCTCCAGAGCCTTGGCGCTGAAGCGGGCCACCGACAGGACCCGGGTCTCGGGCCGGGTCAGCTGGGCGGCGTGTTCCTTCATGTAGGCCTGGAGTTGGGCGTCGGTCGGAGCGCCCGGCCGTTCGACGGTGGCGGGATTGACCGCGAAGGCGGCCAGGTCGCGGCCTTCCAGGCCATAGGCGGCCTGCAGAGCCGAATAGAAGCGCGGAGCGCGCAGGCCGGAGGCCACGGCGCTCAACAGGTGGCCCTGGGCGATGTCGTCGCGCAGCGAGGCTTCATACCGCGCCGGGGTCAGGTCGTTCTGGGCCAGCAGGCGCTGGTACATCACCGTATCGAACTTGCCGGTGATCGGATCGAACGGGCGCTGGCCCGGCGGCAGGCTGGCCAGTTGCTCGCGCAGGGTGTCGCCGACCAGCTTGTCGGACGGGCGCACGCCCATCTTGCGGATCAGTTCGGCCAGGGATTCCTGCAGCGCCAGCTGGGTCAGCATCTTGCGATCCACGCCCTGCTGGACGGCGACGTCCGGGGTGATGATCTGGCCCTGAGCCTGCTCGCGTTTGCGATAGTTCTCGAACTGCGCCTTGAAGTCCTCCGGCGACATGGTCCGCGACCCGGCGGCGATCACCCACTTGCCCGAAGGCGCGCGGAAGACGTCGCTGATGCCGAACACCGCGAAGCTGACGATGAGCAGACCAAACAGGAGCACCGCGAACGGCGATTTGGCGAAGGAGCGGAAGCCGGCGAGCATGACTGGGAGAAACCTTCCTCGAAAATCGCGCGGTTCCCCGCGGGGCCACGGCCCGAGCGAAGATGCGTACGCGAGCAGCGGGTATAGTAGAGCCGCGGGGGGGCGGGCAAGCGGCGGAGGGGCGCGAGCGGTCTTGACTTCGGACCCGCCTGGGGTCCCAAACCGGCCGCATGACCCTTTCGCTGACCACGCCCCGGCCGTTGATCGCCGGAAATTGGAAGATGTTCGGCCTTGAAACCTCGCTCGACGAGGCCCGCGCGGTAGCGGCGGCGCTGGCCGCCAAACCGCCCGCCGCCCGTGTCGCCCTCTGTCCGGCGGCCACCCTGCTGCATCGGATGGCGCAGGCCATGGCCGGCGAGGCGGTGATCGTCGGCGGTCAGGACTGCCATCCGGCCGCTTCGGGACCTCATACCGGCGACATCTCGGCCGCCATGCTCGCGGACGCCGGCGCCCGGCTGGTGATTCTCGGTCATTCCGAACGGCGCGCCGCCTACGGCGAAAGCGACGCCCTGGTCTCGGCCAAGGTCGAGGCCGCCCTGGCCGCGGGTCTCGAGCCCATAGTCTGTTTCGGCGAAACCCTGGCCCAGCGCGACGCCGGGCGGGCCGAAGCGGTGGTGACCGAAATGGCCCGGGGGGCTCTGCCCGGCGGCCTGGCCGGCCAGGCCTTCGCGGTGGCCTATGAGCCGGTCTGGGCCATCGGAACGGGCCGCACGCCGACGGTCGCCGACATTGAGCATATCCACGGGGCGTTGCGCGCGGTGTTGGTCGAGCGCTTCGGCGACCACGGGGCGACCGTGCCGATCCTCTATGGCGGCTCGGTGAAACCCGACAACGCCCGCGAGATCCTGGCTACCCCCGAAGTGGGCGGCGCGCTGGTCGGCGGGGCCTCGCTGAAGGCGACGGACTTCCTGGCCATCATCGCGGCGGCCTAGGCGGCGAGGGCGTATCGACACTCAGGGTCCGAGGGAAACCTCGTCCTTCGACAAGCTCCAGGATCAGGTTTCTTCGGCTTCCGCCTGCGAATGGTCCTCGTCCTGAGCCTGAAGGACGAGGACCACGCCGCCGACTTATCCTCCGCGTTCAGCCAGCAAACCCCCACGATTTCAACGCCCTGAACTTTCTCGACCGAACTTATCCCCACCCTCCAAACCGGCCGTATCCTTATCTCACCTCGACGCAGGGAAAGGGCGCATGGCCAGCGACCGATGCGGCGGCGGGGGGCGATCGAGCGGGAAGCTCTGTCGGCGGCGGCGTTCGCGTGCGTAGGAACCCCGTCAAACCTCACGTCTCCAGGGCCGGCCGGGCATGGAACACTAAAACGGCGTGGCGTGAGGGCTGACTTGGCGGCAGGCGGGCGGTGACGCGCTCGCGGTCCGGGACCGGGGGCGTTGCCCTGGCCCGCCAGTCGGAGGCTTCAAGGCGGCGAGGCTTTAACAAAGCTCAGCGTCGCGGGCTTCCGGATAACGATGGCGCGGAGCGATCGGGCTTCGTCGAAACGGTATTCTTTATTCCAACTCCGGACGGTGTCCGGCGCTCCGCGACCCTTTCCATTCCCACTCTCAGCGAGAGCGTGAGAGTGCGAAGCCGTGCCAACCAAGTCCTCCCCCTGTGGGGGAGGTGTCGGCGAAGCCGACGGAGGGGGGAGTATTCGGAAGATAGCCGGACCTACGGTCGATGATCCTAAAACGCCCCCCACCGATCGCTGCGCGATCGCCTCCCCCACGGGGGGGAGGACTTGGAGTGCTAGAACAGCAACCCATGAAGCCGGCAGTCCCGGCGCTCACCGTCCCGGTCGACATGCCCCTTCATGTAGCCTTCCTCTTCGAAGCCCAGCTTCTGCAACACCTTCTCGGCGCGGGAGTCGCCTATGTGAGTGCGGGCGACCATCCGCTTGAGACCCAGGGACGAGGCGCAATAGGCCAACAGGGCGGCGGTGGCCTCGGTCGCATAACCCCGGCCCCAGGCCTCGCGGGCGATGATGAAACCAAGCTCGCCGCGATGGTGACGCCAGTCCAGATCGACCAGTTCGCAATAGCCCATGAACCAGCCGGTCCTGGTCTGGCGGATCGCCCAGTACATGGCTCTGCGCTCTTCCATCTCGGCCACCTGGGCCGCGACCGTGGCCGCGACCTCGTCCGGATCCTCGATGGCGGCCCGGTCCCAGTGGGCCATCACTTCCGGATCGCTCAGAAACGGGTAGACGAGGGGAGCGTCCTCAAGCGCCAGCGGCGTCAGGCTAAGGCGTTCAGTCTCGAGGATCATGCGCGAGAATTGACCTGATACGGGCGTAAGGAAGGGTCTTGAGTGAAGCGGGTTCGTCCCCAGCTATGGCGCGGGCCCGTTGCAAGTGATAGAGGGGCCGCTTCGTTTTTCGCGGCGGAAGTGTCCGTCGCCCGGATCGAGATCGATTAAGACATGCTCATCGGCGTTCTGCTGACCATCAACATCATCGTTTGTATCGCCCTGATCGGGATGGTGCTGATGCAGCGCTCCGAAGGGGGAGCCCTAGGCATGGGCGGCGGCGGCGGCGGTTTCATGACCGCGCGCGGCGCGGGCGATCTGCTGACCCGCACGACCTGGATCCTGTTCTCGATCTTCCTGATCATCAGCCTGGCCCTGACCATCCTGACGGGCCGCATGGGCGCCAGCAACTCCGTGGTCGACCGCCTGAAGCTGGATGGCCTGGACAGCAGCACCCTGAACGCCGCGCCGCTGCCCGCCGGTCCGACCGCGCCGGCCCCGACGACCCTTCCGGCTCCGACCGCGCCGGCCGCCGCCGGCTCGGCCGCGATCCAGGCCCCGGCGCCCCAGATCAGCGCGCCCACCCCGACCGTCTCGACGCCCAAGGCGACGACGCCGGCCGCCAAGGCGCCCGCCGCCGCGCCGGTTCCGGTGATCAGCGCCCCGGCTCCCGCGGCTCAACCGCCGGCCCAATAAGGGTCGGCTGGAATTTTACTGTTGATGAACGGCGGTCTTTTCGCCGTTCGACCCGAATCGCGGCTAATCTGATCGCCCATGACCCGGTACATTTTCATCACCGGCGGCGTGGTTTCCTCCTTGGGAAAAGGCCTCGCCTCCGCAGCGCTCGGAGCGCTCCTGCAGGCTCGTGGCTACAAGGTCCGCCTTCGTAAGCTCGACCCCTATCTCAACGTCGATCCGGGCACGATGAGCCCGTATCAGCACGGCGAGGTCTTCGTGACCGACGACGGGGCCGAGACCGACCTCGACCTTGGCCACTACGAGCGCTTCACCGGCGTGTCGGCCACCAAGGCCGACAACATCACCACCGGCCAGATCTACAAGACGATCATCGAGAAGGAGCGTCGCGGCGACTATCTGGGCGCGACCGTCCAGGTGATTCCGCACGTCACCAACGAGATCAAGGACTTCGTCCTGTCGCCGGCCCTGGACGAGACGGGCGAGAAGCCGGTCGACTTCGTGCTGGTCGAGATCGGCGGCACGGTGGGCGACATCGAGGGGCTGCCGTTCTTCGAGGCCATCCGCCAACTGCGCCAGGATCTGCCGCGCGGCCAGAGCTGCTACGTGCACCTGACCCTGCTGCCGTTCATCAAGACGGCCGGCGAGATGAAGACCAAGCCGACCCAGCACTCCGTCAAGGAACTGCGCTCGATCGGCATCCAGCCCGACATCCTGCTGTGCCGTTGCGAGCAGGAGATCCCGGTCGAGGAAAAGCGCAAGATCGCCCAGTTCTGCAACGTGCGCCCCAGCGCCGTGATCCAGGCGATGGACAGCGCGTCGATCTACGCGGTGCCGATCGACTATCACAAGGAAGGCCTGGACGCCGAGGTTCTGGACGTGTTCGGCATGGGCGACGCGCCCAAGCCGGACCTGTCGCGCTGGGAAGCCATCGACCAGACCGTCAACCACCCCGACGGCGAAGTGACCATCGCCGTGGTCGGCAAGTACACGGTCCTCAAGGACGCCTACAAGTCGCTGATCGAGGCCCTGCATCACGGCGGCCTGGCCAACAAGGTCAAGGTCAACCTCGACTGGGTCGAGAGCGAGACCTTCGAGGGCGACGAGGGCGCGGCCGCGGCCCGCCTGGAGAACGCCCACGCCATCATGGTGCCTGGCGGTTTCGGCGAGCGGGGGGCGGAAGGCAAGATCCGCGCCGCCCAGTTCGCCCGCGAACGCAAGGTGCCGTACTTCGGCATCTGTTTCGGCATGCAGATGGCCGTCATCGAGACCCTGCGCAACGTGGCCGGGATCACCGACGCCTCGTCCAGCGAGTTCGGCCCCACCGAGCGTCCCGTGGTCGGCATCATGACCGAGTGGATCAAGGGCAACGAGACCGTCCAGCGGCGCAGCAACGACGACCTGGGCGGCACCATGCGCCTGGGGGCCTACGACGCCGTCCTGACGGCCGGAAGCAAGGTCGCCGAGATCTATGGGACCACCGACATCAGCGAGCGCCACAGGCACCGCTACGAGGTCAACATCGGCTATGCGCACCTGATGGAGGACGCCGGCCTGAAACTGACCGGCCGTTCGCCCAACGGCGTGCTGCCCGAGATTGTCGAACGCGAGGACCATCCGTGGTTCATCGGGGTGCAGTATCACCCCGAACTGAAGAGCCGTCCGTTCGCCCCGCACCCCCTGTTCGCCAGCTTCATCGCGGCGGCCAAGGAGCAAGGACGACTAGTCTAACAAGCCCGGTTGCATCCTCGGGGAGTTTCAGGCATAAGCGCGCCCTCACACGGCGGCCTGGGTATCCCCCGAGTCGCCGTCTCTAATTTTCAAGCTCAGCGAGCAGAGTCACTTCGATGGCCGTTCCCAAAAGAAAAACTTCGCCTTCTCGCCGGAACATGCGCCGGTCGCACCACGCCCTGGGCGCCAATTCCTTCGTGGAAGACAAGGACTCGGGCGAACTGCGCCGTCCGCACCATGTCGACCTGAAGACCGGTTTGTACAACGGCAAGCAGATCCTGACGCCGAAGGAAGACTAATCCTTCGCGTCCGTCTCGCCCCGGTCTAGAACCAGGGCGAAACGACAAGACAAGGCCTGAAAGGCGGCGGTCCCCGGACCGCCGCCTTTTCGCTGTTCGGCCCTAAAGCGATCGCCTTCTCCCCCGCGTCCAACAACGGCTATTTCGACAACGTCGTCGAAAAACCGTGTTATCTTGACGGCAGGGAGATCCGCCCATGCTCACACGCCGAAACATCGCGGCGGGACTGGGATTGTCGCTGATGGCCGACGCGGCCTGGGCTCGATCCACGACGCCCGCACCACGCCTGCAGCAGGCTTCGCTGCAGACCCCGGCGACGGCGCCGCCCGCGTCGCCTCCGAGCGTGCTTCCGCCGGCCGAGGAACAGGCGCCCTTCTTCCTCGATACGGCGCTGGACGCCGGCGACCGCATGACGGTCGAAGTGTTCATCAACGAGCAGGGGCCGTTCAACTTCGTCGTCGATACCGGAGCCGACCGCAGCGCGCTGTCCACGACGGTGGCGACCCGGCTCGGCCTGCAGCCGGGGCCCACCGTGATGCTGCACGGAGTCGGCGGCTCTGCCCTGACCCCTACGGCCAAGGTGGCGCTGATGGTGGCCGGCGATTCGCGCATGAAGGATTCCGAATTGCCGGTGCTCCCGCCCGAACGCCTGGGCGTGGACGGTCTGCTGGGCGTTGATATCCTGGAGAACCGCAACGTCATCATGGATTTCCGCCGCAAGCGGCTGGAGGTGCGTCGCAGCACCGCGCTGTCGGGCGCCTTCCCCGGCGTGCGCGAGGTTTCCGTACTCGCGGACGCCCGGTTTGGCCGGCTGGCGGTCGCCAACGCTCGGGTCGGCGGCGTGCGCTGTGTGGCCTTCATCGACTCCGGCTCCGGCGCCAGCATGGGCAACATGGCCCTCGCCGAGGCGATCAAGCTGCGGGTTCGCCGCAAGCCCGAGCCCTCCGTGGCCATTCGGCTGATCGGCGCCGCGGGTCAGGAAACCCTGGGCGAGATGCGCGTCGTCCGCTCGATCGAGCTGGGGGCGCTGCGGATGACCAACCTGCCGCTGGTGCTGGCGGATCTGCACATCTTCAACGTCTGGAACCTCAACACCCGTCCCGCGGTGCTGCTGGGCGTCGATGTGTTGAAGATGTTCGCCCGGGTCGAACTCGACTTCGGCGCGGACCGGGTGAAGTTCCGGCTCGGCAAGGGCTGGACGCCGCCTATTCTGGAAGCTTGAGGGGCGGGCGTGAGGGACGGGGCTCGCCCGAACGCCCGTTCCGACGATCCAGCGAGCGCCGGTTGCGGTTCGCGGCCCGCGCCGGTAAGGGGAAGCGCCTTTTGAAAGGGGAGCTCCCATGACCGAGATCGTCGACATCATCGCCCGCGAAATCCTGGACAGTCGCGGCAATCCGACGGTCGAGGTCGACGTCGTCCTGGAGGACGGCGCCTTCGGTCGCGCCGCCGTGCCGTCGGGCGCCTCGACGGGCGCTCACGAAGCCGTCGAAAAGCGCGATGGCGACAAGGGTCGCTACGGCGGCAAGGGCGTCAAGGCGGCGGTGGACGCGGTCAACGGCGAGTTGTTCGACGCGCTGTCGGGCGTGGATGCCGAAGACCAGCGCCGCATCGACAATCTGATGATCGAGCTGGACGGCACGCCCAACAAGAGCCGCCTGGGCGCCAACGCCATCCTCGGCGTCTCGCTGGCCACAGCCAAGGCCGCCGCCGAGTCCGCCGGCCTGCCGCTCTACAAGTACGTCGGCGGCGTCTCGTCGCGTGTCCTGCCGGTGCCGATGATGAACATCATTAACGGCGGCGCCCATGCCGACAACCCGATCGACATCCAGGAATTCATGATCCTGCCGACCGGCGCCCCGACCTTCGCGGAGGCCCTGCGCATGGGCGCGGAAATCTTCCACGGCCTGAAGAAGGCCCTGAAGGACGCCGGCCACAACACCAATGTCGGCGACGAGGGCGGCTTCGCCCCCAATCTCGGCTCGGCCGAAGACGCCCTGGCCTTCATCGTCAAGGCGGGCGAGGCCGCCGGCTACAAGTCGGGCGAGGACTTCGTCCTGGGCCTGGACGTCGCCGCCACCGAGTTCTTCAAGAACGGCAAGTACGAGTTGGAAGGCGAAGGCAAGAGCCTGGATCCGGCCCAGATGGTCGACTACCTGGCCGGCCTAGCCGACAAGTTCCCGATCCTGTCGATCGAGGACGGCATGTCGGAAGACGACTTCGAAGGCTGGAAGCTTCTGACCGACAAGCTGGGCAAGAAGGTCCAACTGGTCGGCGACGACCTGTTCGTCACCAACCCCAAGCGCCTGCAACTGGGTCTCGACAAGGGCCTGGCCAACTCGATCCTGATCAAGGTCAACCAGATCGGCACGCTGTCGGAGACCATCGACGCCGTCGATCTGGCCCACCGCAACGCCTACGCCAGCGTGATGAGCCACCGTTCGGGCGAGACCGAGGACAGCACGATCGCCGACCTGGCCGTCGCCCTGAACTGCGGGCAGATCAAGACCGGTTCGCTGGCCCGCTCGGACCGGCTGGCCAAGTACAACCAACTCCTGCGCATCGAGGAAGCTCTCGACGATCAAGCGGTCTATGCCGGTCGCGCGGTGCTCAAGGGGCGCTAGCTTCGGCGACACCAAAAGAGCGAAAGGCGGCGCTTCGGCGTCGCCTTTTTCGTTTCATGCGTTACGATTCTGGGGGTAGGCGGCTCGATCGCCTGGTTTCGAGGCGTCGGGCGCCAAAATTCACCAACAATTTTTCTAAAAGCAAAATTGGCATCGCACCGCACTGCCGCAGAAAACGCCGCCGAACGCTCGTTCAGATGCTGCGACGCGGTATCTAGATGCCTTTGAAACCATCTCAAATGAAAGCGTTAGGACGCTACTTTCGACGTCTTGGCCCGATCCTCGCAAACCCCCCGTTTAGTAAGGCGTTAAGCAAGGTCGGGCAGGGTAAACTGCCCCTCCTGGGAATCGCTGATGTTCGCCCGACTGCAACCTCTTCTGCCGACCGCGGCGCTCCTCCTGTTGATCACCTACTTCGTGTTTCACGCTCTGACGGGCGAACGCGGCCTGTTATCGACGTCGCAGCGCAACGCAGATCTCGCCGCCAAGACGCTGGAGTTGAAGAAGATCCGCGCCGAAAGGATGGACCTGGAGGCCCGTGCTCGTCTATTACGCAGCGGCAGTTTGTCGGCGGACCTCCTGGAAGAACGCGCGCGTTCGCTCCTGGGATATGCCGACCCCAAGGACTATGTGATCCGCACCCCGCGCTGAGCGTCTGGTGGGGAGACCCGGTCCTCGGCTCTGCCGGCGGATCAGGCGAGCCTGGCCCGTTTCGGGTTTGACAAAGGACCCCCATCTACGCGGAACCGAAGGTTCATTCGGCCGGTGGGCGTCCAGGAGTAGGCCGCGATGAAGATTGGCCAGGGAGAGTTGAATGGCGCGTACGCGCAAGGGTGAAGCCCCCGCGGGGAAGGCTGATGCCACCGGTGTCAACGCCTTCGTCGGCAAGGACGAGCTTCTGAAATTCTACCAGGACATGCTGCTGATCCGCCGTTTCGAAGAACGGGCCGGACAACTGTACGGCATGGGCCTGATCGGCGGCTTCTGCCACCTCTATATCGGTCAGGAAGCCATCGCCGTCGGCATGCAGTCGATCAAGGTCAAGGGCGACCAGATCATCACCGGCTACCGTGACCACGGCCACATGCTGGCCGCGGGGATGGACCCGAACGAAGTCATGGCCGAGCTGACCGGCCGCGCGGGCGGTTCGTCGCGTGGCAAAGGCGGCTCGATGCACATGTTCGACATCGAGACAGGCTTCTACGGCGGCCACGGCATCGTCGGCGCCCAGGTGTCGCTCGGCACCGGCCTGGCGCTGAACAACCACTACCGCGGCAACGGCAACGTCGCCTTCGCCTATTTCGGCGACGGCGCGGCCAACCAGGGCCAGGTCTACGAGAGCTTCAACATGGCCCAGCTTTGGAAGCTGCCGGTCGTGTACGTGATCGAGAACAACCAATACGCCATGGGCACCAGCGTCGAGCGTTCGGCGTCGGAGACCGCCTTCCACAAGCGCGGCACCTCGTTCCGGATCCCGGGCGAGGAAGTTGACGGCATGGACGTGATCGCCGTGGCCGAGGCCGGCGCCCGCGCCGCCGAGCACGCCCGTAGCGGCCAGGGTCCGTTCATCCTCGAGATGAAGACCTATCGCTATCGCGGCCACTCGATGTCCGATCCGGCCAAGTACCGGACCAAGGACGAGGTCGACAACATCAAGCAGACCCGCGATCCAATCGACCACCTGAAGGAACGTTTGGCCAAGGCTGGCGTCACCGAGGACGACCTGAAAGTCGTCGATGGCGAAGTGAAGCGCATCGTGGCCGAAGCGGCCGAGTTCGCCCGCACCAGCCCCGAGCCCGATCCTTCCGAACTCTACACCGACGTATACCTGGAGGCCGCCCAGTGACGGACATCCTGATGCCCGCCCTGTCCCCGACGATGGAAGAGGGGACCCTGGCCAAGTGGCTGGTCAAGGAAGGCGACACCGTCAAGGCCGGCGACGTGATCGCCGAGATCGAGACCGACAAGGCGACGATGGAAGTTGAAGCCGTCGACGAAGGCGTGATCGAAGCCATCCTCGTGCCCGGCGGCACGGAGAACGTGAAGGTCAACACCCTTATCGCCAAGCTGAAGGGCGAGGGCGAGGCCGCCGCTCCAGCTTCTGCCGATGCGCCGGTCGCCGCTGAAGTCGCTCCGACTTCCGCGCCGGTCGCTGCCGCCGCGCCGACCAGCGGCCCGATTTCGGCCGCCTCGACCTTCGCCGATCCGGAGATTCCGGAAGGCACGCCGATGAAGAAGATCACCGTCCGCGACGCCCTGCGCGACGCCATGGCTGAAGAGATGCGCCGCGACGACAAGGTCTTCCTGATGGGCGAGGAAGTCGCCCAGTACCAGGGCGCCTACAAGGTCTCGCGCGACCTGCTGCAGGAGTTCGGCGACAAGCGCGTCATCGACACCCCGATCACCGAGCACGGCTTCGCCGGCCTCGGCGTCGGCGCGGCGATGGCCGGCCTGAAGCCAATCGTAGAGTTCATGACCTGGAACTTCGCCATGCAGGCGATCGACCAGATCATCAACTCGGCCGCCAAGACGCTCTACATGTCGGGTGGCCAGATCAAGTCGTCGATCGTGTTCCGCGGCCCCAACGGCGCGGCCTCGCGGGTCGGCGCCCAGCACAGCCAGGACTACGCGGCCTGGTATGGCAACGTCCCTGGCCTGAAGGTCGTCGCGCCCTATGACGCGGCCGACGCCAAGGGCCTGATGAAGGCCGCCATCCGCGACCCGAACCCGATCGTCTTCCTCGAACACGAGATGATGTACGGCCACGAGTTCGACATCCCGGACGTCGAGGACTGGGTCGTGCCGATCGGCAAGGCCAAGATCCGTCGCTTCGTCGCCGAGGGCCACACTGGTCCAAGCGTGACCATCGCCACCTATTCGCGGATGGTCGGCTTCGCCCTCCAGGCCGCCGAAGAGCTGGCCAAGGAAGGCATCGAGGCCGAGGTCGTTGACCTGCGCACGATCCGTCCGATGGACCACGCGACGATCCTGGAAAGCGTCAAGCGCACCAACCGTCTCGTGACGGTCGAGGAAGGCTGGGGCCCGATGGGCGTCGGCGCCGAGATCGTCGCCCGCATCACCGAGTTCGGCTTCGACTACCTGGACGCCCCGCCGCTGCGGGTTCACCAGGAAGATGTGCCGCTCCCGTACGCGGCCAACCTTGAAGCCCTGTCGCTGCCGTCGGTCCCCAAGATCGTCAAGGCGGCCAAGGCGGTTTGCTACCGGTGATCATCCGGCCCGTTCATCTAGGCCCAGGCCTGTGTGAGCGGGCGCGGAGGAAGCCATGACGCAAACGATCAACGGCTCCTGTCACTGCGGCGCGGTCCACGTGCAGCTCGATCCCGGCAAGCCGATGGCCGAGCTGGCGCTTCGGGCCTGTCAGTGCTCGTTCTGCCGTCGGCAGGGGGCGCGGACGACCAGCGATCCGGGCAGCCGCCTGCATATCACCGCCGCTCCGGGATCGCTGATGCGTTATCGGTTCGGGCGGCGGGCGGTGGACTTCCTGATCTGCCGGGAATGCGCCGTCTACGTGGCGGCGATGATCGAGGACGAGGGCCAGGCCTACGCCACCCTCAACGTCGTGGGGACCGACCTGCCGGGTTTCGCCGATCGCGAGCCTGAACGGCTGGACTATCACGACGAAACGGACGAACAACGCCTTGCCGGTCGCAAGGCCAAATGGACGCCGACCGTTCTGGTCGAAGCCGTCCCGAACGCTTGAGGAAGAAGCTCAATGTCGATCGACATCCTGATGCCCGCCCTGTCGCCCACCATGGAGGAGGGGACCCTCGCCAAGTGGCACGTCAAGGTCGGCGACACCGTCAAGGCCGGCGACGTGATCGCCGAGATCGAGACCGACAAGGCGACGATGGAAGTCGAAGCCGTCGATGAGGGGGTGGTCGAGGCCATCCTGGTCGACGCCGGGACCGAGAACGTCAAGGTCAACGCCCTGATCGCCAAGCTGGCCGGCGAGGGCGAAAGCCCGGCTCCGCCGCCCGCCAAGGCCGCGCCCGCCGCTGAAGCGCCCAAGGCCGCCGCTCCGACGCCCGCCGCGCCCGTTCAAGCCGCCGGGGAGACCGCAGCTCCGGCCAAGGCGGCGCCCGCCGCCGCGCAAAGCACGGCTCAGGCCGGCGATCGCGTGTTCGCCTCTCCGCTGGCTCGTCGCCTGGCCTCGGCGGCGAACCTGGATCTGAAGTCGATCGCCGGCACCGGCCCGCATGGCCGCGTGGTCAAGGCCGACGTCGAAGCCGCCCAGAAGGGCGGCGCGCCCACCGCCAAGGCCGCGCCCGCCTCGGCCGCCGCCGCAGGCTCTGCCGCCGCTGCGCCCCGCGCCCATCTGTCGCTGGAGCAGCAGGGCATCCCCGCCGGCTCGTACGACCTCGTCCCGCTGGACGGCATGCGCAAGACTATCGCGCGTCGCCTGACCGACAGCTTCCGCGACGTGCCGCACTTCCCGCTGGTCATCGATCTGGAGATCGACGCCCTGCTGGCCGCGCGCGCCAAGATCAATCACCTGCTGGAAGGCCAGGGCGTGAAGGTGTCGGTCAACGACATCATCATCAAGGCCGCCGCCGTGGCGCTCAAGCGTGTGCCGGAGGCCAACGCCTCGTACACGCCGGAAGGCATCGCCATGCACCACCACGCCGACATCGCCGTGGCCGTGGCCATCGACGGCGGCCTGATCACCCCGATCGTCCGCGCCGCCGAGACCAAGGGCCTGGCCCAGATCTCGGCCGAGGTGAAGGATCTGGCGGCTCGCGCCAAGTCCAAGAAGCTGAAGCCCGAGGAATTCCAGGGGGGCACCTTCTCGGTCTCGAACCTCGGCATGTTCGGCATCAAGCAATTCGCCTCGATCATCAACGAGCCGCAGGGCGCGATCATGAGCGTGGGCGCCGGCGAGCAGCGCCCGGTGGTCAAGGACGGCCAGTTGGCCGTGGCCACGGTGATGACGATCACCCTGACCTGCGACCACCGCGTGGTCGATGGCGCTATCGGGGCCAAGTTCCTGGCCGCGTTCAAGCCGCTGATCGAAGAGCCGCTGACGCTGCTGGTCTAGGCGGAGGGCAGGGCGATGTCGGTCTACGACTATTCCGCCAAGGCAATGGACGGCCAGGACGTGAGCCTGGCCGACTATCGCGGCCAGGTGCTGTTGATCGTCAACACGGCCAGCAAGTGCGGCTTCACCCCACAGTACGAGGGGCTGGAGACGCTGTACCGGGACTACAGGGACAAGGGCTTCACCGTCCTGGCCTTCCCCTGCAACCAGTTCGGGGCGCAGGAGCCCGGGAACGCCCAGGAGATCGCGAGCTTCTGTTCGCTGACCTACGACGTGACGTTCCCGGTTCTGGCCAAGATCGACGTCAACGGCCCCTCGGCCCATCCGCTTTACGCTTATCTCAAGCGCGAGCAGAAGGGCCTGCTGGGCACCGAGGCGATCAAGTGGAACTTCACCAAGTTCCTGATCGGTCGCGACGGCGAGGTTGTCGAACGTTTCGCCCCCACCACCAAGCCTGAAGACCTGAAGCTCGCCGTCGAAGCGCTGCTTTAAAAACTCTCTCCTGGACCGGCCCATGGGCCGATCGACCGACGCCCGCCGGCTCCCCCTGAAGGCGTCAAACCTAGGGTAAGAAGACCATGTCCACGGAATTCGACGTCGTCGTCATCGGGGCCGGCCCCGGCGGCTATGTGGCCGCGATCCGCGCCAGCCAACTGGGCCTGAAGACGGCGATCATCGAGCGCGAGGCCCTGGGCGGCATCTGCCTCAACTGGGGCTGTATCCCGACCAAGGCGCTGCTGAAGTCCGGCGAGATCTACGAGCAGCTGTCGCACCTGGGCGGCTATGGCCTGTCGGTCGAGAAGGCCTCGTTCGACTTCGGCAAGATCATCGAGCGCTCGCGCGGGGTGGCCAAAACCATGTCGAACGGCATCGCCTTCCTGATGAAGAAGCACAAGATCGAGGTCGTCGAGGGCGAGGCCAAGCTCGAGAAGGGCAGCCCGTCGCCCAAGGTCGTCGTGGCCCTGAAGGCCGGCGGCAGCCGGACGATCCAGGCCAAGACCGTGATCCTGGCCAGCGGCGCCCGGGCCCGCAACATCCCGGCCATCGGCGCGGTCTCGGACGGCGACAAGATCTGGACCTATCGCGACGCCCTGGCCCCCAAGGCCATGCCGAAATCGCTGGTGGTGATCGGCTCGGGCGCCATCGGCATCGAGTTCGCCAGCTTCTACCGCGCCCTGGGCGCCGAAGTGACCGTCGTGGAAGCCGTGGACCGCATCATGCCGGTCGAGGACGCCGAGGTTTCCAAGGCCGCTCAGAAGGCCTTCGAGAAGCGCGGCATCACCTTCCGCATCGGCGCCAAGGTCACCAAGGTCGAGAAGGCCAAGGACGGCGTTTCGGTGGCTATCGAGGTCGGCGGGAAGGCGGAGACCCTGACCGCCGCAGTGTGCATCGTCGCCGTCGGCATCGCGCCGAACACCGAGGGTCTGGACGCCATCGGCCTCAACATGGATCGTGGCCACGTCGTCACCGGCAAGCACGGCGAGACCAACGTCCCCGGCCTCTACGCGATCGGCGACGCCGCCGGCCCGCCGTGGCTGGCTCACAAGGCAAGCCACGAGGGGATCCACGCGGCCGAGCACATCGCCGGCTACAAGACCCCCGCCGTCAACTCGCCGATCCCGGGCTGCACCTACGCCAACCCGCAGGTCGCCTCGGTCGGCATGACCGAGGCCGCGGCCAAGGCCGCCGGCATCGATGTCAAGGCGGGCCGCTTCCCCTTCAAGGTCAACGGCAAGGCCGTGGCGGCGGGCGAGACCGAGGGTTTCGTCAAGACGGTGTTCGACGGCAAGACCGGCGCCCTGATCGGCGCCCACATGATCGGCCATGAGGTCACCGAGATGATCCAGGGCTTCGTCACGGCCATCACGCTCGAGGCCACCGAAGAAGACCTGCACGGCATCGTCTACGCCCATCCGACCATGTCGGAAGCCATGCACGAAGCCGCGCTCGACGCCTACGGTCGCGTCCTGCACATCTAGGCTTGGCCTAGCGGCAAAAGAGAGGGCGGCGCTCGGATCGAGCGCCGCCCTTTTTGTTGGGCCTTTGCGGAGGCCTACGGCCGTTTGCGCACCTGGGCGTCGATGCTCCACTCGCCCGGTCCGGCGAAAGCCAGGTAGAGGAAGACGAAGCAGAACAGGATCGCTGGTTCGCCGCCGTTGAGCGCCGGCCAGAAGCCCTGGGAAGCATGAGCCAGGAAGTAGGCCACCGCCATCTGTCCCGACAGGATGAAAGCCGCGGGGCGGGTGAACAGGCCCAGCACCAGCAAGGCGCCGCCGACAATCTCCAGCCAAGCGGCGGCCAGCAGCATGGGCGGTAGCGGATCCGGCGCGCCGGGCTGCGGGCCGGGGAAGTGGAACACCTTCATCAGGCCATGCTCCATGAACAGCAGGGCGGCGATGATCCGCAGCAGGCTGAGCACGCGCGGCATCCATACGATCAATCGTTCCATGTCGATTCCCCTCCCGGTGTCGTCGATCACGCCGCCTTGGCGTCCTGGTCGGCCATCCGCTGGATGGCGACATAGTCGGTCTTGCCGCTACCCAGGACCGGCACCTGCATGACCTTCAGGATCTTGCGGGGCACCGCCAGCTCCGGCGCGCCAATGCTCTGGGCGTGGGCGACCAGCGAGGTAACGGCGGCGTCCTGCCGGTCGGTGACCAGAACCAGCTTCTCGCCCTTCTTCTTGTCGGGCATCGAGATCACGGCGTGGCGGCCGTCGGGCCAGACGGCGCTGGCCAGGTCTTCGGCGGCGGTCAGCGAGACCATCTCGCCGCCGATCTTGGCGAAGCGCTTCACCCGGCCCTTGATGGTGATCCACAGGTCGTCGGTGACCGTGACCACGTCGCCCGTGTCGTGCCAGCCGCCTTCGGGCGCATCGACGCCGCCGTCCTCGCGCAGATAGCCCGACATGATGTTGGGGCCGCGCACCAGCAGGCGTCCGCCTTCGGGAATGCCCTCGACCGGCTCAACCTTCCAGTCCTGGCCGGGCAGCAGGCCGCCGACGGTGCCTCGGCGGTTGTCGCTGGGCTTGTTGACCGCGATGACCGGCGAGGCTTCGGTGGCGCCGTAGCCCTCCAGCACCGGCACGTTCCCGAATTTCTCGTTGATGAGGTTGTGGGTCTCTTCCCGAACCTTTTCAGCGCCGCAGACGATGAACTTCAAGCCGGCCAGCTCGTCGCTGTCGGAAGCCCGGGCGTACTGATTGACGAAGGTGTCGGTGGCCAGCAGCACTGAAGCCCCCGTGTCCTTCACCAGGGCTGGGATCTGCTTGGTGTGCAGCGGCGAGGGATACTGGAAGGCCTTCATGCCGGTCAGCAGCGGCAGGATCACCCCGCCGGTCAAACCAAAGCAGTGGAACACCGGCAGCGGGTTGAAGAAGACCCAGGCCGGATTCAGTTCGATATGGGTGGCGATCTGCATCGCGTTCGAGACAAGGTTGGCCTGGCTCAGCACCACGCCGCGCGGCGCCCCGAAGCTGCCCGAAGTGAACAGCACCACGCCCGGATCCGACGGCTTGGCATGGGCGCGCAGCCGGCGCGGAAAGGCCCCGGCCACGGCGGCGAACAGCTTGTCGCCGATGCCGATCGTGCCGCGCACGTCCTCCAGATAGGTGATCGTCGCCTTCTCCTCGAGCGCGTCGACGATGTCGTGCAGCTTGCCCAGTTCGATGAACTTGTGGGCGGTGAGCACGCGCTTGACCCCCGCCAGCTCGCAGGCGGCGCGCAGGTTGCGCAGACCGGCCGTGAAGTTGAGCATGGTCGGCACCCGACCGAAGGCGTGCAGGGCGAAGAAGGTCACCACCGCGCCAGAGCCGGACGGCAGGA
>Ga0101941_1001089_pt1 | contig 24657 bp, 27 predicted proteins | sample DewCreD2012metaG_3_FD_75242 | JGI IMG/M metagenome (GOLD analysis project Ga0101941, IMG submission 75242) | Hot spring sediment bacterial and archeal communities from British Columbia, Canada, to study Microbial Dark Matter (Phase II) - Dewar... ...
TTTAGAATTATTGGACAAGACAAAATCTTCCTGCTTTGTCCAATAAATAGTATTAAGTTATTGATAATCAATAATTTACAAAAAGTGTTTTAAAATTATTTATTTTGGGGGGAATTTAAGTGGGGCAAAGCCCCCCAATGCCGAAAAATGGGCATTTTAAAGCCGAAGGCTTAATTTCAGGGTGGGTGGGGAAAACATAATAAAATAAATAATTTTAGAATTATTGGACAAGGCAAAATCTTCCTAAACTAATGCTTTACAATTTAACTTTAAAATTTCAAAACTATGATTGAATCAATAGGTAGAACACCAATTTATAAATTGAAAAGTTTTTCAACATCATCCTATGAAATATACGCTAAACTTGAATTTTATAATCCTACTGGAAGTGTAAAGGATAGAATAGCTCTTTATATGATAGAACAGGCTGAAAAAGAAGGGATTTTAAGAAAAGGTTCTTATATTGTTGAACCAACAAGTGGAAATACAGGACTTGGTCTTGCACTCATTTCTAATCTAAAAGGTTATAAGTTTATAGCGGTTATGCCTGATAAAGTTTCAGAAGAAAAAAGAAACTTATTAAGAAGTTATGGTGCAGAAGTAGTTATATGTCCTACAAATGTCCCACCAAACGACCCAAATAGCTACTATGAAGTTTCGAAGAGAATAGCAAAAGAAAGAAATGCTTTTTATCCCAACCAATATGAAAATCCAAACAATCCGAAGGCTCATTATGAAACAACAGGACCTGAAATTTGGTATCAAATGAATGGGAAAATTGATGCTTTTTTTGCAGGTGTTGGAACGGGTGGAACAATTTCAGGTGTTGGAAAATTTCTAAAAAATATGAATCCAAAAATAAAAATTGTAGGAATTGATCCTGATGGTTCAATTCTTTATGATTATTTTTATAAAAAAGAAATTGTTCAAGCAAGAGTTTATGATGTTGAAGGGATTGGAGAAGATTTTATACCAAAAACATTAGATTTTTCAGTAATTGATGACTTTGTAAAAATATATGATAAAGAAGCTTTTGAAATGACCTTAAATTTATTAAAATACGAAGGATTATTTGTAGGTCCATCGTCAGGAGCAGCATTAGTTGGTGCTTTAAAGTACATAAAAGAGCATCCTGAAATAAAACGTGCTGTTGTTCTATTTCCAGATGGTGGAAGTAGATATTTAAGTAAAGCATTTAACGAAAATTGGTTAAAAGAAAGAGGTTATATATGAATTTTATAATAGATAGCTTAATTGTTTTTAGTATAACACTTGATAGCTTAAAAATTTTTAATTTAAATGCCAAATTATTTGAATTTGATAAATATAAAATTCAAAATGAAACATTAAAAATTTCAACAAAATCAATTTCAGGAATAAAAAATTATAGGATTTTAGATAAAAATAACAATCTCAATTTAGGAAAAATATATTTTGAAAAAGGAAAAAGTGCTAATTATTTTATTATATTTTTTGAAACGAAAAATTGGCATGCTTTTGGAATAACTGAAAAACCAAGTAGTATATGGATAAATGATAGTGTTATTGATTTAATTGATGGAAAATTTTTCTATAAAAAACTAAATAATGCTCCATATAAGCTAAAAGTTATAAAAAACAAAATAATTATCCTAAAAGAATACAACTTCAAATAATGAAAAAAATTTTTAATTATATTGAAAAAGCAAATTTTATTAATGCTTTAATAATTGCTTTAATTAGTCCAATAATTAGAGGTGTTCTTGAAGGTGCTATTGACCACAATAAAATGCTAACAAATCCTATTGAATATAAATCATTTTTATTTATTTTTTTTCATCAATATACATTTTATTTTTCAGTATATTTAGCACTTGCCTTTTTAATTAGATTATTTTATAAGAAAAATAGAATTGAAATTTTAACATTTATATTTTCAACATCAATTATTATCATAACACCACCAGTAATCGATGCATTTTTTGGAGGAAATTTTAGACCAAGCTATATATTTACATTTGAAGAATTTATATTTAGTCTTTTAAATGTTTTTAATCCATTTGTCCAATTAAGGGCATTAAGTCCTGGAATGAGAATTGAAATTTTTTTAGCAGCTATTGGAATTTTATTATGGACATTATCAATCTCAAAAAATTTTTTAAAGTCAGTTTTAACAATTATTTCGTTTTTAATAATTGTAGCAATAATTGGCTCAATGCCAGGTTTTATATCAAGAAATCATTTTCATTCATTCTCATTAATTGAAACAGATACTCAAAGATATGCTATTGTAAATTTATATATTTTAACGATATTTTTGATTTTAATTTTCCCTGAATATGTTTTTAAAATTTTGAAAATGAGAATTTATAAGTTTTTATATTATTTACCATTATTGATATTTGGATTTTTTGTTGGCATTAAAGTTGTAAAATGGACGTATTTTAAAGCTTTTGAAAATATATTTGATTATTTTGGGATTTTTAATATCGTTTTTTCATTATTTTTAGCATTCTTAATTGCACTAACTTTAAATGATTATTATGACAGGGAGATTGATAAAATTAATAATAAGAAAAATGTCTTTAATGAAGGAATTTTAAATGAAAAGGAATTTTTACCTTTTATTATTATCTTATCTACCTTTTCAATTTTATTTTCAATTTTGACTTCTTATAGTGTCTTTATTGTTTTAAGTGTTATTATATCATCCGCAATTATTTATTCAATTGAACCTATAAGGATTAAGAGATTTTGGATATTATCTACTTTAAATTTAAGTTTTATAGCATTAATGGGTATTGTTCTTGGAATTAGTTATTTTTATAAAGAAAATCCAATTTTGATTTTAAATGAGAAAATTATTTTAAGTGTTTTAATTGGAATAACATTTGGATTTGGCATTAAAGATTTATCAGATGTTGAAGGCGATAAGAGAGGTTTTATATTTACCGCTTATACATTATTTGGAAATTTTGGAAAATTTATTCAAGCACTTTTGACAAGTTCAACATTTTTAATTATTTCAAAAATTCTTGAAATAAACATTTTAGTTGGATTTTTATTTTCATTTGTTTGCTTTATTCTTTCAATTCAAAAAAAATTTTATGAAATTTTATTTTTATTGTTATTTTCAACTTTTAGCATAATTTGTTTCTATAAAATTTACAAGGAGGAAAAATTTTTTAATGAAGTTACTTACAACTATAATGTTTTAGAATTGACAAAAATATCAAAATTAGATTTTCATATCTTGGAAGAAAGAGTAAATAACATTTTAAATTATGAGTTTTGTAATCAAAACATAAGGAAAATTCAATCCGCTCTTTATTACAAATTAAAAGAATATCAAAAAATAGATAGTTTAATGAAATTTCTTTCAGAAAATTGTTATTTAGATGGTTATTTATATCACTTATGGGCATTAAGTCTTTTTAAATTGAAAAAATATCATTTAGCAATTGAAAAAGCAAAAATTGCTACATTACTTTCAGAAATAGATGCTTATTGGACACTATCTGCAATGTACTATATTTTAAATGATAATTTCAAAAGCCTATTCTATCAAAATATTGCTATTAAAAAGAAAGCAAACGATAAACTTGCTTGGACGCTTTTTAATCCTTAATTACAAACTTATTTTTTATCTCTCCTTTTTTATAATTAACCTTAACAATATAAATTCCACTATTCAATTTAATTTTTTCATTTAAAACACCTTCAACATTTCTAAATTCATTTCTATAAACCACCTTACCATCAGAACTATAAATTATTAACTTTATATCTTGTCTATCTTTTGATTTTATTGTTAAAAATGAACCATTCTTTGCTATTGAAATGTAGCAATCTTCATATTTCTCATCATTAGAAACAGGTGTTAATAATCCACAAGCAGTCGTTTTATTAGTATTAACACTAATAGCGCTATAAGTAACACTTGAAACATTTATTCCTGTATTTCCATAATCAGTCCAAGAACCACTTGCTGAAAGTGAAACAGAAACATTTGTTGATGGTGTTAAACTTCTCCAATAGCATGTATCTTGAAGGCCACTATCTGCTGCTAATAACCCATCGTAATTTCCAGCAGTCCATCCTGGTCTATTTGTATAGCCTGCAATATAGGGAATTCCAGAGGTAAGTCTTATATCAATAGCCCTTGCAGATTCATCACCTGACGATAGAATATATCTTACAGAACCTACCAAAGAACAATCAGTTTTATTAAATCTTGCATAAAATAAATCACTTCCATTCCAAAATCCTGCCAAGTAATAATAATTCGCTCCTTCTACAACATCAATTCCAACATCATTACCAGGACCACCTATCCTTCTTGCACAAACAACACCACCACTACTATTGAACTTTACAAAAAGAACATCTCTATTTGTTCCACCACTAATTTCATCAGCAAGAATAATTCCTCCATCAGATGAAGGTTTGCCCCAAGTGAAGTACTTTCCCTCTCCACTATCATAATAAGTTCTTGGATATCTTCTTTGCCATATTATATTTCCATCAGAAACATTTAACTTTGCTATAAAAATTTCATTAAATGGTGTTCCAATAACTACAATATTTCCATCAGTTGTCTGAAATGCAGTTGTTAGCCATTCATGACCAGTTGTTCCAAAAATTCTACGCCATTGTAAATTCATACTGGCATCAAATTTAGCAACGAAACCATCAATATCACAGCCCAAGAGCCGTAATATATATCTCCTGCTACTACAAATCCACCGTCACTTGTTGGATTTATGGACATTATCCTAATCCAATCAGAGGAACCCCAGCTTGAAGCTAAATCCCTTGCAGACAAGAAAGCTCCATTTGTGCCACTAAGTTTAATAGCAAAAGCTCTAGTACTTGTAGAGAATTGACAATTTGAAGGACTATCAGATGGAACACAACTTACTCCTCCTATAATTGGATTTCCAGCATTATCATAAGTAATTTTATAAGACCATTCATTCATATTTGACCTTCCTACAATCCTTTCCCAAACAGAAGTTCCAAATTGTGTAGAAACAATAACAACAAAATCAGCACCAGTAGAATTATCAATTTTGTACGTCATAGAGAATAAATGAAAAACGATATTGTTGCCAGGAGCATTAAAATCAGCACCCCATAATTGATCCCAATTAGAACCACCATAAGTTTTTAAACCTGCCCAAATTTGAAGCTCAATGACGAACAACATAGCCATTTACCCCCTTTTCCATCAAAATTTTTTCAATAAGTAAAGAATCTTTTTCTGTCCAATTTATGAATTTCATATATATAGCAGTTTTGAAATTGTCGTAGGATATATAAATTAGATTATTACCAAGGGCACTTTTGATATATTCCATAAGCGATTGGATTTTTTCAGGATGATTTGTCCAAGATGTGTCATATATTTCAACACTCATTCTATTTATATCCCTTGGTATTGTAAAGGGATTTATTTGACTTACAATTATTAACCACATGTTCCACCTCCTGTTAGTTGAAAATTATAAAGCATAATTTTTCATCCTTTAAAATTTTGGCTATGAATGAGAAGAAACAACATTTTAGAGAGCCTCCAAAAAGCTATTTACCTTACTTTATTGTATTTCTTGCTCTTGCTGGAATATCAATAATCAATACAATAATTTTTTATTTAAATTGGGGAGGTCTTGGTTCATCTATAATTCTTATATTAGCATCAATACAGGTTCTACTTCTTGCATTATTTTTTATGTATTTAAGATATGAAGACAAATTGACAATAGCATTTGCCCTTATGCCTTTATTTTTTATATTTTTACTCATAATGGGAAATGTTATGGATAGCCATTTCAATAAGAAGGATTTAATAGAATATCAAAAGAATGTTATTAATAATAATAAGTAATTTCCCAAGTGATATTAAACCAAAAGAAATAAATGATATTGATTTAAGTCCAAAATATGGAAGTTTAATTAAGGATGTTTATTTTTATGATCAAAATGGTAAAAAAGTTAATTTTAGTAGTTTAATTGATTATAAAGTGCCAATTGTTTTAATACCTGTTTATTACACATGCGATGTTGTTTGTAATACAACATTGTTTTGGACATTTGAACAACTTAAAAATTTAAAAGATTTGAAAATTGGCAAGGATTATAAAATTGTTGCATTTTCATTTGACTATGAAAATACTATTGAAGATGCAAAAATAAAATCAAGTTATTGTAAAATTGTTAAAGGAAATGACGAAAATTGTAAATTTCTTGTATCTGACAGATCAAATATCAATAAAATGTTAAATATAATTGGATTTAAAGTAAAGAAAATAAGTAAAAATGAAATTGCTCATCCTGTAAGTGTTATTATTCTAACACCAAGTGGTAAAATAAGTTCTTATTTATATGGTTTAAGTTTTGTTGGAAAGGATTTAAGACTTGCTATTTGGAATGCACAAATTGAAAAAATAGAAAATTTAACAGATTTAGCGAAAGCTGCATTATTATTTTGCTTCCATTATGAACCAAAGGGAGGACAATATGCATTTAACTTTACAAAAGTAGCAGGAATAATAGGAATTTTAATGTTAATGCTTGTCTTTTTTGTGGTTAAAATTTACAAACCAAAACTAATTTAAACCTTATTAAGAACTTAACTATTAAAATAATTTTACCTTGAAAATAAACTTGCTATCATTGTAAAAGCATTATTATATATTAAAATTCCAATTAAAATTAATAATAAACCACTTAAAAATTCAATAAATCCAAAAAATCTCCTAAAATTCTTAATGCTTTTTAATAGAAAATCAACCAATATACCTGAAATAAAAAAAGGAACAGCAAGACCAAGTGAATAAAAAGTTAATAAAACTATTCCTTGATAAACTGTTTCTTGAACAGCAGCAAGTGTTAAAATACTTGCTAAAATTGGTCCTATACAAGGTGTCCATCCAAAAGCAAACGAACTTCCTAAAATAAATGAAGAAAATAAACTCGTTTTTCTAATTTCATAGTTAAGTTTTTTTTCATAATTTAAAAAGTCAAAGTTAATTAGGTTGAAATAATTAAAAATAATAATCAAGGCTATTGAAATTGCTAAAAAAAACCAATTTTTAAAGAATAAAAACAAAAATATAACGATTGTAGTAAGAAAAATAAAACTAAAAAACTTAATAAACTTATGGAATTTAAAATCTTTTTTAATTCTAAAAATACCTATGAAATTTAAACCAAAAATAATAATTATAAGGCTTGCAAACTTTGAAATAATAATTTTATTTTGAGATAACAATTGACCTATAAAAGTTGCACTTGCCCCGAAAAAAATGAAAATTAAAGAAAAACCAAAAATAAATGATAAAAGATTAAAAATTGTATTTATTGAAATTTTTGAATTGGATAAATCCTTAATTGAAATCCCTGAAATATATGAAATATAAGCAGGAATTAAAGGAAAAACACAAGGAGAAAGAAATGATAAAAACCCAGCCAAAAATGAAGTTATAATATCAGCATTCATAAAAATTTTTAAAATTTTAAGGCAAAAAAGTAACAGAATTTTGCCTTGTCCAATAAATAATGTTAAGTTTTTGATAGTCAATAATTTATAAAAATTTTTTAAATTTATTAGTTTTATGGGGGGTTTTAATGGAGGCAAAGCCCCCCAATGCCGAAAAATGGGTATTCTAAAGCCGAAGGCTTAAATATAGGGTGGGTGGGAAAAATAAGAAATAATCGTAATTTTAGAATTATTGGACAAAGTAACAAGGCATTAATTTTATGCTTTAAAATTTCAAAATATGAGAAATTTTATTTTTATTTTTGCTATATCTTGTTCATCAATTGCTGTAAATCAACCGCCAGGTCATATTGTTGCTTCTGAAAACCATTTACTAAATGGTAAAAAGCAACTTGAAAAAGGCCACTGTAAGCAAGCTATTAAACAATTTGATAAGGCAATAGAAAAAGACCCTACAAACTTTCAAGCATACTATTGGAGGGGAATTGCATATGGTATATGTGGTGATTGTAATAGTTTATTAATGAACCTTGAAACATCAAGAAAATATAAACCATCTGACATATGGGAAGATAGAATAAATATCGCCATAAATTTATGCTCATCCAAAAAACAAAAAAAAGATTTTAGTATAACATTCAAATGGCTTTGGGAATAAATGGAATTATTGGTTTATCGCTAATAGTTATGGATCTTTCTATAAAAATTACTTTAAGTTTTTCAGGTATAAAAACATACCCCGATTTTGGACTTTTTTATGTAGGAATAATAAATGTCTTTTTTGATCTGTTAAAAAATAATCTTGATAATTTAACAAGAAATTTGGCTTCAATCCTTTTAATTATTTCTTTAATTTATCCAATATCAAACATTCTTGAAAGCCTAACAAATTTAAGTTTTTTTTCAAAACTTGAAACAGGAGGTCTTTGGAGTTTATGTATAGCGATAATTGTAATAGTGATTTCAAAATTGAAAATTTAAGAAAAAAAGCAAAATTTCTAATAATGTATAGGGGAATGAAAGAAGTAGAAGAATTATTAAAGAAAAATTATCTTGAAAAAATAGAAGACATGAATGAAGAAGAAATTTTAAAACTTATAAGTTTTCTTGAAAAGGATGATTGGACAATACTAAAAGAGATTTTAAAATGACTAGCACAATTAAAATTTTTGAATATGAGGGAATAAAAATTTCTGAAATACCATTAGAGCTTTTAAATAAGCTTTCAAGAATAAATAAAATCAAAATCGTAGGTAAAAAGCTTATTCCCGTTGGAATATCTGGATATTTAAAATTTAAGGATTATGAAATTATAATTCTTCCAAGATTAAAAATCGAAGATTATTTTTATATTCTTAAAGAACTTGGAATTTATGAATTTTCAGAAGAAAAAATAGAACTTGAAAATGTATTATATAATATAGTAAAATTTTATGGTGAAAATTTACTTGAAACTTCAAGAAAAATAGGACCTCCATTAGAATATACCAGTGAAAAAATTGAAGAAACAGTTGTAAAAGGTAAAATAAACATAAGTGAAAGCATAAATCCTCCAAAACTAAAACAAACAAGGTGGATTATGGGATTTGGTAAAATTTCAGGTGTTCTTCTTGGTGCTATGATTCATGCTTATAGAGTTTTTAAAACAGAAGAATTATTTTATCTTTTATCAAAAATTAAAATTATTTTTTCAGAAGCAAAGCCCATTTTTAAACCTCAGTATCAACTAAACCCACCAGAAGAATATGCAAATCTATTTAGGTTGGCTAACTTTATCCTTGATAGTAGATTTATGGTTTTGCCAAATGGTTTATTTATAAATAATTTTAGCTTATTTGAACAATTCGTATATAAAGTGCTTTACAAGAATTATTTTACATTATATCAGCAAGAAATAAAAGTTGATAAAATTACTTTAAAACCTGACTTTATAATAAATGGAATTCCAATTGATGCTAAATATAAGTTTTCTATTGAAAATTCAGACATTTATCAAGCATTTACTTATGGTTCTGTCATTTCAAAAAATTTATCAATTCTTATTTATCCTTATCTTGAATATGAAATTAATATCCAAAATGTAAAAATAAAAGCAATACCAATATTCAAAAATTTAAATAACTTTATGCTTTAAACTTTCTTTATGCATCTTGGGACACAAGAGCTTATAATAATCCTCGTAATTATTCTAATTCTCTTTGGAGCAGACAAATTACCGAAACTTGCAAAAGGACTCGGAGAGGCTGTAAAAGAATTTAGAAAATCCTCAAGAGATGATAATAGTAATTCAGAGAGTAAAGAAAGCAAGGATAATAAATCTTAAAGAAACTGAAATCCAAAGAGGATTAGTTGTTCTCATAGCATTTGAAAATAATGATATTGAAGAAAAATTTCAAAAAGTTATAAATAAAATTTTAAATTTGAGAGTTTTTGAAGATGAAAACAAGAAAATTAACTTATCAGTAAAAGATATAAATGGAGAAATTCTATTAGTTCCAAACTTCACACTTGCAGGTTATTTAAAAGGGAACAGACCATCATTTGATAATGCTATGTCAATTGAAAGAGCAAGAGAATTTTTTGAAAAATTAAAACAAGAATTTTTAATGTCATATTCAAAAATAAAATTTGGAAAATTTCAAACTTATATGGAATTAGAACTCATAAACGATGGTCCTTTTACACTTATTTATAACCTATAACAATTGTTTTGTTCATCTTTCAAAAAATAATCAAATAAAATTAAATTTTTTTAAGAACTTTGAATTAATTGATACTACATATGACTTCATTTTTATCTCTTGCTTAAATGGTAAAGATACATTCATTATTAAGAAAGAAAATGAAATTCTAAACTACTTAAAATTTTGTATATATTCTGTTGGAAATTCTCAAAAACCTCTTTTTGAAATTAAATTCTATAAAAATTTTATTAATGCTAATGAAAAATTAAAAATTAACAGAATAGCAGATATGCTATTTTACAAAAATTATCCTTATTTTTTTCACTACTATGATAGGAAAAAGGTTGAATTTTATAGAAATATTTTAAGATATAAAATTGCAAGAATTTATTTTGAAAAAAACAATTTTTCAAAAGCTTTGAGAATTTTAAGTGAATTGGAAAAGAATGAAAATTTCAGAATTAAATTTATTTCAATAAGTCTCAAAAATGAAATTTATAAAAAGCTAAATTATAAAACTATAAATATAGATATTTCAGTAAATTTAAATGATGGAATTTATATAAAAGGTTTAGATACATCAATAGTTTTTGAAAACTTGAAAATTTTTAAAAAACCCTTAATTTGTGAGCTTGATTTTCCTGAAATTTATATTGTCAAGAATAAGAAACTAATTTACTGGTTTTCTCCAATACTTTAATAGTAATTTATAAAAAGTTTTCTGAAATTATAATACTTTGTCCAATAAATAGTTTTAAGTTTTTGATAGTCAATAAGTTATAAAAAATTTTTTAAATTTATTGATTTTATGAGGGAAATTTAAGAAAATGGGCATTTTAAAGCCGAAGGCTTGAATATAGGGTGGGTGGAGAAAATAAGAAATAATCGTAATTTTGGAATTATTGGACAGGGCAAAATTATAAATTTATGATGCTTTAAAATCTTCACACTGGATGTCAGGGCAAAGGAGGTGTTAGCTATGAACAAGGCACAAGTTATATATAAATGTTTTATTTCATTAAATATAATTTTTCTGATATTTTCCTGTACAAAAACTACTGAACCTACTTTTAATAAAAAGGGAAATTTTAAAATGCTTCAAGATACAATTTGGTTTTTAAGGGTTTGGTATCAATTGAAAAAACGATTCTAAAATATGAAAATAAGGACCTATTTACTATTGCTAAAAATAAAGAGTCTTATATTCTTGTTTTTATTTCCAAAAACAAAATTTACAATTATCAGTTTTCAACATTTTTGAATAATGTATCTTGTAAAGTCAAAGAAATAAATAATTTCAAAATTCTAAAAAAGCACGATAATTCTTATAATATTGTTATTTACAATGAGGGTGATGGAAAGGATTGTTCTCAGTGCTATCCTTATATTTGGTCATGTTGTAGTTATTCCAAAGATCCTTGTTTTCACTGGCTAACTTGTCCCCTTGTAGGTTGCACAAGTGGAGCCTGTTATTACGATTGCACGTGTCCTCTACTCGATCCAAATGATTAAAAGTTGGTATAAATTCCACTATGTTCAAATGAAACCTCTGCTTTTAACCTTCTAAACCCATTTCAACAAGGCATAAAGCCTTGTAAAAGAAAAGCATAAAGCAAATCCACGCCAAACCTTAAAAATTTTAAATTCTTCCTACCTCCACCTTAATTTAATTAAATTAACTAATTTTAATTTGCTAAATAAGCTTTTTAAAATAAAAATCTAATAAATTATTGAAAATTAATAACTTAAAACATATTTGAAATGCTCATTAGAACTAACTTTTAATTTGACTGATTAAAATTTAAGTCTTGAAAAATTTTGTAACAAGGTTTAAATTATTGATTATCAATGAGTTATTTAAATTTTGCTTTAATTTAACAAATTAAAATATCAATTTAATAAACTTTAAAATTTTAACACTATGGAACTTGAACTTAAAGAAAAGCTAAAAAGATTTATAGATATTTTAAGGGAAAATAATACGATTACAATTTCCACTGTTTCAAAAAATGGAAAGCTTTGGAGTACAAAAGCATACTATGGAGAAGAAGATGGTTATATATATGTAATACTTGAAAACAAAGGAAGAGCTTTTAATAACATAAGAGAAAATCCAAATATATTTTTTGTAATTGAAAAAGGAGAACCTATTAAATTTATACAAGGTGAAGGAGAAGTTGAAATAATTGGACACGTTGATAATTTTGAAAATGAAAGAACAATTGTCGTTAGAAAAAATTTCCCAGTTGTCCCATTCCTAAAAATGGTAAGAGATTGTTCAGTAATAAGAATTAAACCAAAAAAAGTTTATGTTAGTGATTTTTCAAAAGGATTTATTCCGAGATTTGAAATTGAATTTGATGAAAAAACATTCAATTTATTAAAACAAATGTTTCCAAAACCATCAAAGCTAAAAGCTTATATTCAAGCAACAAGACCTTGGGTGATTGGAATAACAATATCAGCTGTTATAATTGGAACACTACTTTCCCCCAAAATAGATATTCTTAAATTTATACTAACATTAATTGGAGCTGTTTTAATTCATCTTGGAGTTAATGCTTGGAGCGATTATTTTGATTATAAAAAGGGAGCAGATAGATGGGATACACTTGGCTCGTCAAGAACAATTGTTGATGGATTACTAAAACCAAAAGAGGTTTTAATGATAGGAACAATTTTAATTCTAATTTCTGCAATTATAGGAATCATTTTAACAATAATGACAAGTTTTGAATTATTAAAAATTTTATTTATTGGAGCAATTCTTGGACTATTTTATGCATTTGTTCCAATAGGCTTTAAATATATTGCTCTTGGAGACTTAGCAGTATTTTTAGCATGGTCGTTTATATCACTTGGAAGTTATTATATCCAAACCCTAGAACTTTCACCCATACCTTTCTTATCATTTATTCCAATATCACTTCTCGTAGTTGGAATTCTACATGGAAATAATATGCGAGACATAACTGATGATAAAAAAGCGGGATATAGAACGTTTGCAAGCATTCTTGGTATTAAAGCTTCACAATTTTATTATGCTTTATTAATTATATCATCTTATGTTAGCCTCATCTTATTAGTTGCTTTTAAAATTTTACCAATTTGGACACTAATAGCATTATTAACGATTCCAAGTGCCTTAAGAAATGTAGATTGGGCTTTTAAACCAAATTACCTTCAATTTACAATGCTTGCTTTTTACACTGCCCAACTCTCAAATAGTTTAAGTATATTTATTATTGTTGGATTGTTAATGAATAGGATTTTATAACCAATTAAAATCAAAAGAGAACCAATAGGTAGGATATTTTTTTATTGCCATTTCAAGATTTTTCAAATAAAAACTTAACATACTTTCAAGTGTTGGATTCTCTTCATAATAAAAATCTTGAATAATACCTAAATAATAATTCTTTTGTTTTACTATATAAGCAAAAATAATTGGAATTTTGAACTTTTCATTTAGCTTAAAGATACCAATCGGAATTTTTCTTTTTCTATTGAAAAACTTACAATATAAATAACTTCCACCAACATATCTATCAGAAACAACACATAAAATTCCTTCATTATTTAAAAAATTAATAATTTCCCTAATTTGACTATTTAAAACTAACTTTGTTCCCTTACTTCCTCTCAACTCATTTAATGTATCAAGCCATCTTTTATCAATATTTTCAACTACTGCCATATTTTTATATCCAAGACAACTAATGAAATTTAAAGCAATTTCCCAACTTCCAATATGTGCACTTAAAAGAATTAATTTATTTTTAATTCTATAAGTTTTTTCTAAAATTTCAAAATTTTCAACTTTTAAATTAGATAAGATATTCTGACAATTTCTATGTTTTGACTTCAAAAAATCTACAAAATTTAACATATAATTTTCAAATGTCTCATAAATTAAATGATTATTTGAATATCCAAGAATAATTTCTAAATTATTTTTAACAGCCAATTTTCTTTTGTTATCAATAAGAAACCAAATTTTAGCTGTTGTTTTAAAAATTAAATATAAAATAAAATCTGGTATGAATTTTGAAAGAGAAATTAAAACTTTTAAAGCATATAACTTCAAATCATCCAAAAATTTGGACATTACTTTACAACTACAAATTTTTTCTTAAATTTAAATTTTTCTTTTTCTCTTTCAACTTCAAGAAGTGCTATATATAATCCGCTTCCTATACTATTTACATCCCATTTTAAAACATTAAAACCAACATTTATGGTTAATTTTGGACTCAAATAAACTAAATCTCCATTTATTGAATAGATTTTGAATTGAGCATTTGCTTGCGAATTTGAATAAAATGTTAGATATAATGGACCAAATTTATAAGGATTTGGATATATTAAGAAATCGCTTATATTAAGATTTCCATCTGAAAAATTCAAGATATAATCCTTTGAGGAGAAATTATTATAGGTATCAAATGCTCTTAGTGTAATTTTGTGCCACCCTTGATTGTTTGAAAAATCTAAATCAAAATCCGCACTACCGGTTGTTAAACTATTTGGCTCATAACTAAATCTATCAGTTAATTTTATAACCTCTCTATCATCTATATAAACTTCAACATCTCTATAACCAGGACTTAAATATATTCCATGTTCATCACTTGCCCAAAGCGTAAATTTAACCTTAGGCATAAATTTAGAACTATCAGAAACTTCATTTGAATAATAAAGTAGCTTTAATGAAGGTCCAATAGTATCAACCTCTATCAATTCAGACTTAAATCCAATCATTATAGAATCTTTAAATTTATTAGCATAATTATAAATACCTCTTACTTGAAGTCTTCTATTTGGATCTAAATCCTTCGGAATGTAAAGTTTTAATGAATCTGAATTTACAAAAGCTCTATATAAAATTTTATGGGGTTCAAGGATATTGAATGTCTGAGGTGGAAAACATGTATTATCTGCGACGGGATATTCAGTTGGAATTAAGCTAACACTAGCACTATAACTTCTACTTTCCAAAAACGAACCTTTATAAATCCCTCCGACAAAAGCAGTATCAGGAAATTGTAAATTGTTATCAATAGTCGGATAACCTATCATAACACTTGGGTCTCCAAATAAAACATAATACCAATTATTCTTTCCCATTCTTGATATATAACCCATAGGAAATTTTTTATTAGTTTTTAATGTTTGAAAAATATCTTGTGCATAAGCAACATTACCTCCAACAAATGAAAGAGCAGTTGAAGATAAAACACCAATAGCACCATTAGATTTCGTTATCATTGATTCTCCAAGCCCCTTTGGTCCTGCCAAATCACCATCAACCCTATCAAAAACATTAGTCTTACAACTTAAAATTAAAACGAACGGAGGTTTATTATAAGCATTAAGCTTATCAATATCAGATAATGAAAATAATTGCTCACTTGCTATTTGAGATGGATTTCCATGAGAAAATATGTTTATTAGAATATAACCATTATTAAATTTATTTATAAAATCTTGATTGGCAAGAGGTTTTTTATCACCTTCAAGTGGATATTCATGCATATAAGCATGATTGACAACAACGTTCCTCGGAATAAACAATTTCTGAATTATATTTGAAGGTATTAAATGCCAAGAACTTTCACAAGTTGAAGAACCATTAACAAAGTCATCAGCAACTAACAAAACTCTATTTTTCCAATCAGAGAAAAACTTATTTGTCTCATAATCTATAACTTTTTTTAAGTAATTTAAAACTTCTGATTTGTCTCTTGCAGGAAATCTTCCATAATTAATATCAGCATATTTGTCACCACTAAAATCAAAATAAAAATCATCAAATGAACCTGCAAATGAAAAGTTTATATCAAAACTCTCATCAAAATCATAATAAACAGGAAATATATTTCCTCCTCTTTTAAGGATATCTCTATAATCATATGTCCCATCACCAATAATTAAACCATATAATAAATTTGGCGAATTTCTATATAATGTCCATAAGAAATTTCTAATTGAAACAGGGTCTTTACTACCAAATCCAAATTGTTCAAAAATATCTTCAACAGCAACATATTTAACATTATGAAAGCTTAAAGAATCCATACAAAAATCAGTCCCACAGATGACAGGAAAAAATCTACTTCTATAATTAATATAATCACTTAAAACATTCTCCCAATCTCTTGGTCCAACAATTATATATTCAATATTGGAAAGCTCATATAAGTTTTTAGCGATGTTAATCATCTCAATTGAAATAGGTGTTTTAAATTCATTAGCTATAAAATATATACTGTTGGGATAAACATTATCCGAAAAATTTTTCAAAATTATAGGTTCATAAGGATTGGTTATATCCAAAACCATTAATGCGCTATTTGTCAACTTAGCAGAAGCATTTGTTTGGAAATAAACTGAACCATCGCCTATCGTTCTTGTCCATCTAATTTCAAAATAATCTAAATACACTTTTGGATTTGAACATGAACTATTTATAATACTCAAAGTTAAATTATTATTTGCCTGTAAATAAGAAACATTATAAGATTTAGTTCTTCTTACAATAGAATTAGTTTGAAAATTATTATCAATTACTTGTCCATTTAAAATAATCTGTAATGTGGCATCACCACATTCATTAGGAGAAAGTGGTTCTGCACCCACTAATGAAATTTCAACATAACCACTATTTGAGACAATTCCATCAAGTGAAAAGTTATAATTAAAACTATTATTATAATTTATTTCCTCACCAAGCCATATTCTCCCTTTCTTACCTGTATTTACAATATCACTATCGTGCCTAAAAATACCGATTGAATAAACAATTTGATTATAAGACAAATTTTTTTCAATCATAAACTTAGGTTGTAAGTTTGAACCAATGGCTAAAATGTAATAGTTATAATTATCATAAGGATTTCTATAAAATTTAATAGTACCATTTATATTCCTAAATCCCTCAACACCTTCTCCAAAGAATAAAATGTAATCATTATTATTTAAAATTCCATCGCCATTTTCATCATAAACATATATTGGAACCTGTTTAACTAAACTATCCGCATAAATAATCGGACTTCTTAACGTATCTATTTTAGCAAATAACGATAATTGATTTATTATTAATAAATTTTGAGGAATGCCCAAATTTAATAAATCATTAGCACTAATTTTATAAATTCCTCTATCTTTAATTTTAATCTTTATCCAAATTTGGGCATTTGAAAAGAAGTTAATAGAATTGGAAAAAACCCTACTTTTTATCCAACTTTTAGGAAATGGAAAATTTATGAATTCTCTATGATTCGGATTATAATTTTGATTTGTTTGAATATCGTTATAAAAAAAACTTATTTTAAATTTTATTTTGTTTCTAATATAAAGCTCATCATTAACTTTGTAATATGGATTTATCTTCAATTCAATATAATCAACATCAATAGATGCTTTTCTTTCAAGCTCAAATACCTTCTCCCTGGCAACATTAAAAACATCGTTTGAACTTAATTTTGAAAATTCTAAAACCTCATAATTTATTTCAAAATAACCATTATAAGGAACTGCAATTTTGTAAGTATAAATTGAAGGATTGTAAGTTTTTGGAATTTCAAATAAGAATTCAAAAATTTTACTATCATTTTTTAAAATTTCGTAAAATGTTAATAAAATTAGCATAGATATTTAAAACTTCTCTGCTTCTTCCTCCAACATTATTGGAATACCTTCTCTTATAGGATATTTCAATCTACATTTATGACATACAAGTTTATTCTCCTCCTTATTATACTCTAAATCACCTTTACATACAGGACAAGCTAAAATTTCAAGAAGCTCATTACTAATTTCATTTTCCATAGTGTTAAAATTTTAAGGGATAAGTTAGATTTTTTTCATGCTTTAAACTTTTAAGTATGAGAATGTTAATACTTTTTTTATCCTCATGTGCGTTATTTAGTCAATCACGCGAAAATGTCACAGACGAAAAAGAAATAACTGTAGGTCTTATAAAAAAGGAAATAAGGGTTGGATTATCAGGAGCAGATGTCATAAATATCTTAGGAAGTCCTAATATCATAACAAGAGATAGCAAAGGCAAAGAGGTTTGGGTTTATGATAAAATTTATGCACAAGCAGAGTGGACTAGTTCATCCCAATATGGAACAGTTTTAATTCTTGGCTTTTTTAAAGAAACAAGAAAATTTAAAACATCACAAAAAACTTTAACTTTAATTATTACTTTTGATAATGAAGGAAAAGTTGAAAGTTTTTCTTATCATTATTCAAGGTTTTAATCTATGAGAACCTTTCTAAAATACTTAACATTAATTTTTTTCTTCAATGCCTGTTCTAGTTCTACACAAATGTCAAAAAGCCAATTGGAAATTAGACAATTTCAAACAAAATACTTTGAAGTTAATGATAAAACGATAATTACGAAAGCAGTTATAAATACATTACTTGATGAAGGATTTATTATTAATAATGCAAATAATGAACTCGGAATCATTACTGCTGAAAAAGGATATGATATAAATAAGGATTATGAAAGTGAGAAATCAAAGAATATATGGAGTTTAATAATTGTAGGTGCTGTTATTATATTAACATTAGGGTTAATCTTATTAATTTCAAAAGACAAAAAATCTGATAACCAAAAGGATAATACAAACGATAAGAGAGATTACCAAACAACTTACGAAAAGAATAAAATTATTCAAGCAACAATAAATATAAGTGAATTTTCAAATGGGTTTAAAGTTAGAGCGGTTTTTCAATCAAAAATTCTTAATAATAGAGGGGAAATTGTTACAATTGAACAAATAGAAGATATTAATTTTTATCAAAAATTCTTTGAAAAGCTTGAAAAAAGCATATTTCTACAAAAAGAACTTGAAAGTAAATAAAATTTATTCTATAATTTCCAATTTTATTTTACTTATATAATCACCTTCTTTACTTAAAATTGTAATTTTCAAATTTTCAATTTCAATTTCATCACCTTCTTGAACATCAACAAAATTTTTCTCCATTAAAAACTGATTTAAATTCATATTAGGCTCACCAAGATGAATTCCCGTTAGCTCCTCTATTAATCCTAAATCTATAGGTTTATCAATAATATAAGCATTTTCAGAAATTTTTCGTATATTTGGACTATATATATTGAATATATTTCTTAAAATTTCTTTTCTTGTTATAATCCCAAGAAAATTTCCAAACTCATCATAAACAATAGCAAAATTATAATTTTTCCTTAAAAATTCAAGAGCAGGAAATTTATCTATCAAAACAATTGGTTTTTTTATAAATTTCAAAATTCTATCACTCCTATTAGCATTTATTAAATCATTAACATCAATAATCCCAATAATATCTTCTTTTAAATGTCTATATACGGGAAAAAATCTATAATTTGTTATTTTAAATAATTCAATAACATCCGAAACTTTACTATCGTAATTAACCATTTGAACTTCACTTTTTGGTTTTATAAATTTCCTAATGTCAGATTTTATAAAGCTAATAATTTCCTGAATTATTAATGCCTTTTCCTGTCTCCAAAATTCATTTTCAACGATGTACTTTAAAGGTAATAGAATGTCTCTTGTTGCTATTATTCTTTCAGAAAAATAAGCAGTACTTCTAAAAAACTTTTCAGATAACCTGAAAAACGGATAAAATATATAACTTAAATACCAGTAAATGGAACTTAAAAATTTATTGTAAAAAAATGTTGGATAATAAAATGCTATACTTTTTGGAACTGTTTCACAAAAAATAAGAACAATTGAAGTAAATAAAAGAATTTCAAGAAAACTTTTTAAATTTTCACTTATCTGAAACTTATCAATAAATAAAGAAAAGAAAATAGCACCAAAATTAATAGCAAGACTATTTACAAAAAGTGTTGTAGTCAAAAAAACATTATCCTTTGAAAAATTTTGTAATTTTTCAGATTTCAAATATCCTGATTCAATTCCTGAACTCAAAAATGCTATTAATAACATTAAAAATATAATAACTAAAACTTCCATAACTTCATATATTCTTCTTGCTTATCAAACATTTCTTTTTCCTTACCTTTAATTTTATGTTCATAACCCATTAAATGTAATAATCCGTGAAGCGAATAAAATGCAGTATAGTAAGAAAAATTACCAAGTCTTTTAGCAAAATCAACATTAACATATATTTCTCCAATATTATCAATTTCAAAAGAAAGAACATCTGTTTTTTCATCTTTATTTAAAAATTTTTTATTTAATTTCCTAATTTTATTATCATTTGTAAAAATTATAAAAATTTTTTTAAATTTAGAATTTTTTTCTTTTTTTAGAACAAAATTTAAAAAATTTTTTAAAGCTTTTTTATACCCTTTTAAATTACAAGAGCCATAAATTTCAATCATAAGAAACTCTCGGATGATATATACTTTCCAAAACTTTTATAAAAACTTCTTCAATCTTTTCCAAATCTTTCCTTTTTAAATCAGTCAATTCAAGATATCCACCTTCCCACCTTTCATTTATAATACCCCTAACTATTCTTTTGATACTTTCTTTGTCTTTCTCTTTCAAACTTCTAACACTTGCTTCAACTGAATCAGCAAGCATTATAATTGCTTCTTCTTTTGTACTAGGATTAGGTCCGGGATATTGAAAGAGCTTTTTATCAACATCAGGATTTTCAAGGATTGCTTTTTTATAAAATGGTTCCAAAATTGTCGTTCCATGATGCGTTTTAATTATATTTATAATAGCATTTGGAAGTCCATACTTTTTAGCAAGTTTAACCCCATTCTCAACATGAGAAATTATTATTTTAGCACTTTCTACTGGATTTAATTCATCATGAGGGTTATAACCTGTTTGATTTTCAATGAAATATTGTGGATTTCCTATTTTACCAATATCGTGGAAATATGCTCCAACCTTACATAATAAAGCATTCGCAGATAATTCTTCTGCTGCTTCCTGTGCTAAAATTGAAACATTAATTGAATGATTGTATGTTCCTGGCGCACTTTCTCTTAGTATTTTAATTAATGGATGCTCTAAACTTGCAATATCAAGAAGATTAAATGTGGTTGTTAATCTTGTTGTTTTTTCTATAATATAAATTACAATTGCACAGGAAATAAAAGATATTATTATTGAAGATAAAATTTCAAAAATATCTTGGAGATTCAAAATTTCTTGTTTTAATGAAAATAATGTCAAAAAAGCAACTGGTATTAAAATAATTGAGAAAAGAACAATTTCAAATCTTCTTTTTATGAAATTTGAAATAAAAATTGAAAATATAGAAATTACTAAACTATAAACAAAAGCAGAAAAATTTAAATTATAATATATTCCAAGTATAATGGAAGAAGTTGTTGCAAAGTTTATCGTTATGTTCTTTGGGATTATAAATGATAATAAAAGACTAAAAAATGGAGAAAAATTAAGGGTAAAATTAAATCCATAATTTACTAAAAAGCTATGTAGAATAGAAAATAAAATTATTGACATATTTAGGATAATATTATTTGAAAATGAAGGTTTTCTTCTTGTTATATTTAATCCTGCCCAAATTAGGAATAAAATAGATATTAAGATAAAAACAAAAAATTTATTTTTGCTTCCGTAAATTGATTTAATTTTCTCATATGTTTCCTTATCAATAATATCACCCTTTTTAACTATTAATTCACCTTTATTAATTTCAAATTTTTCTTTTTTTATTGTTTTTAATGCACTTTTTCTGTTTTCATTCGTGATTCTAGAATCAAGTTTTAAATTCGGTTTTAAATTTTCAAGCAAAAATAATTTTGTCTTTTGAAGTGAATCAGGATAAATTAAATTGATTTTTGATATAATTTCATCATAGGCTTTTGAGAATGAATATATTGAATTTTTATTTTTCTCATATATTTCACCATTTATGTAAATTGCAACCTTTTCAGAAGGATCATTTTGTAAAAGTTTAAAATCTTCATCTGAAATTATACCAAACTTTTGAATTTTTTCAATTTCATCAGCTAAAATACTCTCAAAACGACTTTTATTATTTTTATATATTTTAGGCTCATCATAAATAAGAACGGGAAATGTCCTTGAAATAACACTTGTGCTCTCTGCTTTTAACTCTTCTTTACTTTTAAAAATTTTTACATTGTAAGGGGCATAAATATCAAACTTTGACTTTTCATTTAATTTTATATTATTATAAGGATTTGGAACAAAAATTGAACAAATAATTGAAGATAGAAAAAATAATAAAAAATTAACTATATTTTTCATAAGCTTCAATAATAAGCCTAACGAGAGGGTGCCTTACAACATCTTCTTTATTAAATTCTACAAATTCAATTCCAGGAATACCCTTTAAAATTCTCCTTGCTACTACAAGCCCTGATTCTTTATTCTTTGGTAAGTCAATTTGTGTGATATCACCTGTTATTACAACTTTTGAGCGCATACCTATTCTTGTTAAAAACATTTTCATCTGCCCACTGGTAGTATTTTGTGCTTCATCAAGTATAATAAAAGCTTCTGAGAGTGTTCTTCCCCTCATATAAGCAAGGGGAGCTATTTCTACTTCTCTTGATTCTATTAATTTTTGAACTTTATCACCAGGTAAAAGATTAAATAAAGCATCATAAAGAGGTGTTAAGTAAGGTGATATTTTCTCCTCAAATGTTCCAGGTAAGTATCCTAGGCTTTCTCCCGCCTCAACAGCAGGCCTTGTTAAAATAATCCTTTCTACCCTTTCTTCTTTCAAGTACTTAACTGCCATTGCAACTGCTAAAAATGTTTTTCCTGTTCCTGCTGGTCCTATACCAAAAACAATATCATTTTCCTCAATAGCTTTTATATACTTTAATTGATTTGGCGTATGTGGAATAACCTTTTTTTTAGGTGTTATAATTTCATAAGTTTCAGATTTGCCTATTTTTTTTCTTGCCTTTTGAACAGTTTCTATAACATCAATTTCCTCAATTTTATTTAGTTTATGATAACTATTTATTAGCATCTTTATAACCATTTCAAATTCATATATCTCTTCTTCATTACCTTCTGCAACGATATTTAAATCATCAGTCCATATTTTTAAATTTGGGAAAAACTTTCTTAATGACTTTAAATTCGTATCATTATAACCAATAAACTTTTGAATATCTATATCTTTTAAACTTATTTCTACCTTCACTCTGAAACTTTCTTAATATATTCAATAATTGCTTTTGATTCTTCTAAACTAACATTTTGATTTGGCATAGGTGTTCCATATTCTTTTAATAGTTTTTTTGCTTCTTCGTCATGTTTCAACATTGAATCAGGTTTTGTAATCATAGCAATTAACCATTCTTCACTTCTTTCTTTGTGAATATTTTTTAGCCCAGGTCCAACAAGTTTTACATTTCTTTCTTTATCAGGATAGTGACATCCTACACAACCTTTCGTTTTAAAAAGTTCTTCGCCTTTTTTGGCTAAATCAATTTGTTCAGACTTCATTTCAGAAGTTTGTTTTTTTTCTTCTTTATTTCCTCCACAGGCTAAAAGTATAAACATAATCAAAATGGTTATATTTCTCATATCTAAAATTTTAAAGCGGGCGACGGGATTTGAACCCGCGACCCCCAGCTTGGGAAGCTGGCGCTCTACCCCTGAGCTACGCCCGCTCAAGACCATATATAAAGAATTTTGCTCCCCCAACAGTTTCAGTCTCTACAAGAACAACATAAATTTTATTTTCTTTTTTTTGAATATACAATGTTAAACCTTTTAACTTGAGATGAAAACTATCAAAACCATTTAGATCTAATCCTAAAATTGACCATAGATTCGATATTGTTTCAATAAGTTTATTAATGTTAGGTTTATAGTCAGTTTCTTTTGAAATTATAAATTTTTCAACCTTACCATCTGATAAAATAATAGCCATTCTAACACCTTTTATATCTGAAATTTTTGTTTTCGATTCTTCTTCTGCCAAACTAAAAGCAAGTTCTCTTAATTCTCTTTCAAGATTTTCATCTACGGGTTTAATTTTTTCTACTTCCTCAACTTCTTCCCCACTAGATAATATATTCATTAGCATTTCAAGTTCCTTCTCTAAATCTTCACCTACGCCTTCAGTTTTAAATTCTTCAATTGAAAATTCAGGAATTTCAATAATTTCCTCCTTAAACTCAGAAATTTTGGACATAACGTTAGGAAATGTTGATAGTAATTTATTTACAATATCAATGTCAAAAGGAGTATTTTCATTTATAGATTTTATATCAATACCAGAAATTTCTGACCAATAAGTTATAGCTTTTTGAATTGCTGAATCATCTAATCCCTTACTTTTCATTTCCTCAATAGCATTATCTATTATAAGTTTAACTTCCATAATTTGAAAATTTTAAAGGATAATTTTTAAATTCAAGTGCCTTGTCCAATAATTCTAAAACTATTTATTTTACTTATGTTTTCCCCACCCACCCTGAGAATAAGCCTTCGGCTTATAAATACCCATTTTTCG
>Ga0101941_1001092_pt1 | contig 24583 bp, 30 predicted proteins | sample DewCreD2012metaG_3_FD_75242 | JGI IMG/M metagenome (GOLD analysis project Ga0101941, IMG submission 75242) | Hot spring sediment bacterial and archeal communities from British Columbia, Canada, to study Microbial Dark Matter (Phase II) - Dewar... ...
CCGCCCGCGAACTAGATGCCGCCCTGAGCCTGTATTACTACCGTGCCCGCTGGTACGATCCGCAACTAAGTTGCTTAGTCTTACTATAGTTGTGTCACCACGGTCGCTTCCTGCGCGAGGACCCGCTCTCGTTTTCCGCCGGCGATACGAATTTGTACCGGTATGTGTTTAACTCGCCGACTAGTGCGAAAGACCCGACCGGATTAGAGTGGGTCTGGCCCTGGGACTCGCGGGCAAACTGGAGAGACTGGCGTATTGGTGAAGCCCTTACCGATCTTTGGAATAGTATTTCCGGAACCGTGGGTGGCTCCCTAGGCGGCGCGGGAGTCGGAGCACTGGCGGGCGGCGCGGGTGGCGCTACTGCAGTAGTAGTGTTGTCTGTCATTTTCGTGACTCCGATCGGTCCAGCAGGCGTTGCAACTATTGTGGTAGCGGCAACGTTCGGGGCGGTCACCGGAGGTGTGCTGGGAGCCTATCACAATTCCGGAAAGAAGGGCTTCGGTGATGGGTTTACCTCAGCAGTAACAGATTCCCGGATATGGACGGCGTCCTATATAGTAGGTTGTATGGCAGGCGTCCGAATGTTCCGTATAAGTCCTACTGGAGAGCCATATGTGGACTGGCAAGGTTTTCCATGGCCACCGAACATCTGGCCCAGGAACTGGCCTCCACTATAATCGATAACAGGGCAACTGGAGACAGAGAGAAACCAGGAGACCTATACATGTCGTGGGGGCATGTATGCCGCCGGCTTATCATAATCTTGGACATACCAACAGGGCAAGCCTTTGTAATTTTGCTAATAGCCTCAGCCGACTCCTTCTACTGGTTTTATGTCGCTCACCCGTTTCGCGATATGGACGTGGTGTTGGGCCGCACCATCATTTGGATATTAGCCTGGTGGTTCATCCTAGGTCGTACCTTTAGCAATATACTGGAGGGATTAACCCATCAGAAGATGTACCAAGCGTTGGCCTGGTGCAAGAGCGGCATACTCCGGAAAATTAGACATGACAATCGCGAGTTTACGGTCCTTGCACCACTGCGACTCTATCTGACAAACAAGGGCATCCTCTTAGTCCAGGAACCTAGAATCGAAGGTAACCGTACAATTCTCTATCAGGATATTGACCAGATAGTCGTGTACGCTCGATGCTGGCCTTTTCAAGACGGCGTGATCGACATCCAGACACGGGACGGGGAGCTTATAAGACTTTCCGCACTATCGTGTCCGAGGTTGCTAGCTAAGGAAATACGAGCGTTAATGGATAGTTGTGGAGGCCCCCAACGCGGCACTGGTGGTTGACCGACTATCCAAGCTGGCTGCGCGATGTTGGTAAGGGCTCGGACGTGTTAGATCACCTACGATAGTTTCGGCAACGTCTTGAATGAGACGAATCCATCGGCCGGCGACCGCTTCAAATTTACCGCCCGCGAACTCGATGCCGCCCTGAGCCTGTATTACTACCGTGCCCGCTGGTACGATCCGCAACTAAGTTGCTTAGTCTTACTATAGTTGTGTCACCACGGTCGCTTCCTTCGCGAGGACCCGCTGTCGTTTTCCGCCGGCGATACGAATTTGTACCGGTATGTGTTTAACTCGCCGGTGATCAATGTGGACCCATGGGGTACAATCATCGTGGGAACAAAAGTGGGGTTCGGCTTCAGCTTTATCATGGGCGGATACGTGGAATGGTATTACATTTGGGACGATCTCGGTAACAAAGCCATCGTTATGATTCCATCGTTCGGCTTTGGTGTAGACGTTTCAGTGGGCGGTCAAGTGGTACTCGGCGAGGGGACAGTTCCGCAATTTATCAAAGGGTGGTCCGTGGGCATCACAGGTGGCGTTGGGTTTATTGGCGGGCATGCTTCCTACACCCCTGGATGCGGGATCAGCGGCGGAGGTGGGGTTAGCATCCCCTGGGTTCCAGAATGGTTGTTCAATTTCGGAGGAGCCCTTACCTGGTCTCCCGGAACTAACTGGGTCATCTGGAAGAACTTTTGACGCCAACTACAATTATGAGCGCACTGGCTGGGTGTAGGAAAGAGGGATGTGTCATGGCGAAAAAGTCTTGTTGGGAATTGCAAGCTTCGGCTTTGTAGTCACTTTTATACCGCTCTGGCTTGGTATTTTTGCGTGGATATTGCTGGCTCCAGAGGACACAAAGACCAACGCCGCTGTGGGCGTCTCGTGCATTGTTATGGCTGGGCTCGGAAGTTTTGCAACAATTGGCTCGGTCTTTTATTACCTTTACAGGGTAAATCATGACCAACAGCTAAGCTTTGAACATCGGGCCATATGGACGCTAGTTCTCTTAATCATGGGACTAGTGGCAGCGCCAATCTATTGGTATTTTTACGTGTGGCGCGAGCCGGAAAGTGAAATGAACAGTGCGGGCTCGGACCGTGACATTCAGCGTCAGCCCCCAGAAGAAAAGCGCCGGTCGGGCAAAGTTTTCCCCACTACGCTCATAAAAATTGCGCTCGGGATTGCTAGCCTTTCAGGGGTCGTTGCGTCTTTTGCCTTTGGGTTTAGCATCATCTTAGCTCAGTATTACGGCTTAATGCCATTTGTAATAGGCTTCATTACTATGATCATTTCAGGCTTCACGCTGACAGGGGTAATTGCATATTATATCTGTAAAGTTTATCACCACCCGAAACTCAGTGGCGAGCAGAAAATCATGTGGACGATGATATTGCTGGGCTTAGCGGTCATAGCCGCCCCTGCATATTGGTACTATTACATCTGGCGCGAAAGTGAGGATGAAAGCGGAAAAACTTGATGCCTATCGCTATGCATATTGCTGGCCGCTGAAGTGTTCCATGGAAACTCGCACCAAATCCAGACAGCCTGGGAATTTTCCTTGCAGCAGTGCGAACTGATCCGGAGCAGTTGGAATCTTTACTCTGGGCATAGTGGGAGCAACTACTCGTGGAATTGTCGGTTCGGTAGAGGGGAGTAAGCAAGGCGATGACTTTGTGGGCGGCGCGAAGGTGGGCGTGTGGTGTGGACTGAACAAGGGTTTCTGGGTTGGAGCCACGGCGGGTGTGGTTTACGAATGGCTGGTACCCGCCTTGTCCTGGTGGGTGACGTTAGGGCGCACGGGAAAAATTCCGCGCTTGCCTCCGGTGCATCATTAGATAGAAAGACTGCAACCGATGTCGAGGCGTTTTGCCTGGCCGAACACTTAATCGGGAGACGGTAGCGTGCATGCCTGAGGCTTTGACGCGTCCCACTGAGACGGCTATTTGGTCACACGCCGCGAGGGCCGCTTTAGTGATTTGGTTGGCGGATTTATACCTACCTAGTTCGCCACTAGCCTGCCTTTGGCCCTGGAGCGTTTGGGGAATGCGAATTCTTCTCGGTATTCCCGCGATGTCCTGGTGCCTCTACGGAGCGTATATAGGATTTCATAAAGGATGGTGCATGGCTTGTCAGTGGATTCTGGCTCCATTCATTCGCTGGCCCAGATTAGCTATTGCGTTGTTAAGCGGGACGGCTTTTTATGTTTGGTTTTATCCCGAAGAACTGTTCCCTGCCAGTCTTGCCTGGTCCACTACATGTATAGACGCTTACGCCTTGGTGTATATGCGGATCAGTTTAGCGAGAACTGGATAGCGGCACGACTTAGGTTATCGCGATTATCCGAAACAACGGGGAGCTTAGTTTGGCACACTACCGTGCCCGCTGGTACGATCCGCAACCAAGTTGCTTAGTCTTACTATAGTTGTGTCACCACGGTCGCTTCCTGCGCGAGGACCCGCTGTCGTTTGCCGCCGGCGACACCAACCTGTACCGCTATGTGTTCAACTCGCCGAATAACCTCAGTGACCCCACTGGTGAGATAGTCCCATTAATCATCATAATAGCGGTGGCAGGGGTGGGAACTGCAGTTGCCACAGCCGGAGTCGCTGAAGGCATAAACAACGGTCCGCCCGGGTTCTGGGAAGGCTTTATCCCATTCTGGGGCCCTGGACGCTCCTTGGGCCACCATTGGGCCAATCAACAGTGGGGGTGGGTGGCATTTGACGTGGCCTCGCTGGTCTTGGAATATGTCTTCTTTTGCAAGTTAGCTGGCTGGGCTGCCGGTAGGATTATCTCGGGGCTGGGGCCCCGTACAATTACGGTTGTGGGTAGGCAGGGCGTTTTCCGCACAGTTCTTAAACGGGAACTGCATCCTGCGGACCTCCAACCGAATAATCTGCACCACATTTTTCAAGCTAAACACAAGCTAGACCAGCTATTAGCCCAATTTGGAGGAAGCCAAGAAGCGCTGCTGGAAGCTGTTCACAGGGCTGCTATCGAGGAATTGGAGCGCATCGGAACTGTTGATTTGGAGCTCCTCAAGAGCGGGATTCCCGTGACAGTCAACGGAGTAACCGTAATAGTCAGCGGTAACATAGTTGACGGCTACCTACGAATCGGTAAGATATTTATACCCCGCTAACCGGCCTTCAAAGGGGGGTCGAAGCCATGGACGATAAGCTTTTTGAATTTATAGCTGATCTTACCACGTCGGCACTAAAGAGGGATCACCCAATTTTTGAAGTCTTTCGCGAGCAGTGGAATGTGGCAAGAAAGTATTTGAGACAAGGTAAACTGGAGTTCACGGGTGTCGGATTTTATTATTATTATTTGATTCCCGAACCGGTAAGAAGGTTATCCATCCGCAGCTGGACTCTTGGTGACATAGGGGGTTACGTCAACGGCGACTACGTATACTGCAGATTACATATAGGAGAGGGGATGCTAGAGGCAATAGACGGTCGTGTCCTGGACGAGTGGCCTCAGGTCATCCACGAGTATATAGTTAACCCTCCGTCTTGGAGCACCGAAGAAATAGAGCCGCTAATACAGTCCCTAATCCGTAAAAATCCTGCGCTCGGATTCGAATTGGAGCAACTGCAAAGAGGCCAAAAACCGAACTAGCCATGCAAAGTGGCGAGTCAACGATGTAGAAAGCACCAAGGTTTGGCTTAGCCATAAGACTACGAACTTATGTACAAGACTGTTAAACGCCGGCCCCGCTGGTACGAGCGGCAACTTGGTCGTTTGCTCTAGCGCCATCGAGAGTTCGGCTGCTTAGGGAAGTGCCATGTGCACATAAGTCGCTTCCTTCGCGAGGACCCGCTGTCGTTTTCCGCCGGCGACACCAACCTGTACCGCTATGTGTTCAATTCGCCCACCAACGCGGTGGATCCGACTGGGTTGGTGTGGAGTTGGGGGTTCGCAGGTATTGGGGCAGTGATTGGGGCAGGTGTCGGGGTAGTAACCTACGTTGGCATCAGCGTTCTGAGAGGCCGACCGATTACCCTGGGTGGATTGGCTGGGGCGGCGGCCGGCGGTGCCGTCGCAGGGGGCATTGCGGGCGGATTGATAGGAGCGGGCACGGGTGATCCCTCGGCATTGGGCGTCATCGTCTCGGGCGTTCTCGTTGGGGGAGTAAGCGGCGCTGCTGGCGGTTTTACTGACAGCGTGGTTTCGCAGGCCATAGACCAGGGACAAATCAATTGGAACCAGGTCGGCGTAGATACTGCTGTGGGTGGTGCCGTCGGAGCGACATTGGGGCTTTTGTTCGGTTGTGGCAAAGTTCTGCTCAGGCCGCGTCAGCCAGTGCGGCTGCCAGGCAGGACAACTACCGAGCCTCCAGAGCCCCAGCCGGTCGAGAGAATAACGCCCCCTTCGCAGTACCCGCGTCCGCCCGCCGACGTCAGCAGCGAGTAAGCCTGTACAACTGACTAAAGACCCTTCGCAGTACCCGCGTCCGCCGCCGACCCGACCCAGCCACCAGGCCCCGATTGGGAATGGCGTGGTCGTGGCCCAGTAGGCAGCGAGAGAGGCTCATGGTATAATCCGAAGACTGATGAATATCTGCGACCGGATTTCCATCATGAGCCACCCATTGGCCCTCACTGGGATTACCGAGACCCTAACGGTGATAGATGGAGGATTTATCCTGACGGCAAGATTGGGCCGAAATAATAGAGATGCGCTTTTGCGGACAATCTTTGGGTTCTTACAAGAGATATTTACAAGGGGGGTTCGATGGCGAACTACGAGGATTGGCGTTTGATGGGGCAGGAAAAATATCTCAAGGGAGTGGCATTAGCTTACAGGCCTTGGAAACGACCAAAACCGGACTGGGATCATGATCATTGCGAGTTTTGTGGGGCAAAGTTTATGGAAGAACCCTATCCTGACACCCTGCAAGAGGGATATTGCACGCTGGACGAGTATTATTGGATATGTCCCGAATGCTTTCGTGATTTTCGGGAAATGTTCGGCTGGACGGTAGTGGAGGAGGATGCTAAATGAAAGTGGTCGGTAGAGGCGACCAAGCCGCTCAGGACGCCGATTGTGGGACCTTCGGCCCGTGAGCAAACATGGCCCATCAGTATTCGCGGCCGCTCCTTTTAGTCTATTGCATTGATCATCGAATCAAGTATGGTGCCAGAACAAGATTTAATTTACCCGTGCTGGCTAGAACAAGCTCTATTGAGGGCTGTTGCCACTATAGCTACCGCACCAATGGCCCCACGCGTGCTTGCTACTACCACGCGCGACTAGCCCGTGCCCGCTGGTACGACCCGCAACTAAGTTGCTTAGTTTTACTATAGTTGTGTCACCACGGTCGCTTCCTTCGCGAGGACCCGCTGTCGTTCGCCGCCGGCGATACGAACCTGTACCGGTATGTCTTCAATGAGCCGGTTAGCTATGTTGATCCGACCGGGCTTTCGTGGTGGGATAAAGTCAAGAGTTTCGGACACGGCGTGTGGAACGGCGTCTGGGGCGTGGTTCACGAAGCCGTGCTCATCCCCGTAGACATCGTCGGCACATTAGTAGATACTGGATTAGGCATGGCGGATTATGGTTCTGGCACTGGATCTGCTTACGTCTGTTGTGTCAATTCGGGATACGTTACGCTTGGTGGATTATGGTTCTGGCACGCTGTCTGGCGAATTTTGCAAAATTCGATATGGCAAGTTAGGCTTGGTGGATTATGGTTTCGGCACCAACCTTTGGCTACGAGGCTAGAACTCATCCGGCTCCGCTGACATGCGTTAGCTTTTCGTTAAAAGTAGGACTAGACCATCGGAGGAGGTTTAGCGATGGCCGAGGTCGGCTTGGTACGCTTTGGCTAGGCGGCTTTGCAGATGGCCCAGGCGGTTGTGCCGTCTTATCGGATCTGCTTTTCTAAGTGAGTCTTCGCGTAACCAAGGGTTCGGTTCTAATGTGGGTCCGCCGGTGAGGATAGTTCTGTGTGGTACGGTCTTCGCGAAACCAGCTATTCGTTGTGACATTCCGACGCATACGCTTCGCTGGTTTTCCGAAGCGGGTCTTCATGCAACCGCAGCTGCTGGCCGTCTTGCGCCTCATGCACTAGGAAGACCGGACCTTTCGGGAGGCGGAAGTTCAGCCGGCCGAACATCAGGAACTGCGCGAGATGTTGGGGTTGAGCCGAGTGCCCAGCTATACGGTCTATCGTTGACATAGCGCTGTCACTGCTCTGCGTGCACCAGCCGGATGCTCGACTATACGACCCTATAGCGAGTTCCTGCAGTATTTAGACTTCGAGTTCGTCACTCTGACCAAGGCGGGTTATCAACTCCTTTCTTTTCAAGTCGTCCTGGCAATGCCGAGTTTGATAGTGGACGCCATCATCGCTTCATTTGATAGGTCCTGGGAAGTGAGTCGCGACCGGCGAGCATCAATTCGTGAGTAACGAGAAGGAAGGCGGTGCTGAGTTACAACAGCAACGCGAGGAACTGCGGGTAGCGAGTAATTCACACGCAGGCAGAAGATCGCTTGCCTGGAAGTCAGTTACTGGTAGGCACGCATCGGTCTGGTTGACGCCCTTGTCGCGGAGGCAAAAAGTGGAGATAATCGGGGAAATAGGCTTGACGATCGGCGTTACCTCGGCTAGCATATGTGCCGGGACGAAAGGCGAATGGCACGTCGGTCTTTCGTCGCAGCACCGTCGGTGTGCTTGTGTCAAGTGTGAATGGCAGTCCGCTTGCAGCAATGCTGGCGGCATTACGAAACATCACCATTTCCGTGCCGACAAATCCCGCGCGCTTTTTCTAAAGCAGTCCGCCTACGTCCGCTAACGTAATAGAAGCAGGCCGGTGCGAGAGAGGTCACCGCGGCCAATTGGGCGGCTTTGAGGCGCTTCTCATACATCCGGGAGCGGGTTGCTCGGGTTTCCTGGCCCCCCTGGGAATCCGCCGCTTCCCGGATGTTTTTTTGCTGGCCTGCCGCGTTACCGTACCACGCCCCGCCACTCGGCCTGAGGGAAATGGTGATCTCCAGCCGGAGGTCACCTCGCGCTATTACAATGACTCCGACGGACTGACCGGGAACGGGCATGTTTGTTCGGAGGCAGGCGATGGTCATTGACCTGAATGCGGACGTGGCGGAAGGGGTCGGTAACGAGGCGGAACTGGTGCCGTTGGTGACATCAATCAACGTGGCCTGTGCCGGTCATGCCGGTTCGCCTGAAGACATTTGGCAGACGCTGCAATTGGCACGGAAATACGGCGTAGTTGTGGGAGCACATCCGGGTTACTTCGATCGCGAACATTTCGGCCGTCGGGAACTGGCCCTGACGGCGGAAGAGCTGCGCGTCGAATTGCTGTTCCAGATTGCGGGGCTGAGAGCCTTGGCAGAAGCGGCCGGAGTGCCGGTAGCGTATCTCAAACCGCATGGGGCGCTGTACAACCAGGCGTGTCGCGATGCTGCCCTGGCCGAACTGCTGGTGGTGAGCGTCCGGCCATACGCTTGGCCGATCGTCGCTCTGCCGGATTCCCAACTCGAACAAAGCGCCCGGCGGTACGGCCTGCGTTTTGTCCGCGAGGGGTTTGCCGACCGACGCTATCTGCCCGACGGCTCGCTGGTGTCTCGGTCGCAACCGGACGCGTTCGTGGACGACCCTGCTGAAGCCGCGCTGCAGGTCGTGCGCCTCGTCGAGCAGAAGCGGATCGAGACCGTTTGTGTGCACGGAGACCGACCTGGCGTGGTCGAGTTTACGCGAGCCTTGCGGGAAGAATTGGCGCGGCGTGGACTGGAGGTTGCCCCGTGGCTGACGACCACGCCCGCCTTATGAGAGGAAGCGAATGACCAGGCCGGTTTGCACTGGCTTCCGAACCAGTGGCACGGCGCTGCGCTTTTGCATGCTACTGTGGCGCAGGACTTGGCAGCGCGGTTGACTCTTTGCGGCTATGAGCCTGATCGTGGAGAAGACGGGGGTCTATGACCTGCTGGTGGACAGTGGCCGGCCTGGCTGGCGTGGGCTTGGTATTCCGCCGGACGGCCCGGCCGATCGTACCAGCTGGGCGTTGGCTAATGCTCTGGTCGGTAACGAAAACGCCTGTGCTTTAGAAGTCACCCTCGCCGGGCCTGTCTTGCGAGCCGACGCTGACCTCTGCTGCGCTTTTGTCGGGGCCCCGTTCGCCGTGCGGATAGATGGTGGCGAGGCGGCGATCGGTAGTGTCTGGCATTTGCACTGCGGTCAGGTATTGGAAATCGGCACGGCTACAGGGGGACTGCGCGGGTATCTGGCAGTGGCCGGCGGCTTTCAGGTGCCGCAGTTGCTGGGCAGTCGCAGTGGTGTCGGTCCGCTCCGGCGTGGCCAGGTGTTGCCCTGCCTGTTCCGGCCAGTAATGCGGCGACGCTGGCGCGAACCGTTGCCCCATGCCCACGTCTTCACCGCAGCAACGGTGACACTGCGTATCCTGCCGGGTTCGTATTGGCCTGTGGTAGGGCCAACTGTGTTGAACCATATCTGGACGGTGGCACCGCAGTCCAACCGCATGGGGATTCGGCTGCATGGCCCAGCCAACTGGGAGCTGCCCCACGACCTGCCGTCACAACCGGTGTGTCCCGGTACCGTGCAAGCTACCGCAACCGGAGAGTTGCTCATTCTCGGCGTGGAGGCGCAGACCATCGGCGGATACCCACGCATCGCCCACGTCATTGAAGCGGACTGGGACTTGCTCGGACAACTCCGGCCCGGTCAGCAGGTGCGGTTTGAACCAGTGAACCTGGAAGATGCCCGCCGATTTTACTTCGCTCTGCAGAATTGGCGTCAGCAATGGGTGCGGCGACTACTGCTGACCGCAAGACCAACCGCCTGAATGCGGCCGGGTGCAGCGCAATGGATCGCCACACTGCGAATACCCTGGCGACAGGAGGCACCTTGCCGCACCTTCCCAAAAATGGGCAATCATACACGGGGCGACAGCATGTCGGGCATTGGCGCTGCCCGAAAACATTGGCACAATGGTGCGAAATTGGCCCTTGCAGGTCGGCACGGATCAAACGCATTCCTGGGCATCTTGTCAGCTCCTGGCGGGCAATCGCGAAGCGATCCGGTCCTGCTGGCCACTAATCACGGGCCAGCGTGCCGGGCGTAGTTCAGGTGGGAGCGGCTTGCCGGGTTTCACCGCAACCGGGAGCGGGGGTCGTAACTCCGCTAGGAGTGTCAGGAGCGGCGGGCGTAATCTCGCCGTGTAATCCAGGTTCGAGTGGCAGACCGGCCTCCTTCCAGGCACGATACCCGCCCCACATGGACCAGACGTTGCTGTAGCCCATTTTCTGCAAGTTGTCGGCAGCCAGGGCTGAGCGGTATCCGCCGCCGCAATACAGCACAATTTCCGCCGTGCAATCTGGGATGAGCTTCTCGATATCGCGTTCAATGATCCCTTTGCTGAGGTGGATGGCACCAGGAAGATGGTCGCGGGAATACTCGCTCTCCTCGCGGACGTCAATGAGGAAGAAGCGGTGCCCGGCTCGGAACTTCTCGCAAACCTGCTCGACCGTCAGTTCGCGGATACGCTGGCGCGCTTGCTGCACCAGCTGTAAAAATCGCGGGGAATGTTGTTTCATAGGCGATGCTCCTAGATGACCACCTCGGCCGGCGGTGAGCTGAGCGGTTTGGTTGCTCCCAGCAAAAAAGAGGGGTTGTCGGCGTCGAAGCGAAGCTGGTCGAACTGTTCCACGCCGCGAGCGATCTGAATCAGGCGTACCTCTATGGCCTGGACGAGTCGGCGCAAGGTTTCGTACATGCGGGCGAAATGTTCCAGGCTGGCCACATTGATAACCATTCTGCCACCTGGCAACAGCGCCTCCCAGGCCGATTCCAGCAGCCGCGTTACTTCCTTGCCGGTGCCGCCGATGAAAATGGCATCAGGTCGCGGCAATTCACGAAAAACTGCCGGAGCGGTACCGTGAACCGCCCGAACATTTTTTACACCAAACCGCTCACAGTTGGCGAGAATGAGATGGTAGTCGGCCGCGTCTTGCTCAATCGCGAAAACCAGGCCATGCTCGGCCAATTGAGCTGCTTCAATCGAGACCGAACCGGAACCGGCACCGATGTCCCAGACAGTACTGGTGGGCTGGACGTCGAGCCAGGCCAGTGCAATGGCCCGAACCTCGGCGCGGGTAATTAGCGCCGACTTGGGCTGGCTCTGGGCGAAGACCTCCTCGGGGTTACCGAACCGCCGAAAGCCTCCCGACGGTCTTGGCCGTTCCGGTACATTCGGTTTGCGCTTCAGGATCATGACGTTGAGCGGGGCAAACTCCATTTCCGCAATCTCGGAGAGTTCCCCCTGGGTAACTCGTTCGTTGGGCATGCCCAGGTTCTCGCAAACGGCGGCGGTGAAATAATCCAGTCCCCGCTCTAACAAGGCCTGAGCGATGGCAGCGGGGTGGTATTTTTCCGTGGTGAACAGCCCCACAGTTTCGGCGGTGCGGATGCGTTCGAGCACTGCCTCCAGCGGGTGCGTGGCCAGATTGGTCAGGTAGGCGTCCTCCCAGCTTTCCTTGATGCGGGCAAATGCCAGTTGCATGGTGCTGACGTGGGGAACGATCTCGAAGCGGTCTTTACCGAGCCGGTCGCACAGGTATTTTGCCACGCCGTAAAAAAGTGGGTCGCCGCTGGCTACCACCACGGTGCGGCGAGGGAGATTTTGCTGCACCAGTTGTACCAGCTGTGTCAGATCGTTGCCGACCGCGATGGTCTCACCGGGGAGTTTCGGCAAAAGGGGCAACACGTTATCCGAACCCAGGATGACTTCTGCTTCTTCCAGCAGTTGCCGGGCATGAGCGGTCAATCCGCCCCAGCCATCTGCGCCCACGCCGATAACGTAAACTTTATCCCATTGCCGACCTGGTTCGCCAGTTCGTTTGTTCGTCCGACTCACCGCCAGTTCCTCCGAGATTTTTGCGTTATCATAGAATGAAGACTGTAGCTCGGCAGGCTGGCGTAAACCCCTTCCGGTACGCAACTGCTGTGGCTTATCCGGGTTGAGGCAAAATCTGAGCAGGTGGCCCATTCATGAACTTTCAACGTCTTCCAGAGCATGATCCGCTCGATGCACCGTTACCGGGGATAGTCGGCAACAGTCCCGCGATGCGGGCGGTCTATCGCCTGGTGCGTCTGGTGGCACCGACCCGAGCCACCGTCTTACTCGTGGGGGAAACCGGCACCGGCAAAGAGTTAATCGCCCGCGCCATTCATCAACTCAGTCCGCGAGCCGATGGCCCGTATATCCGCGTCAACTGCGGCGCTTTGACGGAAACCTTGCTGGAGAGTGAACTGTTTGGCCATGTCAAAGGCGCATTCACCGGTGCCGTGGATAACAAGACCGGCCGATTTGAAGCCGCCCATACCGGCACTATCTTTCTCGATGAAATCGCCAGCATGAGCCCGAAATTGCAGGTGAAACTTCTGCGGGTTTTGCAGGAGCAGGAATTCGAGCGGGTCGGCGACAGTCGCACCATCCGTGTAGATACGCGAGTTATTGCCGCTACCAATGTCTCTTTGGAAGACGAAGTCACTGCCGGCAGATTTCGCAACGATCTCTATTACCGGCTCAACGTCGTGCCCATTTATCTGCCGCCACTGCGCGAACGCAAGGAGGACATCCCGGCCCTGGCAGAATTTTTCCTCCGCCGCTACTGCCAGGAGAATCACAAGGAAATCCAGGGGATCGAACCAGCGGCGATGGAGTTGTTGATGCAACACAACTGGCCCGGCAATGTCCGCGAACTGGAAAATGATATCGAACGCGCTGTGGTGCTTTGCCAGGAGGATTGGATTACCGCCGACATGATTCGGGAGCAATTGCAAACGGCACGTCGGCTACGTACACCACGACCGCAGGGCGAGTCGGTTCCGGAACTGATCGCCCGCCTGGTTCGTGCGGGACTTCGCCAGTTTGCCGACGACGCTTCCGGAAAACTGTATGAACTTCTGGTCGGCGGCCTGGAACGCGAACTGATCGAGCAGGTACTCCGCGAGTGCCACTACACGCAGATCAAAGCCGCCGCCCGCCTCGGCATCAATCGGAATACCCTGCACAAGAAAATGATCGAATACGGCCTGGTGCCCGATGAGGAAAATTGATGGCCTCAGCTTCACCACCGGAGACACAGGAATGCGCTATTCACGATTCGCCTGGATTCTGCACTGGTGTAAACGCCCTGACTGTCGCGTGGCATCTGCTTTTCGGGGTCAGCGACCATAGACGGTATTCCGTTCTGCATTCGCTCTCGGCCCTTCCCGGGTCCAATCAGAATGACCGCAGCCAGGACCTGGCCATTAATTTTCGCTGAAATCCAGATTTTTTGCAAAAACCACTTGACGTTTGGCTCGGCGGGTAATTGAATAGATTCAAGAAAGGGTGGGTCGCCTGTTGTGGGGTATTCAGAGACCACCGCATGTGAACTTGCTTTCGAATCGGCTGCACATTCTAAAGCCAATACGTGAGCCAAGTCGGGGCAGGCGCGGGGCCTGTCCGACAATTTTAGGTCCTTCCATACCAAGAGGAGGTCTACCTATGCGTCGCAGAACTGCGGTCGTGCGTCGAAGGGGATTCACCCTCATCGAGCTGCTGGTGGTCATCGCCATTATCGGGCTTCTGATGGCTTTGCTTTTGCCCGCGATTCAACGTGTCCGCGAGGCTGCTAATCGCATGCGTTGCGGCAACAACCTGTCGCAGATCGCCATGGCCTTCCATAACTTCCACAATGATTACAACATCTTCCCGACGGCTGGCGGTCCGGGTTGTTGTGGTGGCCGCTCGTATATAGACTCGGCCGGTTTCTTGCGACAGCCTCCGTCATGGAATTCGGGAGCCCTGCCGGCCGGAGTTCAGCCCGCTCAGGCGCCGCACCAAACTTGGGGCTGGGGCTACCAGATTCTGCCTTATATCGAGCAGGATGCACTTTTCCGCAATCTGGATAACAGCGTCATTATCAGAACACCAATACCGGGTTACTTTTGCCCAAGCCGCCGTAGACCGAGTGTTGACCAAAACGGCTTTGCTCAGACCGACTACGCTGGCAATCTCGGCGTGTCGGCTACTTTCTCTGGACCTACTGGTATTGTTTACAGCTCGCCCCCTTATAACGATTGGACTCAAACCGGTATGGTCGTGCGGAGTCCTGTGTGCGGTATCGATCAGAATGTCAACTCTGTCCCGACGTGCTTCCGGTCTGTAAGTTTGGATGGTGGGGTGCCGGATGGGACGTCGAACACCGTCCTTATCGGGGAGAAGTATCTGGCGACCACGGAATACAACCGCGGTAGATGGTATGATGACATGGGGTGGAAGGAAGGCAGTGATCCGGACACTTTCCGCCGCCTGATTAGCAATGGTTCCCAGATAGACGTGGCGATGTCGCAACCCAGGCAAGATGGCAGCACGGGCGATCCTTGCTGCACAATTGCCCGCTTCGGTTCGCCGCATCCCGGTAGCTTCAACGCGGTTATGGCAGACCGCTCGATTCGCCGAATCCGCTACGCTGTGGATGTTAGGGTGCTAGCGCTTGCCTTAGTCCGCGACGATGGCCAGGTTTTCAACTTGCAAAACCTCGAGTAAGCTTCACGGCGACCTGGCCTGGTCAGCCGGCTCTAACAGTAAGCGGAAGCGGGTCGGGCGGCAGGAGTGCTGACCCGATCCGCTTGCTTGTCTGGCGAAAGTATGCCTAGCCGAATCCGTTAGACCTAGCTTTTCTTCCATTTCAACTGTCCTATCACCGAAAATAACGGCAACTCCTGGTCATGGCAGGTGTATTGGTCATCGAGCGACGCCCGGTGCCCCGTAAATATACTCCTGCAGCCAGTGGATAGTGGCGTCTTTGCTGCGTGTTTCCCAGGCGTTGAGATCGCCGATCGAGATCATGCCGCACAGCTGACCATCACCACTAACGACCGGCAGATGGCGGATGCGCTTCTCCATCATGATCCGTTGCGCCTGCTCGATGGGCATATCAGGCGAAGCGAAAATGACGTGGACGGTCATGACTTCGGCGACCGTGGTCGTGCTCGGATCACGGCGCGCTGCCACCACCCGCTGCAAAATGTCGCGCTCGGAAAGGATGCCGTGCACCCGCATGCCCTCGCACACCAACAGGCAACCGATGCGATGCTGGTTCATCAGTTCGGCGGCGGCCAGCACGCTCGCCTGAGGTGTGATGGTAAACACCTGTCGCCCCTTATAGTCCAGCAACTCCCGCAACCGCGTCATGGAGGCACCTCGTCGCTTGTGGTCGGGACATCGGATGCGGACGGGCCGGGATCCGTCGCCCTGGGCACTTCTTCCCGACGCATCCCTGTTATTAATAGGCAAACTCGCGACGATACTGGCAAGGGGTGGGGCGAGTTTTTCCGAAAAACTTGCGGGCCGCGTCGGCTTTTTCAGGGCAGAACCGGTGTGCCGGTTCACTTCCTGCCCCAGAGCTGATCGGGATCGAAATCCTCGTCGCGCAGGCCGATGTTGATGCTGAACCGGTCGAAACAATAATACTCGACTTCCCGGCCGGAATCGTCCTGGGTGATGATCAGAACCGGCAATCCGCATTCGGGCAGCCGCGAGTCCGTCGCCAGGTAAAAATATCGCCGTCCACCACGGGGTAAAAGCTTCTCCAGACCGGGTGGAATCTCCTGCAACACGCATTCCAGCGGTGTGGCTGACTCCGGTCGCGGCTGTCGGCCGAGATAGCGAATCCGCCCGAAGCGGTAGTTTCCTTCTTGTTGCGATTGCACAGCCTGGCCGAGCGATTCCACCAGGTAACCGACATTCGCCTGCAGGAAACTGCGACGAGTATTGGCATTGGCCCGAGGTGAATCGGGAGCCAGTTCGATGCGTAATCCGGCGAGCCAATCTCCCTTGCCCGTACGCACGACCAGTTGATTGTTGAAGCGTCCCTGCACGTACACCACCTCCCGGCCTTCGTCAGGGGAGCCCTTCGGCCAGGTGAACCGCAAGCTGAAAGGGTGTTTGCGCACGCGCAGCAGGATCATGTCCTTGCCAACGTCGCCGTTGGCCAACAGCTCGCGGCGGCGAAATCGGCAGACATAATCGTCCATCTGAGCATAGCGCTGTGCTGCCTGCTGATAAAGCTCTTGCAGTTTTGCCAATTCTCCGGTTGCGTTGACGCCGCCGGTTCCTGCCGCCAGCTGCGTGTGTGCTACTCGCGCCGGCCGCGAATCGTCGCGCGGTGAAGGGACCGGTGCGGATGGCGGACGGCCTGGCGAAGCCGATGGTTCCGCGTTGGCCGCCGACGGTACTTCCTGCCGAACGCCGGACGCGAGTCCCCCGGCGCAAGGGCCCGCCGTCGCGTCGGCGGTTTGCTCTGCCACGGGCGGATTCCGCTCCGCGCTCCGGCTTCTCGGTTCGATATTCACCGGCGGACTTGTAGCCGGCGGCGTCGGTGCCACACGGTTTGAATCAGGTACTAACTGGCCGGCAGCGATCGGGGGTTTCGCGGTGTCCGCCACGGCATCGTGGCGCGTTGTCCAGCCCCAGAATTGACAACCGACCCCGCAGACACAGAGTGCGATAACACAGGCCAGCCTACCAGACCAACCCGAGGCAGACCTGCAGCAGTCAGCTTGGCGTGCACAGGGCACAGTGGAACAACGCCCACCGCTTCCATGTTGCCGTGTGGAGAGCGTGCCAGCGCTGATATGTGTCCGTGTCTTGGCCGAGGCCACGAAATTGCTCCCGCGATAAGCGGGGCCGGAAAGGGAGGACTGTGCTATAGCCAACTCCTCGCCCTACCGTCAATGCCGTTTGCGAGCGGATGTCCGACGCTTCCAGAAGAAAAGAAGCCGCAACCCTGCTGCTGGATTAATCGCCGTGAAATGCCTGCACCGCGGACCTGCGGGGTAACGAATTGGCACGAAGCCAGGACGACGGCCATCAGCCCGCCATGGGGAACGGAAGGCGTGGCCCGCTGCGGTTATTCAGCAAGATACAGGATGCGGCCGCAGTTCTTGCAAATGACCGGGCGATTCAAACGCAAGTCCTGGAGCATTTGCAAGGTGGTTTCGGTGAAACAGCCCATGCAACTGCCGTGTTCCACCGGTGCCAGGGCTTCGTGTCCTTTGCTACGAACCAGCCTTTGGTAAATCTCCTGCAACTCCGGGGGCAACTCCGTTTCCAGCCGCCCCAACTCAGTGCGGGCCTGCTCTAAGCGTTCCTGAATAAGGCGAAGACGGTCGGCACGCTGTTCCTGCAACTGCTGCAGTTCCGTGCGGAGCGAAGCCAGGGATTGTTCGCGTTCGGGCAACTCCTGCTGACGGCGTTCGAGCTTGTCGATCAGGTCGAGCATTTCGTCTTCCAGAGCGCTGAGCTGAATCCGGGCATTTTCGATCTGAGTTTGCAAGGCTTGATACTCTTTGGCAGTGGAAGCGGCCTGAAGTTGCCGTTGCCAGCGGGTCAATTTTTCGTGGAGCTGTTTTTCGGTCACTTCGCGGTCATGCAGGGTAACCTTGAGCTGACGGATCTCTTCCTGAAGTTGCCGCACTTGGTTTTCGCGATCCTGGAGCTGGGTTTGCAACCGGGCGACAGCACGCTGGCTTTCGTCCATCTCCTGGGAGAGCATCTTGATACGCTGATGGGCCTCATGCAACGAGCGCAATAAAGCCGACAAGCTCCCGCTCATCGCTGACCATGCTCCTGGGCTCGGTTATCAAGGGGCAGAAGCGCTGGATCGAAAGCCGCTGCTCGTCCTCATCGCAAGGATCGGCGAGCGTAAGCCCGCCGGGCGAATCGGAAGACAGGCGATCGGGCGTGCGCCTGCCCTGATTGCTCTGCAGCATCACAGACGCCGCTGCCGCCACCGTGCACGACTGGGGAGCATTCGCTCCCGGGACAGTCCGGAGCGGTGGGCGTAAGCCCCCGTGGCACTCAGTGACGCAGCTGGTCAAGAAATCCTTCGAGCTGACGGCTCCGCGCCGGGTGCTGCAATTTGCGTACGGCCTTGGCTTCGATTTGTCGTACACGCTCCCGCGTTACTTTAAAGATGCGGCCGACTTCTTCCAGGGTGTAAGTATAGCCGTCTCCCAAGCCGTAGCGCAGTTTGATGATCTCGCGCTCGCGGTAGGTCAGGGTCTTGAGCACCTGCTCAATTTTCTGGCGGAGCATTTCCTGGGTAGCGCTCTGCCAGGGGCAGGGCGCGCCTTCGTCGGGCAAAAATTCGCCGAAATGGCTCTCTTCGCCCTCGCCGATAGGTCGATCCAAACTCACCGGTTGACGATTGACCTGCAACACCTGCCGCGCTTCTTCCACGGGGACGTGAGCGGAGTCGGCGATTTCCTCAATGGTCGGTTCGCGGCCAAGCTGCTGGTAAAGCTGACGCTGGGCGTTGCGCAGCTTTTGCATGGTTTCGACCATGTGTACCGGGATACGGATGGTGCGCGCCTGGTCGGCAATGGCCCGGGTGATGGCCTGGCGAATCCACCACGTCGCGTAGGTGCTGAATTTGTAACCACGGCGGTATTCATATTTATCCACAGCCCGCATCAGCCCGGTGTTGCCTTCCTGAATCAGGTCAAGAAAGCTCAGCCCGCGATTACGATACCGCTTGGCTATGGAGACCACCAGCCGCAAATTGCCGTCCGCCAGTTGCCGTTTCGCGGATTCGTATTCCTCAAAGCGACGGCGAATGCCCTGCACGCGGAGACGCAAGCTGGCTGGGGTTTCCAGCGTCATGAGCATCAGGTCGCGCAGTTCCGCTTCGAGGTTGGCCCGATCTTCAGCGGTACCGCCACGAAGACGGTGGCGTTCGAGTTCGGCCTCGAGTTCATCCATGCGCTGGCTGATCTGCTCCAGGCGTTTCATGAGCGGCTGCAATCGCTGCGTGCGGATGCTTAGTTCTTCCACCAGACGAACACACTTCCGCCGACGCAAACGGATTTGCCTACGCAGCCGACGCACCTCTTCCTCTGACAAACGCGGATCGCGGCTGCGGGTGAAATCTTCCACGTTCTGCTGCATCAGAAACTCCAAAGTCCGCAGATTGTGCGGCATGCGGTGAAGAATCTGGTCTTTCTCCAGATTTTCGGTAAGCGATGTTTTCATGGTGCGGTCGAAAGGCAACTCGCCATGATGCACTCGCTTGAGCGTTTCGACCACCGTGGAAAGGGCATAATCGTTTTCCAGAACTTTCTGGCGGAAACGATTGCGGGTGATCTCGATACGACGAGCCAGCGCAATTTCCTGTTCGCGGGTCAACAGAGGAATCTGCCCCATTTGCGTCAGGTACATTCGCACCGGATCGCTGCCGTGCGGAAAATTCCCTTCCTCTTGTAACAGATGCTGCTCCAACTCTTCAGCACAAACCCCAGCGTCGTCGTCAGCGAGTCGGTCGCGTTCCTCGGCCTCGCCTTCGTCAATCAATTCGATGCCGTGCTTCTCCAATAACACCAGCAACTGATCGAGCTTGTCGGCGCTGGTATAATCTTCGGGCAACAGCTCATTGACCTGCGAATAGGTAAGATAGCCTTTGCGTTTGCCCATTTCGATCAACGGTTTGAGCGACTCATCGAGCTTTTGCATGGAGTCCCTCCTCTCTGTCAGGAATAGGCCGAGCCGCGTTCAGTCGCGGGGTGGTTGTGCTCAGCGGGTTTCGAATTCGCTTTTTGGGTTACGGCAGATTGGCGCCTCCCGCTGCAGTGTGTTGTCTACCTTAGAGCCACGGCGAGCTTATGCCCGCCGCTCCTGGATACGCGGTACCCATTCAGCCGATGAGCGTAGCTGGTTCGATCACGAAGGAAAAGAATGTCCCTCTTGAATTTGGCGAAGCAGCTCGGTCGGTGGCGGGGCGTCGCTGTCGAGGCTACGCAGTTGTGCCTGGACTTGCTCGCGCAGCCGCTGGGAGCGACGTTCCTGGAACGCCGCCAGCAAGGCTTGCAGCCACTGGTCGCGGTTCTGTAGCAGCTGGCCGCGATCGTGCAGGCGCAGTAGGTATTCTCCCAGGCGTGGTCGGTCGGCGAATTCCTGGCGCAAGCGATCCACGGTCGGTTGCAGACCGGCCTCTGCCAGGCGATACATCCGTGTCAGGACCAGCCGCAACCCCCGATGTTGAATCTCCGGCAGCGGTAATGCCGACCGCACCTGGTGAATGAGAGTCGGTTCCGCCAGGAGAATTTCCAGCAGTTGGCGTTCCAGCGGGTCGACGGCGACCTGTCGAACGGGTGGTTCTTCCGGGTCACCAGGAACGCGATGGCTCTGGCGGTAAAGCTCCTGCAAGCGACGCCACAGGGTGATCTCATTGGCGCCGGTACGGCGAGCCAATTGGGCAATGGCCAGTTCGCGTTTGACCTGAGTGGCATGCGAACCGCGTGCCGGTAACCGCGCCAGCACCTGCAAGACGCGTTCGACAGCCTGTCGCCGGCCGGCGAGCGTGGCCAGGGCGGTGGGCGTGAGCTCCTGACGCAGTTTGTACTCCAGCGCGTCCACGGCCTGGGTGAGCACCTGTTCGAAGGCTTCCCTTCCGTGAGTCCGCACAAAATCGCACGGGTCCAGTCCGGCGGGCAGTTGGGCGATAGCCAGTTCGATGTCCTGTTCGAGGAATAATTGCAGGGCCAGCTCCACGCCGCGATCTCCGCCACTATCCGCATCAAAGACGAGCACCACCCGCGGCACGTAACGCTTCAGCTGTTGCAGGTGAGCCTGATTCAGCGCGGTGCCGAGTGTGGCCACCACCGCCCGGCAACCATGCTGATGCGCCATCAGCACATCGGTGTACCCTTCGACCACGGCTAGGTAACCACATTGCTCAGCGGCGGCCCGGGCCCGATCCAGCCCGTACAGGTGTTCGCTTTTGCGAAACAGCGGTGTGTCGCTGGAATTATAATACTTGGGAACTCCCGGTTGTTCTTCGCTGCCGGGCAAAATTCGCCCGCCGAACGCGACTGTCCTGCCACGCACGTCACGAATCGGAAACAGAACGCGACCGCGAAAACGGTCAAACAGCGCCGCGTCCGATTCCCGTTGCCCGCATAGCCCAACCGTTACCAGTTGCGCCGGCGTCCAACCCACGTGCAACGCCCGCCGTGCTAACCAGTCCCATTCCGGCGGAGCAAAGCCGATGCCGAACTCCACAAGCGTTTCCTTATTCAACCCGCGTGCCGCCAGGTATTCCCGAGCCACACCAGCACGTGGCGATTCCCACAGGAAACGGCGATACTGTTCCTCGGCCCAGCGCAACAGTTCGTACCAGGCGCTGCGTTCCTGGTCGCGCTGTGGATTGCCCCAGCCGATGGCGATGCCGGCACGACGCGCCAGCATTTCGACGGCCTCGCGAAAGCTGCAGCGCTCCCGCTCCTGAACAAAGGTTATGACATCGCCATACTTGCCGCACGCCCAGCAACGAAAGCGTTGCCGTACCGGGTCCACATCCAGCGATGGATGATGGTCATCGTGGAACGGACACAACCCCTTGTAGGTTCGCCCTTGACGTCGCAGCGGTAGATATTCCCGAACCACGTCAACGATGTCGTTGGCTTGTTTGACCTGGACGATCAAATCATCGGCCACGGTGCGCTCCAGCGGATAAGCTAACACTTCCCCCTGGCTCCAAGCGCTACGGGCCAGCGGTCGCACGACCCACCGCAAGCCCTGAAAGCAGCCAGGGGCAATAGCGGCGGAAATAAGCCCACCGTGCGGACTTAAGCCCCGGGCAGCTGCTTTTCCATGGCCAGCCTCCATGCCAGCACTGGCTCGGACACCTGCGCCGTTACCTGGCGACCTGAGCGCATTGCGAAATGTGACCTCAGGCCACCCATCCTCCGCAAGCTCGGCCAATTATAAGGCTACCGGCGATCGCGGTCAAGCCGAGCAAAGTCTGGCCCATCCCCAGTTTTGCGGGCCGCTAAAAAATGGGCGCCGCCGACTCCATCGCTCCTCTGCTCACTACGTCACCGTTTCACCCCTGTTTTCGGGAGTACGCGTTTGTGCAGCGCAAAAGTCGCGTTTTCACCGGCAAGCGAACGCTGCGCGATCAGGAGCGGGGGCCGTCAGCCCCCCGTGGAATCGGGAAACTCGCTTGCTGCGGGGATTGCGAATCGCAAGCAGGGGCAGGTCTGCGGAGCGTACAGGAGCGGTGGGCGTCAGCCCCCAGTGCTTGTTGCTAACGCACATGCAACGGCGAGCCTCACCGCACCGTCGACACTCTCCTGTGCGATTACACAATCTCGATTGCAGGCGCGCTACCCTATCGCCACGGCGGGCTTACGCCCGCCGCTCTTGCCGCGCGGTGTCGGTCTCCTAACGAGTGGGCGTACGCCGTTGCAAGCGCGTTGCCCGACCCACGGTGGGCTTACGCCCGCTGCCCCTGGAGCAAACGCTGGCTTCGTATGGTAGTAGCCAGGAGTTACCAGCCTCCAGTGATGCAGCTCAATCGCCCAGCCTTGCGGCATAGGTTGCAGCAGGCTCAGGGAGCGGCGCCCAGCCGGTGCTCATGCAGCCATCACGCGGAGGCTTGGTGAAGTCGTATTCTCCAGCAGGAGAGTGACGGGTTTACTGCAAGCCTCGGAGTGCGTAGCGCTTGCCGCGCTCACGGACGCTTTTTGAAGGGCGCAAAGGTGTTGACAGCTGGGGCAGCGTGATGAACGGCCACAGCAAGTAGGTCGCGTAACTCACTGGAACTGGTATTGGCTGGCTATGCTGCTCTTCGGATAGTGGCGGGTGGCTAAAGAGGGACGGAGCGAGATCTTGTTTTTTTTGTCTGTAGCGTAGCGTCAGGTCGCCAGTGACGGATAAAGTCAGGGCGCTCCTGACTTCGCTTGGCGGCCGAGCCGGGGCGATCGAGCCGGGGATCCCCATGCTTTCAGCTCCGCAGTGTAAACTGAGCGTCTCCCGGCAAAAGGAGCTTTTCATGAACCGTCGCTTGCTCATGTTCGTCGGTGTTGGAGTGGCGTTGGGTGCCTGCTTGCTGGTTGCGTCCAGCCAGCTTGTCTCCCAGGGGCAAAAGCAGGAAAAAGCAAAACCGCCTGAACCAAAACGTGATCCGGTCAAGTTGCCACCGGACCCGGCCAGGGCTGAGGCTGAGGCGCTCGAACAAAAGTTGGTCAAGGCCTTTCCGCCTCTTATTGATGACCCGGGTATCCGGCAAGTGATTATTGATGGGGACCCCGAGGCGGCACTGCGTAGGCTAGTGCCAACACCTCTCCTGGTCATTCCGAAACCATGCGTAATCACCGCAGGCAACGTGGATAATTTCCAATACACTCCACAAACCGACCAAGTTTCTCCCTGTTGCCTCACAGGCGTAAAATCTCGCAACTTTGACGAACCTGGTGTCAACAAGCCGTTCAGTCACCGGGTGCGGATACCATGCTGCAAGATTCTGGCCATCCGGTGTGAGGTGCGCATCCGCAACGAGGGCGAGGGCCCCAGCAACGACCGCGTATATGTAGCGATACCTGGAGCCAAGTGCCGGACTATCTGGTTTTCGGATATCAGCGCTTTGGACAAGGCATGGCCTGGGAAAACGGGTCAGGTTTTCACGCTCAGTTGGTGGCTGCCGCCCGCGTCGGTTCAGCACATCAACCGCTACATTTTTGAAGAAGCCCAAGGCTGCGACTGCTTTTTGTGTCTGTTGAGTCAGGATGACCACGCCGTGGACTATTGGCGACTTTATGTTTACTGCTGCGAATGTTGTCCGACTGGGCCAAAGCCAGCGGGCGCTGCAGCGACGCCGGAAGGCTCCGCGAGCGAGTAACCTTCACTGGCGGGCTCTCCCGTGTTGTCAGCGCGGCACTGTAACAGTTCATCCTCTCGCGGCGGGGGTTTGCGCGCGGTGGAGTCAGCGCACCCCGCCTGGGTACTTGCTTTCCGAATCACGGCGGGCTGATACCCGCCGCTCTTAGCGCGTGTGGGTTCGTACATCGCAAAAGTCGCAATTCGGTCGGCGGACGAACGCGCAAAGAAGAGCGGCTAGCGTGAGCCAGGCGTGTTGAGCATGCCGAGCCCGCACGTGGAACGCGCATCGCGCGGCCGGCTACCGTCACGGCAACCAGGAGCGGCTGGCGTATGGCCCCCGTGGTTCGGGAACGATAGGTGCTTCTGCGAAGTGGGAGCCAACCGGCCAGAAATCACCAGAACCGTCGGAACGCAATTGTTCGGCGGTTGGGGGGCGATTCCCGCATGCGGGTCGGTACGCGAAAGTTTTACGATTTTCGTTTGACGCCGGTTGGCGTGTCTGGTAGGATCGAAGCTTGGCAGCGAGCCACGGCTGTCATGCAGCTGGCTGGGCGGGTGAGAATCGCTGGCCTGTGCA
>Ga0101941_1001094_pt1 | contig 24486 bp, 20 predicted proteins | sample DewCreD2012metaG_3_FD_75242 | JGI IMG/M metagenome (GOLD analysis project Ga0101941, IMG submission 75242) | Hot spring sediment bacterial and archeal communities from British Columbia, Canada, to study Microbial Dark Matter (Phase II) - Dewar... ...
GCGTCCCCGTGCCGGGAGCGTGCGCCGGGTCGAGCACGTCGATGTCGACCGAGACGTACACGGGCGCGTCGCCGAGCCGCCCGCGCAGGCGCTCGACGAGCGCGGCGACCGAGGTCTCCTCCAGGTCCATCGCGCCCACGATCTCGAAGCCGAAGCGCGCGTCGTCCTCGAGGGCCTGGGCCGAGAACAGCGGTCCGCGGATCCCGACGTGGGCCGCTCGCTCCTCGAGCAGCAGCCCCTCCTCCCACGCGCGGCGGAAGGGCGTGCCGTGGGTGTACGCGGCGCCGAAGTACGTGTCCCAGGTGTCGAGGTGCGCGTCGAAGTGGAGCAGGGCGACCGGGCCGTGCAGCCGCCGGAGGACCCGCAGGAGCGGGAGCGCGATCGCGAAGAACCCCACGATGCCGATCAAGGGGTCGACCCAGGGATGAAGGCGGAGAGTCGCTCCCAAGCGGGCGATCACCGGGACTCGGGTTATGCGACTGCGGCGAGGCATCGATCGAGTTCCCTCGTGGCCCGAAGCCTTGACGGGAATGAGGACTGCTGAACTCTACCTGGCGCTCGAATCATTCATCAGCGATCCTGCCCACCACCCAACTCGGCCAGCGCCTGCCGGGCTGCCTCGGCGATCGCCCGGCCCTCAGCCCGCGATCCGACACGCTCGCGCAGCACCGGCATCACCCGGCCCATATCTCGGGGACTGCTCGCGCCGACCTCGCGGGCGACCTCGCGGGCGAGCTGGAGCAACTCCTCGGCCGAGAGTTGCGGCGGCAGGTACTCCTCGAGCACGGAGATCTGCGCCTGCTCGCGCTCGACCAGGTCCTGGCGGCCGCCCTGTGCGAACTGCTCGATGGCGTCGCGGCGCAGGCGAATCTGCCGCCGGATCACCTCGACGATCTCGTCGTCGGTGAGTGGCCTTCCCCGCTCGATCTCGACGTTCTTGATATCAGCTCGCAGGAAACGGAGTGTCTCGCGCCGGTTCACGTCTCCAGCGCGGACTGCCTCCTGCAGGTCATTCAACAGGCGCTCTGCCAGGTTACTCACCAGTCGTCCTTCTCGCGCGCTCTGGCCTCGCCTCTGGTTCGCCCCGCGCGCAGCGCTCGATGACTAGCCGCGCCTCCCGGCGAGCTCTCCGCAAGCGAGACCATGCACCCGGCACTCCCATCGTGGGACACCGGACGCGAGCGCAGCCAAATATCTGCACTTGACAACTGCACCGTACTCCGACCTCGGGGTTCGCGACTTCGTCAGTTTACTGGCTCGCGTGATGCGACCACTTCGCCTAATTCTCCCCTCGGCCAGGTCACCGCAGTATACGCCACGCGTCGAGGGAGAGTCAAACTGCGGGGCGAAGCCTTGTTGAAGAACGAGGGCAAACGCGCTAGGATTGCCCTGATTTTGGGCCAGTAACCTGCCTATCTGAGGATGTACATTAGCGGAAGAGCCTTGCTCGTGCTTCACCGCGCGCTCAAGTGGTCGCTCCCGATCCTCATCCTGATCGAGATCCTGCTGGTGCGAGCCGGATGGCTCTCGTTCGGACAGGCCGTCGCGGTCGTCGTCATCGTCGAAGGCGCGCTGACTCTGGTTGCCGGCCTCCAGGCGATCCGCGCAGTGCGCCGGTTCCGGCATCAGCAGTCACAAGGCCAGAGCGGGGTCGAGGCGTTCGAGGACGCGTTGACGGTGATGATGCCCCAGCGACTCGCCCGGCTGGTCGCCTTGGAGCTACGTCTCTGGATCTGCCTGGGCCGGTGGCTCTTGCGCCGTTACCGCCCGGATGAGCGCGACTACTCGTACCGCAAACGGTCGATCGTAAGCGCTCTGGTCATCCTCGTGATCCTGACAGCACCCGTCGAGATCCTAATCCTCGAGCTCCTGATCCCCTGGGCCTGGCTGCGCTGGGTACTGCTCGCATTGACCATCTACGGCATCGTCTGGATCATCGGTCTCTATGCGTCGCTGGTGGTGCTGCCACATCGCGTAACTGATGACGGGCTCTGGATCCGCTATGGCCTCCTCAACGAGGCGTTCATCCCCTTTGCGGACATTGCCGGCATCGAGCACGCTCCCCGGAAGGTCGCCGAGGGCCGCGATGGACTGCGCGTCGTCGAGGGAGAGCGGGCAGCGTACCTGCCCGTCGGCGGGCGCACCGACGTGACGATCACCGTGCGGCGTCCCGTACCCTTCCGCACCGCTTTCGGGCAGTCACCCCCCGTCGATACGGTGCATGTCGCTGTCGATGAACCGCAGCGCCTGTGCGATGCCGTGCGCTCCAGGCTCGAGCTCGAGCTCTCTGGTCCAGTTGCGCGAGGGGATACACATCCGGTGGACGGGTGACAGCGCCGTGTGGTATAAATTCGGGCGGCCTTACGGGGCGCATTCGTCTAGCGGCCTAGGACACCGCCCTCTCAAGGCGGAGATCACGGGTTCGAATCCCGTATGCGCCACTGGTACAGCCCCGCCGGCCTCGTGCCCGGCGGGGTTTTCTCTTTTGAAGCCGTACGTGGCCACCGCTATCCCCGGACCGAGGAGATTCCGTCTCGCGGGGTCTACTCTTTTGAAGCCGTCCTCGGGTGCACCAGGCGCCGCGGGGGCCAGCTCAGCGGCGCAGCTGTTATGTCATCACGAGGTGTGCCGAGCCTCTGGATCCCTGCGGCGTCCCCTCCCGATGTGCTTGAGGCACGGCAACCTCGGAGCCATGCAGACCGTCCCCCGGCTAGCTGGGGAGGAGTAATAGGACCGGCCCCCTGCCGGATACGGTGAATGACCGACTCGGAATCCCGGAAGCGGGGGACGGCCTGCACACCCTCAAAAGCCGAGCGCCAGGCCCTCCACTCGCGGGTCAGAGCCACCGGTAAGCACACCAGTTTCCGGGTCGACCGCGATGACCTGGGCTGCCCCACCCGAGCCCCAATCGCCGAGCCGCTGCACTCGGTGGCCCCGGCGCTCCAGCTCGGCCAGCACTGCCTCGCCGTACCGGTCTTCGATCCGCAGCACGAAGTCGTTAGGCAGGTTGATCGGGTCGGTTCCCGGGAAGCTGTACCAGCGCGGGTGCTCGACCGCTCGCTGCGGATCCATCCCGAAATCGATCAAATTGACGATCACTTGCAGGTTCCACTGCGGCTGCTGGTCGCCGCCGGGTGTGCCTCCGACCCACCGCAGCCGGTCGCCCTGGGTGATGAGCCAGCAGTTCAGCGTATGCATGGTCCGCTTGCCCGGAGCGATGACGTTGGGATGTCCCTCCTCCAGCGCGAAGCCGCGCCCAGCGCGGTTATTGAGCAGGATGCCGGTGCGGCCGGCCACTACCTGGCTGCCGAAGGCCGCGGACAGGCTGTGGATGAAGGAGGCGGCGTTGCCCCAGCGGTCGACGACGCAGAGGTACGTAGTCTCGCCGCCCCGCTCGATCGTGCCCGCTGGCACCTCGTCCCGCGCCCGCTCCGGGTCGATCTCCGCGAAGCGGCGCTGGGCGAAGTCCTTGCTCAAGAGCGTGCCGAGCGGCACGTCGACGAAGCGCGGGTCGCCCGAGTAGGCGAGCCGGTCGGCGAAGGCCAGCTTCTTGGCTTCCACCAGCAAGTGGATCAGGTGGGGACTGTCGGGCCCGAGCCCGGCCAAGTCGGCCTGCTCAACGATGTTCAGCTCCTCGAGGACGATGTGTCCCTGCGTCGGCAGCCCGGTCTCGTAGACGGTGTAGCCACGGTAGGTCGTCTTGATCGGCTCGCCGACCTCGCAGCGATAGCCAGCCAGATCGTCCTTCGTCAGGAGCCCGCCGCTCTCGGCCATGAAGCGGCTGATCGCCTCGGCAATCTCGCCCCGGTAGAAAACATCGGGGCCACCCTCAGCGACGAGCCGGAGCGAGCGTGCCAGGTCGGGCTGGCGGAAGACCGTGCCCGGCGGGGGGACATCGCCGCCGGGGAGGAAGACCGCGGCCGAGGTGGGGTACTTCGCGAGCTCGGCAGCATTGGCGGCGATGGCCTGGCTTCCCTGCTCAGTCAGCGGGAATCCCTCCTCGGCGTACTGGATAGCCCGCTCGAACAGTGCGCCTGGCTTCCAGGTGCCGAAGCGCTCGATAGCGGTGAAGTAGACCGAGACCGCGCCGGGCACCGAGACCGAGAGCGGGCCGTAGAACGGCATTTTCTGAAAGCCGCGCTCGACGAAGAAGTCGCGCGTGGCGGTGGCCGGCGCGGGCCCGGAGCCGTAGAAGGCGGTGACTTTCCGGGTCGCTGCCTCGTAGTAGAGCACGAAGGCATCGCCCCCCAGGCCGCACATGGCAGGCAGCACCACGCCGGTTACCAGCGCGGCCGCGACCGCCGCATCCATCGCGTTACCGCCGCGCTGGAGCACCTCCAGCCCAGCGGCCGTCGCCAGTGGATGCGCGGTGGCTACCATGCCGCTCCGCGCCAGCACCGCCGCCCGCCTCGTCTCGCCCACCCTTCGTCCTGCCATTTACTCGCCCCTTTCGTGGTGCCCAGCCCTGCGTAGCATAACCGAACTGCCGAACTGTCAGAACACACGTTGCGATTCGTCCGTTTGATTACATCGCTGCAATGATCACAATCTACGCACTCGGTGAACGGGTCCCTGGCACGGGTCTACCGCGTCACCCAAGGCAAGGAGGTAGAATGGCACCCGCGAGACAGCTCAGTTTCGGAATCAAGACATCCCCGCAGCAGACCACCGACGCGGATATCCTGCGCGTCTGGCAGGAGGCCGATGCCAACCCGGCAGTCGAGCACGCCTGGGTATTCGATCACTTTATCCCGCTCGGCCCGGATCCCACCGGGCCCTGCCTGGAGGGCTGGTCGCTGCTGGCGGCCCTGGCCGCTCGGACCGAGCGGCTGCGCATCGGGGTGATGGTGACCGGCAACACCTACCGGCACCCGGCGGTGCTCGCGAACATCGCCGCGACCGTCGACGTCATCTCGGGCGGTCGGCTCGACTTCGGCATCGGCGCGGGTTGGCACGAGCTCGAGCACGACATGTACGGTCTCGAATTGCCGTCTCCCGGACGCCGCATCCGAATGCTCGGCGAGGCGTGCGAGGTCATTCGCCGGCTCTGGACGGAAGAGAGACCCAGCTTCGAGGGCCGCTACTACCGGCTGCGGGAAGCGCGCTGCGAGCCGAAGCCTGTCCAGAAGCCGTATCCACCCTTCGTAATCGGCGGGAGCGGCGAGCAACTGACGCTCCGGGTCGCGGCCCAGTACGCCGACATCTGGAACTTCGGCGGTGGTCCCGTCGAGACGTTTCGCCACAAGAGCGAGGTGCTGGATCGCCACTGCCTGGAGATCGGCCGCGATCCTTCGTCGATCCAGCGCTCGGTGCAGCTCTGGGTCGACGACGCCGATCCGGCGGCGACGCGCGAGCTGGCGCGGCAGTATATCGACGCGGGAGCGACCCACCTCGTGCTCATCCTAAGACCGCCCTTCCCCGAGGGCGTCACGCATCGCCTGGCCGATGAGGTGATCGGGCCGCTCCGCGCGGCCTACCAGCCAGGCGTCTGACCGACCTCACCAGCGACGGGCGACCACTTCGAGATGCGGCCGCAACCAGGGCGGCAAGCGGCCCACCGGAAGGCGCTCGGCCAGCGGGCGCAGCCCTCGAATCGGGATCTTGCGGAGCTGGGCCGGCGTGAGCCTGGGCTGTGCGACGAAGCGGCAGGTGAAGCCGCTGGCGGCTAGGCGGTGACGCAAGTCGCCCGGCGAGAACATCGAGGGATGCCAGAAGGGATAGTCGTACAGCCCGGCCAGCCGGTAATAGGGCACCGCCAGGAGACGGTTGGGCGTCTTAAACAGGTAGTGACCGCCGGGACGCAGCACCCGGGCCACCTCCCGGAAATGGCGATCTGGATCGGGCAGATGCTCGACCAGGTCGCTCGAGATCACGATGTCCAGGCTCTCGTCGGCGAACGGCAGGCGCTCGGCGTCACCGCAGACGGCGAGCGCCACACTCACCCGTCTCCGCAATGGCTCGAGCGTCGTCCTGGCCAGGTCGAGCCCGATCAACGTGCGGAAGCCGAGTCGCTGGAGTGCCTGTAGCAAGAACCCGCCGCCGGCGCCGAGCTCGAGCACCGAAAGGTGGCGTGGCAGCGACTCCAGCGCGCGCAGCAGGCCGCGCGGCAGGTTGTGGTCGCCGTAGGTGTTCGCCCAATCCGGGTAGGTCCGGTCGACCGCCTCGTAGAACTGGCGGCGCAGGGCGGGCGAGGGGGGCTCGCGGCGGTAGCGGTCCGCGCAGCCACGACAGAGGAAGGCGCGCCCTACGAAGGCAGCCCCGCAGAGGAGACAGCGCCGCCGGGAACGCTCAACGACCATGGCTCCAGCTCTCCCGCGCGCGCCGCACCACCCAGGCCAGCGCTCCGGCGACGACGGCAATATAGGCCGCGGTTAACCAGGGATCGCGCCAGAACAGGCGGGCATACCCGCGAGCCAGGCCGCCGAGCACGCCGAGCACCGGCACGTCGTCCGCGTAGAGCGCGTTGAGCACCAGCCCGCCGGCCGGTGCGCCGGGGTCGTCAGCGCTCGAGAGCGGTAGACCGCCCGGCGGCCGCACCCACGACCAGTGCACGATGACCGGCCGGTCACCGGCCTGGATTGTCACGCGCAGGTAGCAATCACGCGTCGGCCCGGTGGGCTCGAACGTGACCTCGAGCACCCCCGTCAGCCCCGACCACAGGGCCTGGTCCAGTGGAGTCTCCACCAGCACGCGCTCGGCATAGGCCGGCCGGAAGATCAGGTCGCCGTCAGTCTCGACGTTGCCCTCGAGCCGTCTGCCTTCCGAGTAGACATCGATGGGACTGAAGCGGAAGGTGACCGCACTCCCCGGCCGCGCGCCGGCAGCGGTCAGGGTGAAGCGGTACTCCTGCCGGTAGGAGTCCGGCAGCGGCTCGAATGAGAAGGTGACGTGGCTCTGATCGTGGAGCGTGGAGGCCGGCAGCCGCGACTCGCGGAGCAGCGCGCCGTCGGAGAGCCGGTAGAGGCGTAGTATCACCTCTCCAGTGTTGCGACGCGACGGTGGCGGCAAGCTGGCGAACTGATCCTGATCGACGTAGCCTCGGCGCCCGTCTGGCAGGATCACCTCGGCCCAGCCCTCGCGAGCCGAGCGGACCTCTACCTCGGTGCCCCCGGGGAGCACCGTGACCTCGCGCCCGGCGAAGGGAGCCTCGCGCACGATGGCTGGCTGGCCCTGACGGAGCCGCCCGGTGCCGGGAGAGAAGTCGGCCCCGTACGTGGAGACCCTGAGCGTGATACCGTTCAGCCCAGGGTAGAGCGAGCGAAACGTCTGCCCGATCGTCCGTCCATCGACCAGCTCGCCGAGCCACTGCTCGCTCTCTGGCCAGGCGTAGAAGTCGCGGTCGGGATAGCGCGGGTCGAGGTCTGGCTCGTAGGTAACCCGTAGCGATGCCCCCCCAGTCAATGCCGGCGTCTGGCCGGGGAGGAACTCGGTGGGCACGTTCACGCGAAGCTGGATCCCGCGCAGCCCGTCGTGCGCCGAATAGAACGGCTGGCTCGCACTCGTGTACACCGTGATGGTGCTGGCGCTGGGCGGGAGCGAGGAGACGAGCGCGACCGGCGCCCGGCACCCGGCGAGGTACAGCGCCAGCCCGAGCAGCGCAGCCGGCCAGAGGCCCCAGGAGCCGCCTCGTCTGGGGAGATGCCCTCGCATGAGACGACGAGCCTGGAGTATCGCCCTCAGCATGCCTGCTCCTCGTTCACCGGCGCATGATCGCCCGTGCCTCCACCCGCCGCGCCCGCAGCCGGCATCCCGGCGCGCCATAGGACAAGGACGCGCCAGGCCAGCCAGAGCGTCACCGCGGCGAAGAGCCCGCGCACGACCGGCTGCCAGACTTCGGTCGGCAGCAGCGCAGCGGCCACGAGCTGCGGGTCGGGCAAACGCTCTACCAGCTCCTTCCCGAGCGGCTGGAAGAGAGCCCAGGTAACGCTGCTGCCCCAGCGGGCCAGCCAGACCACGTACAGCGCGATCTGCGCCGCGTGGGCGAGGATCAGCCGCGAGTCGAGCGCGAGCCAGGGCACCAGGAGCGGTACGGCCCAGATGGCGTACTGCGGGTTGAATGGCATCAGCGCGATCAAGAGGAGCATCGTGGCCGCGCCCCCGGCCAGGAAGGCGTCTGTCCCCTGGTTGGGCCGGTTGAGCCACCACAGGAGCAGCAAGGCGTAACCCATGGGCAAGAGCGGCACCATCTCGTCACCGATGGGCAACGCCAGGCTGATCAGGTAGCGGACGTGCGGATAGCGCGCCAATAGTGTCAGCGTGGGGCTCTGACCGGTCAGGCCCAGGACAGTCAGGTCGAGGCACAGCCAGAGGGTGGCTATCACCCCGGCCAGGAGGAGCGCCTGTCGCCAGGAGCGGCGATAGGCGGCGATATAGAACGGTAGCGCGAAGACGGGAAAGAAGCGGGCTAGGCCCCCCAACCCGAGCAGGATCAGCCCGGCCAGGCGAGCGCCCCGTCGTGCCAGAACGATCGCGGCCAGCACTGCGACGATGGAGAGCGAGTCGTGCCGGCCGAACATCATGCTGGTGTAGATCACCAGCGGATTCAGCCACCACAGTGCCAGCACGCGTGCCCGCCACCTCGGCTCGACGAGCCGGGTGAGCAGCCAGCCGTTCACCAGGTCGGCAACCAGATACGGGAGCTTCATCAAGAAGAGCGCGCGACCCAGATAGGCGTACGAGAGGAAGCGCTCCAGCTCCGACGGCTGTGCCCCGATGCCAGCGACTCCGGAGTACGACGACCAGATACCGCTGCCATCCGGCAGCCAGCGCTCGATGACCAGGAACCAGAGGTTGTGTACCTGCTGGATGATCACCTGCCCGCTCCAGCTCAGCCAGGCACCGTGGGTTACAGCATCGTTGGCCCGAGAGTAGATCTGATAGAGGTCGCTGTGGAAGGTCGCTGGCATCAGCGCCAGCCGAACGAGCAGCCCGGCAACCCAGATGGCGGCGACGAGCGCAGCCTCCCGGCCGGCAGCAGCCTGAGCATGCTCCGGAATCGCTCGCTGGCGTCGCTCTCGAGCGATCGTCCTCATGGTCGACTCCTGAGAGCGATTGAGCTCGCGAGCAACGCGAGCGGAAGGCCGGCCACCAGCACGCCACGGTGGAGGAGCGCCGCTCCGGCCAATGGGCCGGCCGGCAAGCCGAGCAGCCCTCCGATTGCCATAGCCCCTCCCTCGCGGACGCCCAGACCGCCGGGGATGGGGGTCACCAGACCGGCCAGCGCTGGGAGACCGGCCAGGAGCAGCAGCCGTGCTGGATCGAGTCGCATCCCCAGCGCCGCAGCCACCAGCCAGAAGCAGGCGAGATCGCTGGTCCAGCGGGCGAGCGTCAGAAGCCCCAGCCAGGGGTAGAGGGCACGGGCGCCGAGCAGCCGCCGGCCGCTGGATCGAATGGCTGCGAGGTGGGAATCGAGACGACGGCTCCCTCGCACCGCCGCGAGCGTGATGAGCGCCGCCCCAGCAGGCAGCCCGAGCCAAAGCACGGCTCCAGATCGCTGGAACTGCGCATGGCTCGCGAGATCGGGAACCAGGAGGAATCCCAGTCCAGCCGCCAGGATCAACGCCCCGGCATCCAGCGCTTGCTCGACTGCCAACGTGGGAGCGGATCGCGCTAGCCCCACGCCGTACGCCTGCCGGGCAACCAGTCCCTTTACCGGCGCCCAGGCGTACCCGGGCAAGATGTAGTTGGCGAGCGTCGCCGCCACCGTGGCGCGAACGGCCGCCCGGAGGGGCAAGGACTGGTCGAGTGCCTGCAGCATGCGTTGCCAGCGCCAGGCGTGCACGACCGGAGCGAGCGTTGCCGGGAGCAGCGATAGCAGGAGGGCTGCCGGTCGCGCCTCCCGGAGGATGGTGAAGGTCGAGCCGAACTGGCCTGCCCAGAGCACCACCAGGGCCAGCAGGGCTATCCCAGCAACGAGCCAGACCGCATGCCGGGCTGACTGGAGCGGAGTGGGACGAACCGGCAGCCTCATCGCCCATCCCTCTCGACCACGCCCAGCATGCGCGCGGGCGAACGCGAGTCCAGCAGCGCGTCGTGCAAGCGCTCGGCGAGCGCCTGGCGCATGGCGAGCTGCAAGAATGCCTGGCGCGCTGCCGTGCCGAGTCTCGAGCGCAATCCGTGATCGTTCAGTGCCTCGATGGCGCTGGCCAGAGCCGCTGGATCGGCCGGCGGCACGAGGAACGCGGAGCGCTCGTGCTCCAGTACCCGGCGCACGGCAGGCGAGTCCCGGGTGATGATCGCGGCGCCCATCGCCATCGCCTGGTACACCTTGTTCGGCACCACGCGCGCCGCTTTGGCGGTGTCGCCGAAGATCCCGAGTACCACGTCCGCGGTAGCGATCCAGGCGGGCAGTTCGCGGTAGGGAACCCAGGGTAGGAAGCAAGCGTTCTGCAGGTCCAAGGCCCGGGCGAGCGCCTGCGTCTCGCCGGCGAGCTGGCCTTGCCCGATCAGGACGAAACTGGCGCGCTCGGGCCCGAGCAGAGCCGCTGCGCGCACGATCGTCTCCGGCCCGTGGAGCGGGATGAAGGTGCCGTAGAAGAGCACCCGGAGCGCCTCCGGTGCCCGCGCCGGCCAGCCAGGAGACGACAGCGCCCGCGCCGGCGAGAAGAGTTCCTCATCGGCACCCACGGGCACGACCACGATCCGCGACCGCGCTGACGGAGCCAGCGCGCGCATGTACTGCGCGTTCTCTTCCGTATCGGCCAGCACGACGTGAGCCAGCCTGAGGGCGACCTGGTCGAGCAGCCGGATCGCCCGGGCGCGCATCCCCCCGGGCGGAATCAGCCGGCGGTCTTCGACGAGGGTGTCGGTCAGCGTGACGAGCGGGTCGAAGATCAGCCGGCGGCGGCTCAACCGGACGAACGGTCCGAGGGCCAGCATATCGAGGTGACCAGGGTAGCCGACCAGCACCACATCGACCCGAGCGAGCCGTCGCGGCAGCCGGACAAGGAGCGTCGCATAGGCCCGAAGCAGCCGTACCCCGAGCGAAGCCAGAGACCGCCAGCGGCGGGCGGGTGCTAGGCGGTCAGGTAGCCGATCCCATACTGGGACGTTGAGGGTATCGATGGGGCAGCCGAGCGCCCGTAATCCTGCCTGGGTGAGCGCATTGCGCGGATATTCCGGCTGGAACGTGCCGAGCGCCAGCACGCGCGGGCGGTTTGGAGCTACGTGGCGCTGGTTGCGGAGTTGCACCGTGCGCCGCCTCCCTGCTGGAGCAGGACGAACGCGCCGCCGGCCGAATGCGGCCGTACCGGCGCCCAGTGTACGACCCGAAACGTGACCGGTCACCCTGGCAGGGGAAAAGGAGAGGGCGCGCTGCCGATCGGCAGCGCGCCCAGCAGTCCCGACGGCCTGGTCTAGTACTCCATGCCGCTCGGCATGGCCGGAGCCTTCTCCTTCTCCGGCTTCTCGGTGATCAGCGCCTCGGTGGTCAGAATCATCGCCGCGATCGAGGTGGCGTTCTCGACCGCCGAGCGGGTGACCTTCACCGGATCGATCACACCCCACTCGACCATGTCGCCGTACTCCTCGCGGATCACGTCATAGCCGATGTTGGGGTTGTTCTGCTCCTTCTGGAGCCGGCGAACCGTCTCGATCACCACCGAGCCATCGAGACCGGCGTTCTCGACGATGCCGCGCATCGGCTCCTCGAGCGCCCGCTTCACGATCAGCACGCCGGTGCGGATGTCGCCGTCAGCGTCCACGTCATCGAGCGCCGCCATCGCGTTGACCAGCGCCACGCCACCACCGGGCACGATGCCCTCCTCCACGGCAGCGCGGGTCGCGCTCAGCGCGTCCTCGACGCGATGCTTCTTCTCCTTCAGCTCGACCTCGGTAGCCGCACCGACCTTGATCACCGCGACGCCGCCGGCAAGCTTCGCCAGCCGCTCCTGGAGCTTCTCGCGGTCGAAATCGCTGGTGGTCTGCTCGATCTGGGCCTTGATCTGCTCGATGCGCCCCTTGATGTCCTCTTCGCGACCATAGCCCTCGACGATGGTCGTCTCGTCCTTGGTCGCGACCACGCGGCGAGCCCGCCCGAGGTCATCGAGCGTCGCGGTCTCGAGCCGCCGGCCGAGTTCCTCCGAGATCACGGTGCCACCGGTGAGGATCGCGATGTCCCGGAGCATCTCCTTCCGCCGATCGCCGAAGCCCGGCGCCTTGACGGCCAGCGCGTTCAGCGTCCCGCGCAGCTTGTTGACCACCAGAGTGGCCAGCGCCTCACCGTCCACGTCCTCGGCGATGATCACGAAGTTCTTGCTGACCTGGAGCACCTTCTCCAGGATGGGCAGCAAGTCCGACACCGCCGAGACCTTCTTGTCGGTGATCAGGATGAAGGGCTCCTCGACGACCGCTTCCATCCGCTCCGGGTTGGTGACGAAGTAGGGCGAGATGTAGCCGCGGTCGATCTGCATGCCCTCGGTGTACTCGACCTCGAAGGCCAGGCCCTTCGACTCCTCGACGGTAATGACACCGTCCTTGCCGACCTTCTCCATCACGTCGGCGATGAGGTTGCCGATCTCGGTGTCAGCCGCTGAGATGGAGGCGACGTGCGCGATATCCTCGCGGCCACGAACTTCCTTGGCCATGCTCTTGAGGTGATCGACCACGCGCTTGCTGGCCAGCTCGATACCGCGCTTGAGCAGCATCGGGTTCGCGCCAGCCGCGATGTTGCGCAGCCCCTCGTGCACGATCGCCTGGGCCAGCACGGTCGCGGTCGTCGTCCCGTCGCCAGCCACGTCGTTGGTCTTGGTGGCCGCCTCCTTGAGGAGCTGGGCGCCCATATTGGCGAACGGGTCATCCAGCTCGATCTCCTTGGCCACCGTGACGCCGTCGTGGCTTACCGTCGGGGCGCCGTACTTCTTATCCAGCGCGACGTTGCGGCCCTTCGGGCCCAGCGTGGTCTTGACCGCATTCGCAAGAATATCGACGCCCTCCTTCAGGGAGCGCCGAGCATCCTCATGGAACTCGATGATTTTCGCCGCCACGGTTCCTGCCCTCCTGTACCATCCATCACGACATCCGACTGCTGCCACACCTCAGGGCGGTCGGTGCACCCTGGCTACTCGGTCAGGACCGCCAGAATATCCTTCTCGCTCAGGATCAGGTACTCTTCCTCGTCGATCTTGAGCTCGGTGCCGGCATACTTGGCGAAGAGCACCTCATCGCCGACCTTGACCTCCATCGGCATGCGCTCCCCGTCGTCGTTCAGCCGGCCCGGCCCAACAGCGATGACCTCACCTCGCTGGGGCTTCTCCTTCGCCGTATCCGGCAGGACGATGCCACTCTTGGTAACCTCTTCCCGCTGGATCGGCTTGACTACGACCCGATCACCCAGCGGCCGGATTTTGGTGCTGGTCAACACCATGGCCAACCAACCTCCCTCATGCTGCGGCGCCCCCGCGCCGCCCTACTACCCCAACTGCTGCCGGTTAGCACTCTCGACGATCGAGTGCTAACCAGTGCGTATAGTATTCAACTCCGTGCCAACTTTCAAGGGTCAGCGCGTTGAATTTGCGCCAGGTCGTATCATGCGGGCTTAGGCCCCGCGACAGCGATGGCTCGGGCGTAGACGCACGACCGAGTGGCGGATCGATGAGGCATAATCGCTGTCGCCACCAGGCCGCCAGGTGCCTGGCGATTCCGAGCAGCCCGAGACGAATGGAGGTACCGTGGCCTACCAGGTTGCCGAGCGCGTCGTCCAGCTCCGACCGTCGCCCACGCTGGCAGTGAGCGATCGCGTGCGCGCGCTGCGCGAGCAGGGGCTCGACGTCATCGACCTCGGTGGAGGAGATCCCGACTTCCCGACGCCTGAGCACATCTGCCGGGCCGCTGCCGAGGCGATGCTCCGCGGCGAGACCCACTACGTCGCCAGCGCCGGGATCCCGGCGCTCCGACGCGCCATCGCCCGGAAACTGCGCGAGGATAACGCGATCGAGGTCGATCCCGCGGAGATCATCGTCACCCCTGGAGGGAAAGCCGCCCTGTTCGTCTCGATCCTGGCGCTCGTCGGGCCTGGGGACGACGTCTTGATGTTCGACCCCGGGTGGGTGTCGTACGAGCCGATGGTCACCATCGCTGGCGCGCGCTGCCTGCACGTCCCGCTCGATCCAGCCGAGAACTACCGGATCTCCAGGGAGGCGATCGAATCCCGGCTCACGCCGGCGACCCGGCTGATGATCGTCAACAGCCCCAACAACCCGACCGGGCGGGTGCTGACCGAGGCCGAGCTGGCCGCGATCGCCGAGGTGGCCCAGGAGCGCGACCTGCTCGTCATCTCGGACGAGATCTACGAGAAGATCGTCTACGACGGGCACCGGCACCACAGCCTGGCCGCGCTCCCTGGTATGGCCGAGCGGACGCTCACCGTGAACGGCTTCTCGAAGGCCTACGCGATGACCGGGTGGCGGCTGGGCTACATCGCCGGGCCGGCTCCGCTGATCAAGCAGATCATGAAGGTGCACAGCCATTCCGCCACCTGCGCCACCTCATTCGCCCAGTGGGGTGCTGTTGCGGCGCTCGAGGGGCCGCAGGACTTCATCGGGCAGATGGTGTCGGCCTGGGACCGGCGCCGGCGCCTCATCACCGAGCGACTGAACCAGATCCCGGGCTTCCGCTGCCCGCTGCCCGAGGGCGCCTTCTACGCCTTCCCCGACGTCGGCGGAACCGGGCTGAGCGGCCAGGAGGTAGCAGCCCGGCTGATCGACGAGGCGCATGTCGGGGTGACGCCGGGCGACGCATTCGGCGAGGTGAGCGCGGGCTGTGTCCGGTTGAGCTTCGCCGAATCCGACGACAAGATCGAGGCCGCGCTCGACCGGATCACCCGGGTCTTCGGCGGCTGAGCGCAGCCCACCAGCCGGCAAGCGGCGGGACCGGCTCACCTGGTCCTCGCTAGCTCCCGGCGCGACCGCTGAGGGCGATCACAGGCGCCGTGGCACGGATGACGCGGCTCGCCGCTGGGGAGGCACTAGCCGGGGGATAACGACATTGGGACGAATGATCATTCGCTCGTAAAATCTAGAAGGACAGATTGGGGCGCGCCATGCCGGTAATCATCGCGGGCTTCTGGTTGGCCTGGATAGCGCTCAGCCTGGTCCTGGTGGCATGGTTCCTGCTTACGCCGAAGACGCCGGAGCAACTCCGGCGGGCCGAGATGACGAGCGGGCTGCTGGCTGCCGGGTTGGGCTCGGCGCTCCTTCTCGTTCTGGTCTTCGCGCCGCTGCCGTACGGCACGGCAACCGCTACAGCGCAGGAAACGGGGAGTGGATCGGCCTCTCCAACAGCTACGCGCATCGTGTTCCAGAGCCTCTGGGAAGCAGGCATCGGCCCGCGGCTGGCGGTCTATCTTCTCCTCGTGTCGCTGCTGGTCGGCTGGGCAGCGCTTCTGGCGTTCCTGCACGCGCACCGCCGCAACCCGGCAACGCTAGCGCTCCTCTGGGGCGTGGTTGGGCTCCTGGTCCTTGCGGTACTGTTGGGTATCTTCAGCATCGGGCCCGTGTTCTTCCCCGTCGCAGCACTCGCGTTCGCCGCCGCCTTCAACGGGAGCCGCCGGCAGCCTGGAATCCAGTCTGGCACCACCAGCTAGTGAGCGCCTCCCGGGTAGCCCGGCAAGGGGATCTCGATCAGGACCGGAGCGCCGGCTAGCGCAAGCCGGCCGGGCCGCAGGCACAGCACCTGGGCGGTGCTACGCGCAGGCCTGGGCGATGGTTTCGCGATACGCTTCCGGGTCCGAGACGCTGACAGATCGCGCTAGCTGCCCTCTCCCGCTTCCACGTCACTGTGCCCGCCGTGCGAGACGCTGGGGCGGCTGGACCTGGCATCGTGAGAGGCTACTGGGTGAACCGGGGCAAGCAGGGCAGTAGCGCCTGGGAGAACTCCCAGGCGCTCTCTCGTTGCCGGGTTCCGGTCAGCTTCTGCTGGGAGCCGGTGGTCGGATTCGAACCGACGACCTGCTGTTTACGAAACAGCTGCTCTGCCGCTGAGCTACACCGGCACCGGAGCCCACGCCGGGACTCGAACCCGGGACCTCAATCTTACCAAGATTGTGCTCTGCCTCCTGAGCTACGTGGGCACCACGCGGGCGACGACCGCGTTCGCCTCAGGCAGTATACACGAGCCCCCACCCACCGGGCAAGACACGCCATCCGTCCACCCTTTCACGACCGGTCAGCGCAGTGCTGGGGTCAGCCAGCCGAGGAGATCAGGCGGGAGTGCAACCGCACAACCCTGGGGATAGCGAGACGCCACCGAACCGGTCAGAGCAGCCAACGTGCTCCTAGCAGTCTCATGGGCGCTGGGCTAGTTTGCTCGGAGCGCGTCACGAGGCGAGCCGAAGCGTTCCCGTACGCTGGCGTTGACAAAATGCCCCCGACCCTACGACGAATGTGACACTTACCCGGCAGCCAGTCGGACGTCGTCGCTGGCGCGCGAGCGCGAACGCCCCTCGCTCAGTCCAGCAGGATTGGACCACCGCGCACCATATCGTGACAACTTCGGCAGCTTGGCCGGCCGCAGTGCGTGACCATCGGGTCGGCCCGGATAGCCCCGGCGGCGACCTCTAGCGCCTCCCTCGCCGGAAACGCGCGCCACCGGCTCCGGCCTACCGTTACCGCCAGCGCCAGCGGGCCGAGCACCGGCTCGAGTTGCACGAAGCCGTCGGAGCAGGAGGCGCCGACCGGCACCATCAGAGGCCGGCCATCTCGCCCCAGCGCCCACCGGCGTATCAGCGTGCGGCCCGCCCGCTCTTCCGCCAGATGGATCAGCGTCATCGTCTCCAGCCCAACCCCCATCTGCAGCACGCAGCCGCTGCGCCGAACGAGCTCGACGAACGGCGCGTACACGTCGTCTGGTCGCTGGCTCCCCACCAGGTCTGCGGCCAGCGGCCCGACGGCGGTGAACGAGTCGAGCGGGTGGTCGCCGCGCACCCGTCCTGGCATCGAGAGTACCGTGCGCGGGATGACGCCCAGGTATCGGTCGATCTCACCGCACTCTGGCGTGTAGATTCGCGCGGTCTGTTCCGCGCGCGGCTCGACGGCGTCATAGTCGACGCCGTGACGTAGCGGCCGCATGGCAGACTCGGGCGGGGTTGGGATCTCGCAGCAGGAGCTGAAGGTGGGCACCATCACTGTGCACTCCTCAGCCAGTAGCCCCTCGATCACGGTCGCGGCTCCGCCGTTTACCCAGCCGAAGGAGCGGAGCGAGGCATGGACACAGAGCACCGCCCCGCTCAAGCCGAGCGCCCGTATCCCCTCGCGGATGTCCTCTAGCGAGACAGCCATCCTATCGCTCCTGGGAGCAAAGGACGACGTAGACCTCGCGGTCGCCGGTCAAGTGCCGCGCGTTACCGTCGCCCGATGCTGCTCGGCGTCCGGCGCGCCCGGTCGCCACGGATTATCGTCGACCGGCTCGATCTCGATGCCGAGTTGGCTCAGCAGTGGCGCGATCCAGCAGGCCGGGTAGGGCTTCGGGTTCACCGGAAATCCCGGCGCATGGGAGTCCGAGCCCGCGCTCACCAGCAACCCGCGCTCGCTCGCCATCGCGCGGTAGCGTGCGGTGTCGTCGTCGCTGTGCGAGCGGTAGTGCGCCTCCAAGCCGTCGATGGCCGCGACCTCGAGCATGCGATCCAGTCGCTCAGCGTCCAGCACACCATCGCCATCGTTCCGGCCTGGGTGCGCCAGCACGCAGTAGCCACCGGCCCGGTGAGCCAGTTCGACTGCCTCCGCTAGCGGTACGTCGACCTGCATGGCCTCGCCGTAGCGCTTGGTCAGCTCGTGCGCAGTCGCCAGGTTCGTCGCGTGCCCGTCGCGGATGGCCGCGGTGAGCACGTGGAACGGCCGCAGCGGCTGCCCATTCACCACCTCGCGCAGCGAGGGGAGCCGGTAGCCGTGCCGCTCGAGAACCTGGATCCCGCGCTCAGCCGCCGCCCAGAGCTGGTCAGCCAGGTAGTCGAGCAGGCGCGCGAAGCTCCAGGCCCGAGGGCTCGCGAGATCGAGGCCGTAGACCAGGAGGTGCCACTGGCGCCCGTCCCAGCGTGTGGTGACCTCCACACCGGGGACGAGCAGGATGCCCTGGCGCTGCGCCCGCTCCTGGGCCTCCGGTACCGAGCGCATCGTGTCGTGGTCGCAGACGGCCGCGACCCGAAAGCCGCGAGCAGCCAGATGCTCGACTAGCTCTGCCGGCGTCCATCCTCCATCGCTGGCGACGGTATGGAGATGCAAATCCACCGGGGCATGAGGATCCAGAACTGGGGTGTGAGACGTCACGATCCGAACCCTTCCGACTGGTTCTCAGCCGGCGATCGACGCAAGCCACCAACGCAGTATACCTTGCGGCCCACCACGGCCCGTGCGCGCGCCTGGCGGCCATGGCAGAATGGTCGCACAGGTGCAGGAGGTGTCTCCAGTGATCTCGCTCCGCGAGCTCACGCGCTACTGCGACGAACTGCTCGAAATCGCCCGCTTCCGCGATGCGGCGGTCAATGGCGTGCAAGTCGAGGGGCGGGCGGAGGTGCGCCGGTTGGCGACGGCGGTGAGCGCCAGCCGGCAGACGATCAGCGAGGCCCGGGCCTGGGGCGCTGACGCCTTGCTCGTACACCACGGGCTGCTCTGGGGCGACCGGCTCGGCCCGATCACGGGCGTCATCCGGCAGCGCCTTCGCTTGCTCTTAGCCGATGACCTCAGCCTGCTCGCCTATCACCTCCCTCTGGACGCGCATCCTGAACTGGGCAACAACACGCTGCTGGCGCGCTCGCTCCAGCTCGAGCCCGTCGAGCCGTGCGCGCCGGTCGCTGGCGTACCGATCGGGTTCGTCGCCGAGAGCAGCGCGCCGCGGCCACTGGTTCACCTCATCGATCAGGTTCGCGAGCTGACCGGGCGCGAGCCGCTCGTGCTACCCGGCGGCCCGGCTGAGGTGCGGCGCGTCGCTGTGCTGAGCGGCTCCGGCGCCTCAGCGCTGCCAGAGGCGGCCGAACTGGGATGCCAGGCGCTCTTGACCGGCGAGGCGCGGGAGACGACCATGGCGCTGGCACGCGAGCTGGGCGTAACCGTGATCGCCGCAGGGCACGAAGCCACCGAACGCCTGGGAGTGCAGGCGCTCGGACGGCACCTCGCCGAGCGCTTCGAGCTGGAAACGACGTTCCTCCACGATCCCAACCCGGTCTAACAGACCACGCGAGAGCACGAGGGGAGGTTACGATGAGCCAGACCATCGCCAACATTTTCAAGGCCTACGATGTGCGCGGCATCTATCCTGACGTGCTGACGCCGGAGCTGGCGTACCGGATCGGGCGCGCGTTCGTCGTGTATCTGCAGCCACGCCACGTGGTCGTGGGCCGCGATATGCGCGTCTCCTCGCCAACGCTCGCTTCTGCCCTCATCGATGGCCTGCTCGATCAGGGAGCGGACGTCACCGACGTCGGCCTGATCAGCACGGACGGGCTCTATTTTGCTGTGGGCAAGTTCGGCTTCGACGGCGGCATCATGGTGACGGCATCGCACAACCCGCCGGAATACAACGGTTTCAAGCTCTGCCGCTCCGAGGCCCGTGCCCTGAGCATGGACGAGGGGATCGGCGAGATCCGCGACCTGGTGCTGGCCAACCAGTTCCCTGACCCCGAGCGGCGCGGCGCGCTCCACCAGCGCGACGTGCTCGCCGACTTCGCGACCCACGTCCTCTCGCTGATCGACCGCACGGTGATCCGGCCGATGAAGATCGCGGTCGACGCGGGCAACGGCATGGGAGGCCGCATCGCGCCGGCCGTCCTGGGCCAGTTACCGATCGAGATCGTCCCGCTCTACTTCGAGCTGGACGGCCGCTTCCCCAACCATATCCCCAACCCGCTCGAGCCGGAGAACATCCGCGACTTGCAGCGGGCAATCGTCGAGCATGGGGCCGACCTCGGCATCGCGTTCGACGGTGACGCTGACCGCATGTTCATCCTCGACGAGCAGGGCCACTTCGTCGGTGGTGACATCATCACCGCGCTGGTCGCCAAGACGCTGCTGCGCAAGCACCCCGGCGCCAAGATCGTCTACAACCTGATCTGCTCGCGCGCCGTGCGGGAGACGATCGAGCGCGAGGGTGGAGTACCGATCCGCTCCCGGGTCGGGCACTCCTTCATCAAGGCGCTGATGCGCGAGCACGACGCGATCTTCGGCGGCGAGCACTCGGGCCACTTCTACTTCCGCGACAACTGGTACGCCGACTCCGGCATCATCGCCGCGCTCACCGTGCTGGAGCTACTCTCCAGCGAGGGCGTGAGCGTCTCCGAGGCAGTCAAGCCGATCGACCGCTACTTCCGCTCCGGTGAGATCAACATCGAGGCGCGGGACATGCCTGCCGTGCTGCGGGCGCTGGAGCAGCACTTCGCCGACGGCGAGATCGATCACCTCGATGGGCTGACGGTAAACTACCCGGACTGGTGGTTCAACGCCCGGCCATCGAACACCCAGCCGCTGCTGCGCATCAATGTTGAGGCCATCACGCCAGAGCTGCTACGCCAGAAGACTGACGAGGTGCTGGCCGTTGCTCGCGACGCAGCCTAGTGGCCCTCGCTTATGGTCAGGTTGCCAGAGCCAGGGACCCGGATCACGATCGTCAAGCTGAGCCCGGATGGACAGCCGGTCGCCCGTTACCAGGGCACTGTGCTACCCGGACGCACCGGCTGGGTAGTCGCCGAGGCCCGCTGGACATACCGCGAGGTCGAGTCCGGCCCGCTCCGTTTCACGCCGGGCGACCGGCTCATCGAGTACTTCTCTCTCGTCGAACCTATCAGCGCGTTCGCGGTCTTCTCCGCCGAAGGGCACTTCAAGGGCTGGTACGCCAACGTGTCCTGCCCGCTCGACATCGATGGCGAAGAAGTCCGGTGGCGAGATCTCTACATCGATGTTATCGCCGTCCCAGGCACGGATGTGACCATCCGCGACGAAGACGAGCTGGAGGCAGGCAACATGGCCGAAGCCCAGCCGGACGGCTACCGGTGCATCCTGGCCACTCGCGACCGGTTGCTCGAGATGATCCGCGGACACGAATATCCGTTCTCGGAAGCCTGAGCGAATCCCACGATTGGATCGCGAGGGAAGCGGCCGGTACAATCCATTGCTATGGTGACCCGAACCGTGAGGAGCGCGCGTGCACCGACCGAGCGACGCTGAAGCCAAGCCGGCTGCGGAAGGGCGATGGCTGACCATCGAGGAAGCCAGCCGACTGCTCGGGGTCGGCCAGTCTACGCTCCGCCGCTGGAGCGACGCCGGCAAGATCCCGGTCTACCGCACCGCTGGGGGCCATCGCCGCTTCCGCGAGGCCGATCTGCTCGGCCTGCTGCGAGGCGATACCCGGCCCCGCCGGCGCATGTCGCGCAAGGTTCTAACCGACCTCTCGTTCGCGACCTACCAATCCGAGACGCTGAGCCGCGTAGCCTCCCGCCCCTGGTATGCTGCCTACCGGCCGGAGCACCGGGCTGAACTGCGCGTGCTGGGCCGCCAACTGGTGGAGCTGGCCTTTCGCTTGATCAGCCGCCACGAGGACCGTGCCCAGATCCTCGCCTCCGGCCGGGCGATCGGCTCGCGCTACGGCGAGCTGAGCGCCGAGGCAAGCCTCTCGACGATCGACGCAGTGGAGGCGTTCCTCGCATTCCGCGAGCCTGTCCTGCTGGCGATCGAGCGCTTCGCTGAGGATGAGCAGATCCCAGCCCGGCGCGTGCTGCGCCTGCTGACCGAAGTGAACCACTTCCTCGATGAGGTGCTGCTCGCGACCGTGGCCGCGCACAATGCCGTCAGCTCCGGGGCCTCCGGTAGCAAAGGCGCCTCCGCGCGAAATGGAACGACGATCCCGAGCGCGAGCCCCGGCCCCTCTGGCCGGTTCGCTAAGGAGTAGAGCCGATGGAAGAGGAGCAGATCATCCTGCGCCGTGAACTCCTGGGAGAGGATGACCTGATCACCTGCGCGCTGTGCCATCGGGTGGTGTCCCGAAGCGGAGCGCGCCAGGTCCCCGGCGCTGAAGTCGGCTCCCCAGACGCTGAATACCTCTGGATCTGCAGCGCGTGCTACCGTCAACTGCGGTCGAGTCATCGGCACCTTGCCCCGCGCCAGCACCGGCCACGTGCCGATGACTCGACCGCCCTGGACCACGAACAGTTCATCCTGCAGGTTCACTGCTGGGCATACGTGGTTGGGGATGATCTCCAGCCGGTCGCCGACGCGGAGGCCACGTGCCGACGACGGGAGCTCGACGACCCCGTGTTCCTCGCTGAGCCGGACGATCACCGCCTCCGGGTGCTCGACGATGTACCCGTGCCCGCTCCGGCCTGGCGGAGGTGGATCCATCGTCAGCGTCTTCGAGCCGGCGTCGATGACCGCCCGGTCCGCTGCCGGACGGCTGATCACCGTAGTCAGGATGCGTAGCGCGCAGCGGTCGGGCCCAATGCGGCCGAACCGGAACGACGCGTTGTCGTAGAAGACGTAGGTGCCCGGCCGCATCTCCGTGATCCCCGGCACCGAAGTTGTGTAGAACGCGGCCGGCGTCGAGCCGACGCTGACGACCTCTGCCGGGATGCCCTCCCGCCGCAGCAACTCGGCCGAGTCAACCATGTCCTGTCCCGCCCGGCGAGCGATGCTGACGAGCTCCTCGACGTCGCGCGCCCGGGCCACGTGCCCCTCGTGCGTCATCAAGCCGCGCAAGCGCAGCCCAGGCATCTGCACCACCTCGCGCGCGAGTCGCAGCACCGGCTCGCCCGGCTCCACCCCGGCCCGGTTCAGGCCGGTGTTCACTTCGATCAGCACGTCGAGCATTTTCCCGGCCTGGCGTACGGCGCGCGACAGCCCCTCGGCGACCTCCACGCTATCGACTGCCACCGTGACCGTAGCCCGATCCATCAGGGCCAGAAGCCGACCGATCTTCTGCTCTCCAACGATCTGGTAGGCGAGCAGCACGTCATCGAGCACGCCGGCGTTGGCCAGCGTCTCGGCCTCGCCGAGTTTGGCGCAGGTGAAGCCGACTGCCCCGTGTTGCCGCTGCAAGCGGGCAATCTCGGCCGTCTTGTGGGTCTTTATATGCGGTCGCAGCGCCAGCCCGCGCTCCCGCGCATAGGCAGCCATCTCCGCGATGTTCCGCTCCAGCCGGTCGAGGTCGACGACCAGGCAGGGGGTGTCGAGCTCGTCGCGATAGCTCATCGATCCCTCCTCGATGCTCTCCCGCTCGGAAGCACGCCGCGAGCCGGCCCAGTTATCCCTCGCGACCAGGCTCCGGCAAGATGCGGACGCGGTTCCCCTCCAGGCGCAGGCGCCCGGCCGCATACAGACGAATCGCCTCCGGATACAGCCGACACTCCTCGGCGAAGACGCGCGCGGCTAGCGTCTCGGGGGTGTCGTCCTCCAGCACCGGCACGCAGGCCTGCAGGATGATCGGGCCGGCGTCGTACTCCTCGTTGACGAAGTGTACGGTACAGCCGCTCACCTTCATCCCGGCCGCCAGCACCGCCCGGTGAACTCGCTCGCCGTACATCCCCTTGCCGCCGAAGAGCGGCAGCAGCGATGGGTGGATGTTCATGATCCGCCCGCGGTAGTCGGGCCGGATCAGGATACGCCGCAGGAACCCGGCCATGGTCACCAGATCGACCCGATACTCGTCCAGCGCGCGGTAGACAGCGTCGCTGAACGCCTCGATGCCCCGCACCTCCCGGGCATCGACGATCACCAGCGGGATACCGTGGTCGCGCGCGATCTGGTTGCCCAGCGCGTCAGGCCGGCTGCTCACGACCACGCTTACCGCCGCGGGCAGTTCGCCGCCAGCGGTGAGGCGTAACAGGTTAGCGAGTGTCCGGCCGGTACCGGATATGAGCACTCCGAGCTTCAGTCGCCGCACCCGTGCCCCACAACCCCAGTCGAGCGCGTCTCCGCTCGAAGCGTAGTATCGTCCGGCGGGCTCCGGCTGTCACGTCCCGGCGTGTTTCCGGAGCCTGCGAGCTGCTCCCGCCGTACGGATACCCCGCTCCGGTAGAATGGTGGCAGGTCATGGGTCGGCCCTGCCAGCAGCGGAGGAGGCGTGGGTGGAGACCAAAGCGACGATCAGAACCGCTGCGACACCGGAGCACGCGGCGCCGGAAGCAGAACCGGCCGAGCGCCTGCCGATGTTGACCGATGCCGTGGTGGTGCTCGACTTCGGCTCGCAGTACTCGCAGCTCATTGCCCGCCGGGTGCGTGAGGCCAGCGTCTACTGCGAGCTCCTCCCCCACGACGCGAGCTGGTCCGATGTGGCGCCACTGCGGCCCCGCGGGGTCATCCTCTCGGGCGGGCCGGCCAGCGTCTACGAGCCTGGAGCGCCCCAGTTGCCGGCCTGGGTACTCGAGAGCGACCTGCCGGTGCTCGGCATCTGTTACGGCATGCAGCTCCTGGCGCACGCCCTCGGCGGAGCGGTCGAGCCAGCAGCCGAGCGCGAGTACGGCCCGGCGACGATCGAGGTGTTCGAACCTCACCCGATCTTCGCCGGGCTGCCGGA
>Ga0101941_1001095_pt1 | contig 24481 bp, 21 predicted proteins | sample DewCreD2012metaG_3_FD_75242 | JGI IMG/M metagenome (GOLD analysis project Ga0101941, IMG submission 75242) | Hot spring sediment bacterial and archeal communities from British Columbia, Canada, to study Microbial Dark Matter (Phase II) - Dewar... ...
CCGAGGCCGGCCACGCCGATCGCCTGGTGCTGTTCGCCCCCGCCTCGCCGGCCGACGCCCGCGGCAAACCCAAGCTATCGCCGGTCTTCACCTTCCTGAACATGGCCCTGCAGACCAAGCCCGAGACCCGGGCGGGCAAGATGTGGAAGACGGGCTTCAAGTTCGGCGTCATGAACGCCGTGCCGGCCGCGCGCCATGACGCGCTGTACGCGACGATGGTCCACGACAGCGGACAGGTGCTGGCCGACCTGGCCTGGCCGCACAAGGATCCGAACAGGACCGCCTATGTCGACGCCGCGAAAGTGACCGTCCCCGTGCTGGTCCTGGCCGGCGCCCTGGATCGCACCACGCCCCTCGAGGACGTGCAACGAGTCGGCCGGAAATATCCGGCCGCCGACCTCAAGATCTACCCCAACAACGCCCACTACTTGATAGATGAGCCAAACACGATGAGCATTCTCGACGACGTGATCGCCTGGCTGACGGGCAAACCCAAGGCCGCTCCGGCCCCGACCGCGGCGCCCACGCCCGCCCCGGCGCCCACGCCCGAACCCGTCAAGGCCGCGGAGCCCGCCCCGGCTCCCAAACCGGCTCCCGCCCCGGCCCCTGCGGCCGCCGCGCCGACCCCGGCCGCCAAGACCCCCGCCGCGAAGGCCGCCAAGCCCGCGCCGAAGGCCAAGGCCGCGCCCGCCAAGGACGCCGGCGCTCCCGTCGAACGATTTGGTCCAGGCACGAAGGGCCCCAAGCCGGACGAGCCCACGCCCCGGTCGACCGCCAAGGCTCCGGTGAAGTCGGTCGCCACGCCGAAGGCCGCCAAGGCCAAGGCTCCCGCCAAGGCGGCCGCGCCCAAGGCCTCGCCCGCGCCGAAGGTGGCCCCGGCCGCGAAACCCGCCGCCAAGCCGAAGGCCGAGGCCAAGCCGGCCGCCGCCAAGGCTCCGGCCAAGACCGTCGCGCCGAAGCCCGCCCCCAAGGCCGTCCCGGCCGCGAAGGCTCCCGCCAAGGCGACCGCTCCCAAGGCGGCGCCCAAGCCCGCCACCGCCGCGAAGGCCCCCGCCAAGGCCGCCGCGCCGAAGGCCGCCCCGGCGCCGAAGGTCGTCAAGACCGCTCCGGCCGCCAAGCCCGCGGTGGCCAAGGCGCCCGCCAAGGCCGCGCCCGCCCCCAAGGCGGCGCCGGCTCCGAAGCCGGCCGCCAAGCCGAAGGCCGAGGTCAAACCCGCCGCCAAGGCTCCGGCGAAGGCCGCGGCCTCGAAGCCGGCCCCGAAGCCGGCCCCAAAGCCCGCCCAAGCTGCTCCCGCCAAGGCCGCTCCCGCCAAGGCAAAGCCGCCTGCGGCAAAGTCGACCGCCAAATCTTCACCCGCGCCGAAGAAGTAGCGTGTAGGCTCAACCCTCGGCGCTTTGGCCGAACGAACGGGCGGGACGCGTGGCGACTCCGGTGATCATGGTGCACGGCGCCTTCTGCGGCGGCTGGACGTTCGATACGTTCCGCCGCCCGTTCGAGGCCGCCGGCCACGTCGTCCAGACCCCCGACCTGTTGGGCCATGGCGACGGGGCCCTGGTCGCCGGGCGCTCGATGGTCGATTACGCCAAGCAGGTCGCGGCCCTCTGCGAAGCCTGCGATGAGCCGCCGATCCTGATCGGTCACTCGATGGGCGGACTGGTGGCCCAGATGGCCGCCGCGCGGGCGCCGGTCTCGCGGTTGATCCTGCTGGCGCCCTCGCCGCCCTGGGGCGTCACTGGCTCGTCGCTGGAGGAAGCCGCTTCGGCGGTCAGCCTCTACGCCCTCGGTCCCTATTGGCTGCAGGCCGTGGCGCCCGACTTCGGCGTGGTCGAGAGCTACACCCTGGACCGCCTGCCTCGCGACCAGCGCAAGGCCCTCTACGCCCGGATGACCGCCGAAAGCGGACGGGCGCTGTGGGAAACGCTGAACTGGTTCATGGACCCGTTCATGACCACCAGCGCCGGCCCCACCGGCGTGCCGACCCTGGCCATCGCCGGCGGCAAGGACGTGATCCATCCGCCGGCCACCGTCCGCCAGACCGCCGCGCGGCTGGGCGGGTCCTGCGAGGTCTTCCCGACCATGAGCCACTGGCTGCCGGGCGAGCCGGGCTGGGAGGCGGTCGCCGAAGCCTGCCTGGATTTCATCGCCGACGAAAGCCGCGTCGCCGCCTGATCTCTGGCGTTTCGACAGCCAACGGATTGCGGCGCTTTCACGGCCGATATCCGGCCCGTACACGGCAAAGCGCGCGATGTTTGACAGTATTCGAGGCCGTGTTGCTCAGAAATTCGGCGCTGCAACACTAATGCAATAGAGTCTCTAAACTTCAGGAACCTTGCCTCCCGCGACGTGTTTTCGCGCGGAAGAGGTTTCCATGCACGCCTATACCCATCCGCTGCAACGACGCGAATCCGAGAGCCGTTCCTTCGGTAACGCCGTAACGCTCGGCGACCTCGCGACGCCGCCGCCCGCGCCCCTGGCCATGCCGGACCAGCCGCTGCATCGCGCCGCCGAACCGCGTCGCTTTAAGGTCGTGCCCGGCTTGGCGCGACGCCGCGCGGCCCTGGCGGCGTTCTGCCTGTTGAGCACCGGCCTGGCCGTGTTCGCGGTCACCGCCGCCATGGGCGCCGACGGGCTGGCGCCGCTGGAGGCCGTGCATGCGGGCCTGATCCTGGTGCTGTTCGGCTGGATGGCCTTTTCCTTCGCCGCCAGCCTGGGCGGACTGTGGCTGTCGCGGCGGGCCGACACTTGGGAGCGAACGATCGCGGCGGCGCCGCTGCCCGCTCTGAAGACCCGAACCGCGCTGCTGGCCCCCATCTATCACGAGGATGTCGGACCGTTCTTCACCCGGCTGGCGGCCATGCGCGCCGGGCTGCACGCCCTGGGCCTGACCCCGATGTTCGACATCGTCGTGCTCAGCGACAGCCGCCGTCCCGAGGTGGTCGCCGACGAGCAGCGGGGCTTCGCCGCCTTCCGGCGCGGCGGGATCGGCCCGCGCGCCTATTACCGCCATCGTCCCGAGAACATCGACCGCAAGGCCGGCAACATCGCCGACTGGGTGCGCCGGCACGGCGGCGCCTATGACCACATGGTGGTCCTGGACGCCGACAGCCTGATGGACGCCCAGACCCTGTGGCGGCTGGCGGCCGCCATGGAGCGCGATCCGTCCCTGGGCCTGATCCAGACCGCCCCGGCCATCGCCGGACGCCGCACGCTGTTTGGCCGGCTGGAGCAGTTCGCCAACACCCTGTACGGCCCGCTGGCGGCCTGGGGCGTGGCCTGGTGGAGCGGCGCCGACGGCAACTATTGGGGCCACAACGCCATCCTGCGCGTCGAGGCGTTCGCGCAGTCCAGCGGACTGCCGCACCTCAAAGGCAAGAAACCTTTCGGCGGCCACATCATGAGCCACGACTTCGTCGAGGCCGCCTTCCTCCGACGGGCCGGCTGGGGCGTTCGGCTGGCCCCGGCGCTCGAAGGCAGCTTCGAGGAAAGCCCGCCCACCCTGATCGACCACCTGATCCGCGACCGGCGCTGGTGCCAGGGCAACCTGCAGCACCTGGGCGTGCTGGGCGCCAAGGGCCTGCATCCGGTCAGCCGGCTGCACCTGGCGCGCGGCGTGCTGAGCTACGCCCTGGCGCCGCTGTGGATCGCCCTGGTGGTGACCGGCGCTCTGCTCTCCGGGTCCGACGACGGCGGCTATCCGCTGGCGGGGACGATCGTCCTGGCCGTCAGCCTGATGTTCGTCCTGGCGCCCAAGCTGCTGTCCTACGGCCTGATGCTGGCCGACGGCCAGGCCCGACGGTTCGGCGGCCCCTGGCGGGCCCTGGCCAGCGTGGGGCTGGAGACCCTGGCCTCGACCCTGACCGCGCCGGTGATCATGGCGGCCCACACCCGGGCCCTGCTGTCGGTGGCCCTGGGCCGTGACTCGGGATGGTCGGCCCAGCAGCGGCGCGAAGGCCGGCTGACCGGCCGGGCGGCCCTGGCCTTCCACTGGCCCGAGATGCTGATCGGCGTCGCCCTGGCCGCCCTGGGCCCCGTCATGGGCGCGGGCCTGTCGCCCTGGCTGGCGGTGGCGGCCACCAGCCTGGTCGCCGCCCCGTTCCTGGTGTGGTGGACGGCCAGCATCGGGCGCGGCCTGCATCTGCGCGACGCCGGCCTGCTGCTGACACCGGGCGAGCGTCCGGCTCAGGGCGTGGGGGTGAACAGCTTCAAGCCCAGGATGCCCGAGACGATCAGCGCCAGGCAGACCAGCCGCCCGGCGGCGGCCGGCTCCTTGAACAGCAGGATGCCGACGATGGCCGTGCCGACCGCGCCCACCCCAGTCCAGACCGTGTAGGCGGTGCCCAGGGGCAGGGACTTCAACGCCAGACCCAGCAGACCCATGGAGGTCACCAGGCTGATCGCGGTCAGGGCGGTGGGGATCGGGCGGGTGAAGCCCTCGGTGTATTTCAGGCCGACGGCCCAGCCGATCTCGAACAGACCGGCGACGAAAAGAATGATCCAGGCCATGACCGGCTCCTAGAAGCCCAAGCATTTTCAAGCGAAGTGGAATCCGGTTCGCGTGAAGAAAATGCGTCGAGCGAATGAGCGGGGTCGTCCCCGGAAGAAAAGCAAAAGGCGCGGGGTCGTCCCCGCGCCTTCGACTAGATAGGACCATCCGCTCGGAGGGCAAGAGCCCCCACGAGCGCGTGTCGCCTTAGCGGCTGCTGGTGCTGTACAGGATCTGGGCCTGCTCGTAGTTCTTGCCGATCGAGCTGTCGTCCAGCTTCTTCAGGCGCATGTAAACGAGGCCCGCGCGGCCGTCGGCCCAGGCGTCGTCCCACGAGACCGTCAGGCGCTTGACGTCGCTGATCGTCAGGTCGTTGCGGATCAGGCGCAGCTGCGGCTTGTTCTCCCAGGTCGCCCAGTCATGCAGGGCGTCGGCCAGGGCTTGGGCCTGGACGTCGCCCTGGGCGTACTGGATGGTCACGGTGCAGACGTTCTTGTTGCTGCCCGGGTTGTCGATGGCGATCAGGTACGGCTTGCCGATATCCTTCACCCACTGCTCTTTCTTCTTCTTCATCCCGGCGGCCTTCACCAGGGCTTGGAAGTCGCCGCCGACCACGGCCGGCTTGCAGACGCTGTCCAGAACGCCCAGCAGCTGCATAGAGACCGGATCGGTGGTGGGCGGGCCGCGGGTCGGCTCGACATAATCGGGCGCTTGGCCGGCGGGCGGCGCGGCGACCGAAGGCGTGGCCATCATGGCGTCGGCGGGGGTCGCCGGAGCGGCCGGGGTCTGGGCCGCCGGGTCGGTGGCCGGCGCCGTGGCGGGAGCCGGAGCGGTCGGAGCAGGAGCAGTCGGAGCGGGCTGCTCCTGGGCGACGGCGGTCGAAACCGCGCCGAGGGCGATCAGGCTGGCGAGCGCAAGGCGCATGGTCGAGTTATCCCCGTTAGGCAAGAGGTCGGCATTAAAACCGACAGGCGTTCCCTCGCAACCCTTATGGTGTCGGATTAAGGCGGAGAATGGGTCACAAGTGTAATTTTCTCGCCTGACGGGTGCGGCGTGGCGCCTCGGGGGCACGAGGCGATCCGACGGCGATCGTGACCGGCGCGACGGGCCCTCCGATATCGCGTCCGGGCGCGGGCGCGGGGAATCTCTGCTTTTTCGGTTGTAAGGCGGAATATCACTGCCTAAGGTTGTCGAACCAACGACGATCAGGGGCGCCGTGACGATGCAAATTCGCGGTTCATGGCTCGTCCTGACGGGCGTCAGCGGCCTTGGCTGGGCCGCGATGATCGCGATGGGCCATCCCTTTCTGAGCACGCCCAACTGCGCGGCCGGGGCGTCGGCGATCGGCGGCGGCTGGGCGAACCTGCAGGCGGGCCTGCTGCTGAATCCCGCCGGCCGTCTGGCTCAGGGGTGGGCGGCCATGGTCCTGGCGATGATCCCGATCGCCCTGGGACCCGTCCTCCGAGAGGGTCGCGCCGCCCTGGGCGTCGTTCCGACGGACGAGGGTCCGGCGAGCGGCCTTCCGTCGTTCCTCGCCGGCTACGGGGCCATGTGGCTGCTAGCGGGCTGGGTCCTGATCCCCGCGGCGCTCTGGATCGCCGGCGTGTTTCCAAAGCCCGGCGTGGCGCTGGCCGCCATGGCCGCGCTGGCGCTGGCCTGGCGCCTGAGCCCGTTTCATCGGCTGGCCTGGACCCTGTGCCGCCGCGCCACGCCCGAGGCGGCCTCTGGGCCGGCGGCGCATCGTCGCGTCCTGGCCGGCCTCCGGCACGGGACCGGCTGCGTTCTCACCTGCTGGCCGCTGATGCTGGCGCCGCTGGTCGTCCATGAGAGCCACGTCGCCCTGATGCTGGCGGCGACGGCGCTGCAGTGGGCCGACCACGAACCCCGCCGCCGCTTCGCCCAGAGCGTCATCCGCGCCGTCCTGAAACGTCGCCCGACCGCGAGGGCGGGCCGGACCGGGCCGGCCGTTCGCACCGCTTCCCAACCGTTGCGAGGCCATGCCCGCACCGGATGACGATGGGCGCCCCGTCGCGCGCCCCCGCCATCCCCGCCATCCCCGCACACCTTCCTCCATGCACAAAGGGTCCAGGACATGCCGCAAGCTGAACAGGTCGTCGCCAACCCCACCTACATGGGCGACATCCGCTACTTCTTCGAGACGATCGATATCGAGCACATGGCCGCGAAAGGCATCGATCTGGGATCGTACGCCGGGGTCAAGAAGAACGCCCTGGCGATCTACGCCCACACCACCCAGCCGAACGGGGACATGCCGCCCGAGCCGGATCGCAAGTGGAGCGCCGAACGCTCGCAGACCTTCCGCAACTGGATCATGAACAAGTATCCGATGGGGACCGCCGTCGCGCCGACCGTCGCCAAGCTGGCGCTAGCCACGCCCGCCAGCCGGACTCGCAGGAACGTCGCCAGCCTCACCCCGGCCGAGATCGACCAGCTGAAGACTGCATTCACGGGGATCATGGCCCGCGACGCCAGCGACCCCACCAGCTACGTCGCGCTCGCGGGCGTCCATGGGTTGCCGCAGACCTACTGCCTGCACCACGAGGACCGGTTCAATCCGTGGCACCGGGTGTATCTGAAGGTCTTCGAGGACGCTCTGCGCTCGGTTCCGGGCTGCCAGGACCTCACCCTGCCCTATTGGGATCTCACCACGCCGGTTCCCGACCTCCTCAAGCAGGCGCCCTTTGACAGCTATGTTGTTCCCGTCGACCTGGGACCGCCCTACGGGACCAACTATCGCACGACCCGCTTTGACCAGGCCGGGATCGACGCCAGACTCGCCCGCTACGACGTCATCCAGCACTTCGATTCCGCCCTGGTTCAGACCCTGTGGGGCGTGTCCGGCGTCAGCGGCATGCAGGACGATTTCATCGCGGGCCACGACGGCGGCCACGTGTCGATCGGCAACACGATGGCCGACCAGAACGTCGCGTCGTTCGATCCGATCTTCTGGTTCTACCACTGCAATCTCGACCGCCTCTGGCTCCGCTGGCAGATCAACGACTCGGCCACGACCCTCACCGGCTTCACCTCGACCCTCGACGGGAATACAGGTTGGCTGTCGGCGCCGTTCAACGAGCTGCCGCCGTTCGAGATCACGGCGGACCAGACGATCGCGTTCGACATCGCCTACGAGGAGCCCGCCATGGCGGCAACTGCACTGGTCAACAAGCTCGGCAGCATCGACGCCGCGCGCGCCTTCGTCATTCCCAAGGCCGCCAAGGTCTCGGTCATGGTCAAGAACATCGACCGGCTCAACATCCCCGGGTCGTTCGAGGTGCACCTCAAGGCCGATGGGCAGGTGGTCGCGACGCGGGCGTTCTTCCAGCCCAACGCGCCGCGCGATTGCGAAAACTGCCGCAAGCTGGCGCTGGTCAACGTCAACTTCAAGGTCGACGCGGACCTCATCACAGACCGCAAGCTGACCGTCGAGATCGAGGTGCCCGGCCACGAGGAGATCGGCAAGGGCTTCCCGCTCTCGTCGGTGGGCAGCCCCACGATCAACGCGCGGCTGCTGCTCGAAGACGCCTGACGCCCTTCGCCGCTCCAGACGCGAAACGGCCCGGGCGCTTCCGCGTCCGGGCCGTCATGCCTTTAGCCCGAAGCGCGGTGGAAATGGCCTAGGCCGCCTCGACCGCGTGTTCGGCCAGGATGGTGAAGCCGTCGGGACCGACGTCCGCGAAGCCGCCCTGGATGTCGAACAGGCGCACGGTCGAACCGTCGCGGACCGTGACCCGGCCTTCGCGCAGGGTGGTCATGAACGGCGCGTGGTTCGGCAGGACGCCGAAGTCGCCTTCCGTGCCGGGGGCGTCGACCTGATCGACCTCGGCCGAGAACAGTTCGCGCTCGGGCGCGACGAGGGAGAAGTGCAGCTTGGCCATTATTCCACGATCTCCACGGCGCCGAGCGCCGCCTCGATGTCTTCGTCGGTCTGGATCTCGGTCCCACAGAACGGACAGAAGCGGATGGTGGCCAGCACGACGCCGGTTTCACCCTCTGCTTCCCGTTGACCCAGATTGAGCAGAATCAACCCGCTGTCGTGCTCGATCAGCGCGTCTTCGGGATCCGAAGACACCGCATCCTCGAGCTCTTCACAGCAGAAATTGATAAGCTCGTGTTCGTCGGTCATGGTCTTCAATCCTATGCTCCACCTTAGCCGAAAACCGGGTGGAGACGAAATCTAAGCCGCTTCGACCGCGTGTTCGGCCAAGATCGTGAAGCCGTCGGGGCCGACATCAGCAAAACCGCCCTGGATGTCGAACAGCCGCACGGTCGAACCGTCGCGGACCGTGACCCGGCCTTCGCGCAGGGTGGTCATGAACGGCGCGTGGTTCGGCAGGACGCCGAAATCGCCTTCCGTGCCGGGGGCATCGACCTGGTCGACGTCCGCCGAGAACAGTTCACGCTCAGGCGCGACGAGGGAGAAATGCAGCTTGGCCATCATCTTCCAGACAGTGTTACTTCGCGCCGGCGGCTCGCATCGATGACGCATCGACCCTGTAGGTCAGAATCATCGACCGCATCTTGTTTTCGAGCGGTTCGCGCAACCGGAGCGCTATGATCTTATCGACAGCACCCGTCTTCGGATCGACTGCGTTCAGCACTATCTGGTCAACCTTGTCCTGGAGATCAGGGCGACCCGGCTGAATTTGATATCGACTGCCAGGCCCCGTCCATCCCGCGCGGACCTTCTCGATCAGATCGGGAGCGTCCAGATCAAGTGCGACCACGCAAGAATAGGGCGAAGCCGGCGGCGGCATGACCGTGCTGACGACATGGACACGACCCCCGGCGACAGGAGCGCTGTACGAAGCGCTTCCGAGCGCGGTGACCGGAAATTGCATCGCGACCGACGACGGCGGCGTTGCATCGCGAGTCATGCCGACTTTTTCCGCCGAGATGCGCGGTGCGATTTCGTTCTCAAGCGCCGGTTGGCAAACCTTAGACAAGGCCTCGATCGCGCCCTCCGTCGGAGAGCGATCTTGAGCCATCGCGACGCCAGAGCTCAGCAAAGTTACGCAAAGCGCCGCGATGGCTCTAGTCATCAGGCTTCGCCGGCCAGCTTTTCAGCCTTGGCCACCGCTTCCTCGATCGGGCCCACCATGTAGAAGGCGGCTTCCGGCAGGTGGTCGTACTCGCCGTCCACGATGCCCTTGAACGAGCGGATGGTGTCCTTCAGCTGGACGAAGGCGCCGGGCGTGTTGGTGAACTGCTCGGCGACGTGGAACGGCTGGCTCAGGAAGCGCTGGATCTTGCGGGCGCGGGCGACCGTCAGCTTGTCCTCTTCCGACAGCTCGTCCATGCCCAGGATGGCGATAATGTCCTTCAGCGCCTTGTACTGCTGCAGGACTTCCTGGACCGAACGGGCCACGTTGTAGTGCTCTTCGCCGATGACCAGCGGGTCCATGATCCGCGAGGTCGAGTCCAGCGGATCGACGGCGGGGAAGATGGCCTGGGCGGCGATGTCGCGCGACAGAACGGTGGTGGCGTCCAAGTGGGCGAACGAGGCGGCGGGCGCCGGGTCGGTCAGGTCGTCGGCGGGCACGTAGATGGCCTGGACCGAGGTGATCGAACCCTTGTTGGTCGAGGTGATGCGCTCCTGCAGGTTGCCCATCTCGGTGGCCAGGGTGGGCTGATAGCCCACGGCCGAGGGGATGCGGCCCAGCAGAGCCGACACTTCGGCGCCGGCCTGGGTGAAGCGGAAGATGTTGTCGACGAACAGCAGCACGTCCTTGCCTTCTTCATCGCGGAAATATTCGGCGATGGAGAGGCCGGTCAGGGCCACGCGGGCGCGGGCGCCGGGGGGTTCGTTCATCTGGCCGTAGACCAGGGCGCAGCGGCTGCCTTCGGTCGAGCCGTTGATCTTCGGGTCCACGTTGACGTTGGACTCGATCATCTCGTGATACAGGTCGTTGCCTTCGCGGGTGCGTTCGCCCACGCCGGCCAGAACCGAGTAACCGCCGTAAGCCTTGGCGATGTTGTTGATCAGTTCCTGCATCGTCACGGTCTTGCCGACGCCGGCGCCGCCGAACAGGCCGATCTTGCCGCCCTTGGTGTAGGGGCACATCAGGTCGATGACCTTGATGCCCGTGACCAGCACTTCAGCGGTGTTGGTCTGGTCGGCGAACGACGGGGCGTCGCGGTGGATGGTGCGGTAGATGTCCGACTGGATCGGGCCCTGCTCGTCGATCGGCTCGCCGATGACGTTCATGATGCGGCCCAGGGTGCCGGGACCGACCGGAACGCGGATCGACTCGCCGGTGTCGCGCACGGCTTGGCCGCGAACCAGGCCTTCGGTGGCGTCCATGGCGATGGCGCGGACGGTGTTCTGGCCCAGGTGCTGGGCGACTTCGAACACCAGGCGCTGGCCCGAGGCGATGTTGACGGTTTCCAGCGCGTTGAGGATCGCCGGCAGTTCGCCTTCGAACTCGACGTCGACGACGGCGCCGATGACCTGCACCAGCTTGCCGGTGGCCGCGCCGATCGTGGCGGGCTTTTCGCGGGTTCCGGCGACGGTCGCCTTGGGGGCGGCCGGCTTCTTGGCGGCCGGAGCCTTGGCGGCGACGGCGGGAGCGGCGGCGGCTGCCTTGGGGGCGGCGGCAGCCTTCGGAGCGGGCGTCTTCACGGCTGCCGGCGTGGCGGCGGCGGGAGCCTTAGCGGGGGTCTTGGCCATGGCGTGCGGTCTTTCGTGCGTGCTCGTGCGTGCGTTTTTTACGTTAGGCTTTTGATCAGACGGCTTCGGCGCCGGAGATGATCTCGATCAGCTCCTTGGTGATCTGGGCCTGGCGGGAACGGTTGTATTCGAGGGTGTAGCGCTTGATCATGTCGCCGGCGTTGCGCGTGGCGTTGTCCATCGCCGTCATCTGGCTGGCGTAGAAGCCGGCCATGTTGTCGAGCAGTGCCGACAGGATCTGGACCGTCAGGTTGCGCGGCAGCAGGGTCTCGAGGATTTCCTCTTCCGAGGGCTCATACTCGTAGACCGCCGAAGCGCCTTGAACCGGAGCCGCGCCGCCTTCGACGACGGCCGGGATCAGCTGCAGGGCGGTCGGGATCTGCTGCACCACCGACTTGAAGCGGCTGTAGAACAGGGTGACCACGTCCACGTCGCCGGCTTCGTACAGGCGGGTGACGACGTCGGCGATCGGCTGGGCCACCGTCAGGGTGAACTGGCGGTAGGCCGACAGGTCGAAGTTCTCGACGATGCGGTCGCCGTACAGGCGGCGCAGCTGGGCGGTCGCCTTCTTGCCGACGCAGACGATCTTCACGTCCTTGCCCTGGGCGACCAGGGAATCGATCCGTTCGCGCGCGGCGCGGACGATCGACGAGGTGAAGCCGCCGGCCAGACCGCGATCGGCGGCGGCGACGACGATCAGGTGCCGATCATCGCGGCCGGTGCCCGCCAGCAGGGCCGGAGCCCCGTCGCCGGTCACGCCGGAAGCCAGGTTGGCGATGACGTTCGACAGCCGGCGCGCATAGGGGCGCGCGGCTTCAGCCGCATCCTGGCTGCGACGGAGCTTGGCCGCCGCCACCATCTGCATCGCTTTCGTGATCTTTTGCGTCGCCTTGACGCTCGAGATCCGATTGCGCATTTCCTTCAAGCTGGCCATTCGGCGCTACTCTCTCCGAGCGTTCCGAGGGGGCTTAGGCGAAGGTCGACGAGAAGCTGTCGAGCACGCTCTTCAGCGTACCTTCCAGGTCCTTGTCGAGGGCCTTCTTGGTGCGGATGCCGTCCAGCAGGTCCTTGTGCTGGCTGTGCAGACGGGCCAGCAGCTCGCTCTCGAAGCGACGCACCGACGAGGTCGGGATCTTGTCGAGATAGCCGCGCGTGCCGGCGTAGATCACGCAGACCTGCTCCTCGACGGCTTGCGGCGCGTATTGCGGCTGCTTCAGCAGCTCGGTCAGGCGCTCGCCGCGGGCCAGAAGCTTCTGGGTCGAGGCGTCCAGGTCCGAGCCGAACTTCGCGAAGGCGGCCATTTCGCGATATTGGGCCAGCTCGCCCTTAATCGCGCCGGCGACTTGCTTCATGGCCTTGATCTGGGCCGACGAGCCGACGCGCGACACCGAGATGCCGACGTTCACGGCGGGGCGGATGCCCTGGTAGAACAGGTCGGTTTCCAGGAAGATCTGGCCGTCGGTGATCGAGATCACGTTGGTCGGGATGTAGGCCGAGACGTCGTTGGCCTGGGTTTCGATGATCGGCAGCGCCGTCAGCGAGCCCGAACCGTTGTCTTCGTTCAGCTTGGCGGCGCGTTCCAGCAGACGGGAGTGCAGGTAGAACACGTCGCCCGGATAGGCTTCGCGGCCCGGCGGACGGCGCAGCAGCAGCGACATCTGGCGGTAGGCGACGGCTTGCTTGGACAGATCGTCATAGATGATCAGGCCGTGCAGGCCGTTGTCGCGGAACCACTCGCCCATGGCGCAGCCCGAGAACGGCGCCAGGTACTGAAGCGGGGCCGGCTCGGAGGCCGAGGCCACGACGACGATGGTGTATTCCAGGGCGCCGTGCTCTTCGAGCGTCTTGACGATCTGGGCGACGGTCGAACGCTTCTGGCCGATGGCGACATAGACGCAATAGAGCTTGGCGCTCTCGTCCTTGCCGGCGTTGGCGGCCTTCTGGTTCAGGATGGTGTCGATGGCGACGGCGGTCTTGCCGGTCTGACGGTCACCGATGATCAGCTCGCGCTGGCCGCGGCCGACGGGGATCAGGGTGTCGATCGCCTTCAGGCCGGTCTGCACGGGCTCGTGCACCGACTTGCGCGGGATGATGCCCGGCGCCTTGACGTCGACGCGGCGACGCTCGGTCGAAACGATCGGGCCCTTGCCGTCGATCGGCTCGCCCAGCGGGTTGACGACGCGGCCCAGCAGGCCACGGCCGACCGGAACGTCGACGATCTCGCCGAGACGACGGACTTCGTCGCCTTCCTTGATGGCCTGGTCCTGGCCGAAGATCACGCAACCGACGTTGTCGCGCTCGAGGTTCAGGGCCATGCCCTTCACGCCGGCCTTCGGGAACTCGACCATCTCGCCGGCCTGGACGTTGTCCAGACCGTAGATGCGGGCGATGCCGTCACCGACGGACAGCACCTGGCCGACGTCCGAGACGGCGGCTTCTTCGCCGAAATTGGCGATCTGCGACTTGAGGATGGCCGAGATTTCGGCGGCGCGGATGTCCATGGCTGTCTTGGGCTCTCTGCGATTTTATCTTTTGACGCGCTTATAGAGGTTTAGGCGCGCTTCAGGGCGAATTTCAGGGAATCGAGCTTCGAACGGAGCGAAGCGTCGAACAGGCGGGAGCCGACACGCACCTTGATGCCGCCCAGGATGGACGGATCGACGCGGGTCGAGATTTCGGGGGTCTTGCCGACGGCGGTGGCGACCGCGGCCGACACGCCCTTCAGTTGGGCGGCGGTCAGGGCCTTGGCCGTGGTCACCTCGGCGGTGACGACGCCGCGGTGAACGGCCGACAGCTCGACGAAGGCGGTGATCGCGCCCAGCAGGTCGCCGGCGCGACCGTTGCTGGCGACCAGGCCCAGGAACTTGGCGGTCAGCAGTTGGAACTTGGCCTTGGCGGCCACGGCGGTCAGGCCCTTGGCCTTGTCCTCGGCGGTGAAGGCGGGGCTGTCGAGCAGACGGCGCAAGTCGGCGCTGCCGGCCACCATGGCGCGCAGCTCTTTCAGGTCGGCTTCGACCTTGGCCAGCTGGTTGCTCTCGATCGTCAGTTCGAACAGGGACTGCGCATAGCGCTGACCCGCATCCGTCGCCTTGGTTTCGTCCGCCACTTGTTCCGCCCGGTGCGTTGCAATCGCCGCGGACAAGAAGATTAACCCTCGTCCCGGCTTAAAGGCTTGAGCGCGCTCTAGAAAAGCGCATGGACGGCCGGCGCTGACGCGCTGCCCTGTCCGAAGCCGCGCGCCTGATAACACGCAGCCTTCGCAGTCGCAACCAAGGCCGACGCGTAAGGAGCGCCGCCGTTTCGGAAAAGCGGTCGGTTAAACCGAAGTGACCCGACGGAACACCGCCGAGGCCGCGGCCACCAGGCTTCCATCCTCGGCGCGGGCCTCGGCCTGGGCGAAGATCAGGCTGCGGGTCGAACGCTCGATCCAGGCCTTGCTGGCGGAGGGCGCGACCGACGAGCCGTAGTCGACGGTCATGGAAGTGGGGTGGGCGTCGACCCCGGCGATCTGGCGCAGGGCGTCTTCGAGCAGGGTGGCGGTCGAGGCGGTCATGAAGGGTCCATAGTCCTAACGCGCCTAAAGAAAAAGGGCGGCGGAACAGGCCCGCCGCCCATCAGGCGAATGCTCGAGGAAACAGCCGGGCAGGGCGGGGGAGCCCCAAAACGTCCGGGTATAGGAGAGTGCTACTTCTCGGCCGTCTGCACGCCGGCCTTGGCCGAGACGTTGCAGCGGGTCAGGTCGTCGGCGTCCAGCGACTTGGTCTCGCCGCCGAAGGCCGACACGCGGCCGACTTCCTTGGCCAGCGCCTTGCACGCCATGGCGGTCAGGGCCCGCGACGGGGCGGCGGTCGAGACGCACTCGGCGCCGTCGCAGACAAAGACCGCGCCGCCGGCGACGACCTTGGTCTTGGCGGCGAGCGGGGCTTCCAGGGCGACGGCGATGCGGCCGTCGGCGAAGGCGGAACCGGCGAACAGGCAGGTGGTCAGGGCGGCGACAGCCGCCAGGGATTGGAGCTTCATGAGAGAGCCCTCCAGCGTGTACAGGGGAGTTGGGTGATCGATGATCGGCGAAAAGCTGTACTGGTCGCCCCGACCCGGGGGATGGTCAGCATCGGTATCCCCACCGACGCTTCGGATCAGAACTAAGCACTGCTTAGATATCAGTGTTCAGAAATTGCGCAAGCGGAATTTATTTCGCATGAGCATTTTTTAATGAAACGGAGCGCCTCTTCCGGAAACGGCGCGGGGGGCGTTCGGAAACGACGCGACCTTCGAGAAATCAGAGCGCCTGGAGGGTTCGCGCCTCGCCTGACGCTCACCCTCCCCGCCTTCCCGGCGAAGGCTGGGACCCAGATTCATTCAGAGCGGCGCGTGGGTGTCACCTGGGCCCCGGCCTTCGCCGGGGAAGCGGACCTAAGGGCGATGGACCTCACTCGAGTTCAAGTCAGGCGCCGGCCCGTGCCTTCTCATAGAGCCCCGCGATCGCCGCCACCGCGGTCTCGGCCTCCGTCCGGTCCGGCCGCTCCTCGGCGACGCCGTAGCCCCACATGTCGCTGTCGCCCACATACTGCACGACAATGCCGTCCGGACGCGGCAGCACCGAGACGTGCTTGTAATAGACGCCGTAGCGAACCTCGGGCTGCGGGGCGAGCCAGGCGATCTGGCCGCGCACCGGGGTGACGGTCTCGTCCTTCCACAGCGCCCGTGCGCCATAGCCGGTGCAGTTGACCACCACCGGCTCCTTCAGCCGCGCCAGGTCGGCGGGGGTGTCGAAGGTCATGGCCACGATCTTGCCGCCCTCGGCCAGGAAGTCGCTGGTCAGTAGATGGGCCATCTCGGTGACGTTGAACTGCATCGAGGTGCCGTGCCGCACGCGGTTCACCGGGAACGGGTGCGAGCCCGCCGGCAGGTCGTGGGAGCGGGGCACGATGTCGTGCAGGCGCTCGCCATATTCGGCGAAATGGACCGCCCCGGCGGCCCGCGGGCCGCGCGGCCCGCCGCCCTCGCCGTCGAACAGGGTGTAGCGGTCGCTCCACGACACCGGCTCGCCCGGGAGGCCCAGCATCGTCTGGTAGGCGGCGTAGGAGGTGCGGGCCATCTCCTCCCACAGGGCCGGGAAGGCGGCGTCGACCTTGTCGGCGTCGGCCACGCGCGAGTCCGGCGACCAGGTGCCGGTGGCGCGGAACGAACGGGTCTGGGGCGTGCGCTCCTTGGCGTAGATCGTCACCTTGGCGCCGGCGCGTTGCAGCAGCAGGGCCGAGGTCAGGCCCAGGGCGCCGCAACCGATCACCGCGACCTCCTTGGTCCCGCCCTCCAGCGCCTTGCCGGCGGCGATCGTGCTGGAGCCCCAGGACAGCGACCAGCCGCTGCCGCCGTGGCCGTAGTTGTGGACCACCCGCTTGTCGCCGACCATTTCCACGTCGAGGCGTGGGCCCGCGGCCCGGAACGGCCGCAGGCAGACGGTGATCTTGGTGATCCGGTCGGCGCTCATCCGCAGCGGAGCCAGGGGCGGAACGACGAAGGCGGGGCGGGAGGGCGCGATCAAGCCGGTGGCGGCGCCGCCCTGCGTCACGCAGCCAGCCAGGCTGGTCGCCCCCAGCCCGCCCAGTCCCGCCAGCACGGCCCGTCGGTTGCTCGTCCTCGCATTACTCACGCGCGTTCCTCCGGTCATGATCGCGCCGGGACCCTAGCGGTCCGACCTTCACCACGCCAAGCCATGGAAGGCGAAGATCGGCGCGGCGTGTCCTTTGCCCGCCTGGAAGGCAGGCCCGCCCGCGTTCCGTCACGTCAGACTTGGCGAGACCGGAGGGCGGTTCATACTCGCCGAAGATGAGCCCGAACGGGGCCAGCCATAGGGAGACGCGGCCATGGATTTCAACCTGCCGGCGGAACTGAAGGCCTATCTGGCGACGCTCGATGCGTTCATCGCCGACCAGATCGCCCCCCTCCAGGCCGAGCACGACAACGAGCGCTTCTTCGACCACCGCCGCGAATGGGCCCGCACCGACTGGGACGGCGGCGGCCTGCCGCGCCGCGAGTGGGAGGAGCTTCTGGGCAAGGCCCGGGGCATAGCCGACGCCGCCGGCCATTACCGCTTCGCCCTGCCCAAGGATTACGGCGGCCAGGACGGCTCGAACCTGTGGATGGCGGTGATCCGCGAGCATCTGGCCGCCAAGGGCCTGGGCCTGTTCAACGACCTGCAGAACGAGCACTCGATCGTCGGCAACAATCCGTTCGTGCTGATGATCCGCGATTTCGGCCGGCCCGACCAGCAGCACCTGATCCCCGACATGCTGGACCGCCACGCCTTTCGCCCGACCTTCGGCCTGACCGAGCCCAACCACGGCTCGGACGCCACCTTCATGGAGACCCGCGCGGTCCGCGAGGCGCACAACGGCCAGAGCGGCTGGCGGATCGACGGCGAGAAGATGTGGACCACCGGCATGCACGCCGCCACCCACTGCGCCCTGTTCGCCCGCACCAGCGGCGAGGACGGCGCGGCGCGCGGCATCACCTGCTTCCTGGTGCCTGCTCACGCCCCCGGCGTGAAGATCGAGGAGTATCTCTGGACCTTCAACATGCCCACCGACCACCCCCGGGTCAGCTTCACCAAGGTATGGGTTCCGGACGAGGCGATGTTCGGGCCGCTGGACGGCGGCCTAGCCCTGGCCCAGCACTTCGTGCACGAGAACCGCATCCGCCAGGCCGCCTCCAGCCTGGGCGCGGCGACCTTCTGCATAGAAGAGAGCATCAAGTACGCACGCGCGCGCAAGCCGTTCGGCAAGGCCCTGGCCGAGAACCAGGCGATCCAGTTCCCGATCGTCGAGCTGTCCACCCAGGCCGAGATGCTGCGCCTGCTGATCCGCAAGACCGCCTGGGAGATGGACCAGATGACCAAGCCGGAGGTCGAGAAGCGGCTCTCCGACAAGGTCTCCATGTGCAACTACTGGGCTAACCGCCTGGTCTGCGAGGCCGCCGACCGGGCCATGCAGATCCACGGCGGCCTGGGCTATTCGCGCCACAAGCCGTTCGAGCACATCTATCGCCACCACCGCCGCTATCGGATCACCGAGGGCAGCGAGGAGATCCAGATGCGCAAGGTCGCCGCCTGGCTGTTCGGCTACATGGGCCCGCGCAAGGCGGCGTTCGCGGAGCAGTAGCCGGGGACATCCCTCGCGGCCTGTCCCCTCTCCGCGCAGGGCGCCAACCCGGGGACACGCCGCAAGGGCATGTCCCCGGCCGCGGCGTTCGAACTCGCCTTCGCCGTTTCCATGATGACAAACGCGCGCATTGCGAGAGAATGCACGCGCAGGTCGTCATCGCGTTTGCATCGGCGGGGCGCTCGTCGTTAGTGTGCGACCAACGAAACAGCGTTACCCACGGATCTATTCAGGCCTGAAGGGACTTCCCATGCGGATGCTCAAAACCCTCACCCGTCTCGCCCCCGCCCGTCTTGCTCTTATCGGGGCCGCCACGATCCTGCTGGCCGGCTGCGGGATCAACACCATCCCCACCCAGGACGAGGCGACCAAGACCGCCTGGGCCGAGGTGCAGAACCAGTATCAGCGCCGCGCCGACCTGATCCCCAACCTGGTGGCCACGGTGAAGGGCTACGCGGCCCAGGAGCAGGGCGTTCTGGTCGCCGTGACCGAGGCCCGGGCCAGCGCCACCCAGGTCAAGGTCGACGCCTCGACCATCACCGATCCGGCCCAGTTCCAGCAATACGCCGCCGCCCAGGACAAGCTGTCGGGCGTGCTGGGCCGGCTGATGATGATCCAGGAGAGCTATCCGGACCTGAAGTCGAACCAGAACTTCCTGGCCCTGCAAAGCCAGCTGGAGGGCACCGAGAACCGCATCTCGATCGCCCGGCGCGACTACAACAACACCGCCCAGGTCTACAACACGACGCTGCGGACCTTCCCAAGCATGATCTGGGCCAAGACCCTCTACAGCAGCCAGAAGCCGGCCCAGCTGTTCCAGGCCACGGCCAACGCCCAGTCGGCGCCCAGCATCGACTTCAGCGCCCCGCCGGCCCCGACGGTGAACGCCCAGCCGGCGCCGGCGAACTAGGTGGATTCGCTCCTTCCTCTCCTCACCCGCGAAGCGGGGGAGGTGGCGCGGCGCGCTTCGCGCCGTGACGGAGGGGGCGTCTTCGCGCGCCAGAACGCCCCCTCCGTCGGCTTCGCCGCCACCTCCCCCGTTGCACGGGGGAGGAGATGGATCGCGGCGCTCCTCACCTTGGTGGTCCTGGCCTTCACCGCCCCCGCCCTCGCCGCCGGTCCGACCTTCCCGGCCCTGACCGGGCGCGTCGTCGACAACGCCAACATCCTGTCGCCGCAGGGCGAGGCCGAGCTGACGACCAAGCTGGAAAACCTGGAGAAGACCACCGGTCGCCAGCTGGTGGTGGCCACCGTGCCCGACCTGCAGGGCTACGAGATCGAGGACTACGGCTACCAGCTGGGCCGCGCCTGGGGCATCGGCCAGAAGGGGACCAACACCGGCGCCCTGCTGATCGTCGCCCCCACCGAGCGCAAGGTGCGCCTCGAGGTCGGCTATGGCCTGGAGCCGATCCTGACCGACGCCCTGTCCAGCGTCATCATCCAGACCGCCGTGCTGCCGAGGTTCAAGGCCGGCGACCTGGAGGGCGGGGTCACGGCCGGCGCCGACGCGGTCATCCAGCAGCTGGCCCTGCCCGACGAGGAGGCCAAGGCCAAGGCGGCCCAGGCCTTCAAGGTCGCCGAAGAGGCCGAGCGCGGCTCCGGCGGGGCCTCGCCGATCCTGGCCCTGCTGATCCTGTTCATCGTCATCGTGGTGCTGAGCCAGATCTTCGGCCGGCGCGGCCGTCGTGGCCGAGGCGGCGGTCTGGGCTCGGCCCTGCCCTGGATCATCCTCAACGGCCTGCTGAGCGGCGGGCGTGGCGGCGGCGGCGGCGGATGGGGCGGCGGCGGTGGCGGAGGCGGCGGCTTCTCGGGCGGCGGCGGCTCGTTCGGCGGCGGCGGATCTTCGGGGAGTTGGTGATGAACAGTCTTTCGCAAGCCGACCAGGACCGCATCGCCCAGGCCGTGGCCGACGCCGAGAAGACCACCGCCGGCGAGATCTATTGCGTGCTGGCCCCCGAGGTCGTCGACGACCGCTCGGTTCCGCTGATCTGGGCGACCAGCGCGGCCCTGCTGCTGCCCGCCCTGGCCCTGCTGGCCGGCTTCCGGCCGGAGATGCTGAGCCGGCTGTTCGGCGGCTGGAGCATCGGTCACGCGGCCGCTCAGGACGTGGCGATCCTGTCGGCCCTGCTGACCTATGTCGGCCTGCAGGCGGCGATCTTCGCGGTCACCGCGGCCGTGGTCTGGATCCCCGCCGTGCGGCGCGCCCTGATCCCGGCCGCTCTGAAGAAGGCCCGGGTGCGCCAGGCGGCCCTGGACTATTTCCTGGCCAAGGACCTGCACCTGACCCGCGACCGCACCGGCGTGCTGATCTTCGCCGCCCTGGCCGAGCACCGGGTCGAGGTGATCGCCGACGACGGCATCCACGCCGCCGCGCCCAAGGCGGTATGGGACGAGGTGGTGTCCGACCTGGTGGCCGGCCTCAAGCGCGGGGCGATCGCCGACGGCTTCGTGGCCGCCATCGGCCGGACCGGCGCCATCCTGGCCGCCCATGTCCCGCCGCGCCCGGAAGACGCCAACGAACTGCCCGACGGCCTGACCGTGTTGCCGCGCTAGGCGAAAACCTCCAGCGCCGTCACGCGTTCTGGGCCTGACATCAGGAGGCTCCGATGACCGATCAGGACGACTTCACCGCCTTCCTCGAACAGCGCCGACGCGTCGCCCAGGCCTATGTCAACGGCGACGCCGGCCCGCTGGGCGAGATCGCGGCCCAGGCCAATCCCGCCAGCTTCTTTCCCCCGCGCGGCGGACGCGAGCAGGGGGCCGGGCATGTCACCGCCGTCAACGCCCGCGGCGCCCGAAGCATGGAGGCCGGGGGCGAGACGACGCTGGAAGTCCTGCACAGCCAGGCCAGCGGCGACCTGGCCTACTGGACCGGCCTGCAGCACGCCTCGGTCCGGTTCGCCGGCCAGGCCGAACCGGCGCAGATGCACCTGCGCGTCACCGAGATCTTCCGGCGCGAGGACGGCGACTGGAAGATCATCCACCGCCACGCCGATTTTCAGGTCGAGGCCAAATAGGGTCGGGGACACGCCCTTGCGGCGTGTCCCCAAAACGAGCGCCGCGCCTGGATGCGGGGACACGCCGCTAGGGCGTGTCCCCGTTCCTAGAACGACTTGCGGATCGTCACGCCGGCGGTACGCGGCTGGCCGATCGAATAGCCCAGCCGCGCCCGGCCGCCGCGTTCGCGGTCGAACGACAGCAGGGCGTTCTCGTCGGCGATGTTGTTGACGTAGGCGATAAGGTCCAGGCCGTTGTCCATCTGCAGGCCGGCGCTGAGATTGATGATCTCGTAGCTGGGCAGCTGCAGGTCCAGCACCGTGGCGTCATTGCCCGAGGCTCCGCCGAACGGCAGGCCGGAGACGAAGGAACGCGGGTTGTCCTCCTGATCGCTGGCCTGGGTATAGCGGTTGCCGACATGCTGGAACGAGGCGGTGATATAGCCGTCCATCGTGTCGGTCAGGGTTCGGGTATAGGTGGCGCTGACCGAGATCTGGAACTTGGGCACCGACGGCAGGCGGTTGCCCTCCTCGATGCCGCCGAGCACGGCGCCGGTCCCGTCGCGCACAGTGGAGTCGAACTCCGCCTCCAGCAGGCTGCCGGAAACGCTGAGGTCGAAGCCCGGCGCCAGGCGGGCCGAAAGCTCGCCCTCGATTCCCTTGGTGTGGGCCTTGGGCACGTTGAACACCACGCGCGACGAACACGAGCCGGCGTCCAGGGTCGTCTGCAGGTTCTTGATGTCGGTATAGAAGACCGCGCCGTTGAAGGTGACGCGGCCGAACCGCGACTTCACCCCGCCCTCGTAATTCCACAGCGTCTCGTCGTCATACGACTGGAAGCCGCCGAAGATCGCCGCGTCCTGCGGGGTGCAGAGCGGGATGTTCAGCGGATCGTTGACCCCGCCCAGCCGAAAACCCTTGGACGCCTGGGCGTTGAAGGTCAGGTCCGGATTGGCCTTGTAGCTGACCAGCACCCGGGGCGTGAAACCGTCGGACGAGGTCTTGTCGACCTGGTCATCGCCATTGGCGAACAGGCCGCCGGAGGTGAAGCGGCGCTCTTCCTCGAAGTCGTAATAGCGGCCGCCGGCCGTCACCGTCAGTTTGTTGAATTCATAGCTGGCCTCGCCGAACACCGCCTTCTGCTTGATGTCATAGGGCAGCGAGGCGTTGTAGGGCGAGTTGGCCGGGAAGCCGTTGGCGACGGCGGCCGAGGCGCCGGCCCCCAGGGTGGCGTCGGTAAAGGCGTCGTAGCCGGGCGTCGGCAGCCGCTGGTTATAGACCCGATCGACCTTGGAATAGAACGCGCCGACCACCCACTGGAACGGGCTGTCGCTGTCCGAGCCCAGCCGCACTTCCTGGGTGAACTGCTCCAGGTCGGTGGTGTCGACCAGCTTGGACGGCAGGGTGACCGCCGCGTCCGGGAAGCCCAGGTCCACCGAGACGCTGCCGCTCAGGGCGCTGGCGTCGCGGTTCACGTCGATCTTGCGGTCGATGTAGCTGGTGACCGAGGTCAGCTCGACGCCGTCGAAGCCGAACGAGGCGGTCAGGTCGCCCAGGAAGGTCTTGTCGCCGAAGCTCTCGTCCAGCAGCAGGTACTGTTCGCGCTCGCCCATCGTGATGGCCGGGCGGGTGGTGGTGAACGGGTTGGCGAACAGGTTGAACGCCTCCTGGCGATTGAACCCGCCGGCGTGGATCTTCTGGTAGACCAGGCGCGGGGTGATGCTGATGTTTTCGGTCGGCTCGATCAGCAGCGATACCCGCCCGCCGCGGCGATAGCCGTCGTTGACGTTGTTCTTGCGTGTTCCGCCCTCGCCCAGCGCATCGACGAAGCCGGCATATTCGGTGGCGTAGCCCACTACCCGCAGGGCGGCCTTGTCCGACAGCGGCAGGTTGACCGCGCCCTTGACGTAGCCGCCCACGTCGCCGCCCTTCAGCGTGTTGAGATTGGCCTCGACCGTGCCTTCATGGATGTCCAGCTTGGGCTGGTTGGTGATGTAGCGGATGGTGCCGCCCACCGAGCCCGAGCCGAACAGCGTGCCTTGCGGGCCGCGCAGGGTCTCGACCCGGTTCAGGTCGAACAGATCGACGTCCGGCGTGAACAGCGACAGCGAGATCACCGACTCGTCGAGATAGACCCCGACCTGTTCCTTGACGCCCGGCTGGTCACGGACCACCTGGCCGGCCGAGACGCCGCGCACCGACACCTGGCTCTGGCCGGGCCCCAGGTTCTGGATCGTCAGGCTGGCGACGTTGCGCGACAGGTCCTCCAGGGTCACCGCGCCCGACCGCTGGATGTCGGCCTGGGTCTGGGCGTTGATCGAGAACGGCACGTCCAGGATCGTCGCGTCGCGCTTGGTGGCGGTGACGATTAGTTCCTCGACGGTGTCGTTGGACTGCTGGGCCGAGGCGATGGCTGGCAGGGCGATCGAAGCCGCCAGCGCGGTCGCGGCCAGCAGCGCGTGCCGGCGATGGGTTGAGCTATGGCTCAAGGGGCGCATGAAATTCCTCCCGCTTATGTTTTTAGCGGCCATTAGATTATAGTTATGGGCCACAACCTGAGCGTTCTTTCCCGAACCGTCGAAAGTCAACGCCAAACGAGATCACGACGTCAGGGCGCGGATATTTCTGAGGGCGAGTGGACTACGGGCAACATTCCCCAACTCCTCTTTTCAGTGACGCTAGGGAATGCTCAAGCTTCAGACCTCTTGTCTGGCAAGCATTGCCGCCGCCGCAAGTCGACCTGCTTTACGTTCGCGTGACCTTTCGCGGACGGAAATCCCGGTCTAGGGTGGCCGCCAATTCAAACTAACGTTTAAAGGGGAGTGCGCCCAAATGCGCGAAGCGGTGATCGTCTCTTACGCCCGGACCGGCCTGGCCAAGTCCAACCGCGGCGGCTTCAACAACACCCACGGCGCGGCCATGGCCGGCCACGCCATCCAGCACGCGGTGTCGCGCGCCGGCCTCGACGGTTCGGAAGTGGAAGACGTGGCCCTGGGCTGCGGCGGCCCCGAGGGCGCCACCGGCATGAACGTCGCTCGCAACGCCGCCATCTGGGCCGGCCTGCCGGTGACCACCTCGGGCCAGACGATCAACCGCTTCTGCTCCTCGGGCCTGCAGGCCCTCGCCACGGCCGCCAACTATGTCCGCAACG
>Ga0101941_1001096_pt1 | contig 24454 bp, 28 predicted proteins | sample DewCreD2012metaG_3_FD_75242 | JGI IMG/M metagenome (GOLD analysis project Ga0101941, IMG submission 75242) | Hot spring sediment bacterial and archeal communities from British Columbia, Canada, to study Microbial Dark Matter (Phase II) - Dewar... ...
CCCCAGGGCGTAGGCCGCCTCCCGGATGGACTGCGGGACGCTCGTGATCGCCTCCCGTGCGGCGATGATCACGAGCGGCAGCACGAGGAGCGCCAGCGTGAGGGCACCGCTCAGCACGCTCTTCCCGAGCCGGAGGAGCTCCACGAAGAGCCCGAGCCCCAGTAGCCCGTACACGATGGAGGGAACTCCGGCCAGGTTCGCGATGTTCACCTGGAGCACGGTGAGCAACGGGCCTGGCCGCGCGTACTCCACGAGGTAGACGGCCGCCGCGACCCCGACGGGGAAGGCCACGAGGCTCATGAGCCCCACCACGTACACCGTTCCGATGAGCGCGCTCAGGTAGCCGGCCCGGTCCGGGAAGCGGGAGGGGAAGTTCGTGAGGAGCTCAGGCCGGAGGTAGGGAGCGCCGTCCCGGATGACGTCTGCCAGGAGGACCGTGAGGAACATGAGTCCGACCAGGGTGGCGGCCTGGGCCGCGGCCACGAACAGCCGGTCAAGCTGCCGCCGCCAGACTAGCCGCCGCAGCACTGCCGGATCGTGGAGGGCGACCGTCTCGCTCATGCGTACCGCTCCCGGTACCGGCGGACGAACCGCTCGCCGAGGATGTTCATCCCCAGTGTCAGCAGGAATAGGAGGAGGCCGACCGCGAAGAGCGTGCGGTACTCCACCGAGCCATACGGGGTATCTCCGAGACTCACCTGCACGATGAACGCGGTGAGGGTCTCCACGGCCTCCCGAGGGTCAAGCGTCCAGTTGGGAACTTGGCCTGCTGCGAGCGTGACGATCATCGTCTCGCCCACCGCCCGCGACAGGGCCAACAGGGCCGCGGCCGCTACCCCCGAGAGGGCTGCCGGGAGCACGACCCGAACGGCCACCTCGGTACGGGTCGCACCCAGCGCATACGCCCCGAGTCGCAGGTCTTGGGGCACTGCCCGCATCACATCCTCCCCCAAGGAGGCCACGAGGGGCAGGATCATGATCCCCATCACGAGACCGGCAGCAAGGGCGTTCTGACCGGCAAGGCGCTCTCCGAACACGAAGCGCTGGAGGAGCGGTGTGACGAACGTGAGGGCGAAGTAGCCGTAGACGATCGTGGGGACCCCGCTCAAGAGCTCCAGAGTCGGCTTGATCCAGGCGCGGGCGCGGGCTGATGCGCACTCGCTGAGGAAGATCGCACAGAACAAGCCGAGGGGGAGGGCGACGACCATCGCGATGGCACTCGTGAGCACAGTACCCGCCACGAGGGGCAGTACGCCGAAGCGCTTGCTGGAGAACAGCGGACTCCACCGCGTCTCTGTGAAGAACTCCCGGACGAGCGCCAGGGGTCGTCCCACGAGGTCGGGGCGGGCCTGGGCGAACCGCTGGAGGTCCGGTCTCCTGAGGAGGAGGGTCGGGTTTGAGGCGTCCAGCGGCAGCCGGAAGAACGCGGCCGCCTCGAAGGCCAGCACCCCCACGATCCCCACGGTCACGGCGATGGACACGCACGCACAGGCCGCTAGGGCGACCTCGATGAGGCGCTCCCTGGGCCGTCTGTACCTGTGCTTTAACCGCCCGATCCCTACGGACACCGCCGAACCTCCCTCAGCACGTCGGCCACCTGGGCGTGTCCGGCGGCCCGGCCCCCCTGCACGAACGCCGTTCCGGTCCGTCGCGCCTCAAAGCAGCGTAACGCCTGCTCGTACACCACTTCCGGGAACTCCACGTAGCCCACAGCCCGCACGAATGTCGTGCGCTGTCCGGCCCGGCGGGGATCCGCAACCCGCTTGCGGATCCCGGATGTGCCGAGGGCGTACGACACGAACGCCTGCACCTCGGGCTTCGTCTTCGCACTCGTGAGGTTCACGTAGAGGAACAGCGGCCGGGTGAGGGGACGGTACGTCCCAGCGCGCACGGTGTCGAAGGTGGGCGGGACTCCCCGGCACGCCGCGTCGGAGGCCAACTCGACCCGTCCGGTCGGATCGATGGCGACTCCTTTCACCCGGTCCAGGTTCTCCTCCAGATAGGCAAGGCCGAAGTAGCCCAAGGCCCCCACGTCGCGCTGCACGAACTGGACCGTCACGTTGTCGTCCTCGGTGGCCTGGTAGTCGCCGCGGCTCGCCTTCGCCTGGCCCACCACGAGCTCGGTGAAGGCGTCGAACGTCCCGGAGTCGGCGCCCGGTCCTGCGAGCCGCAACGGCCGATCCGGGAACGTCCGCCGCACCTGCCGCCACCGGGTGATCCGGCCTTCGGCCGAGGGCTCCCACATCCGCCGCAGCTCGCCCACGGTGAGGCAACCGGCCCAGGTATTTTGCGGGTTCACGACCACCGCGATCCCGTCGATCGCCACCGGCAGTTCGATGTAGGCCACCTGGTTGCGCCGGCACGCGTCGTCTTCCTCCGGGCGGATGGGCCGGGAGGCGTCCTGGATGTCGGTGCGGAGTTCAGGGCTTCCGGCGCAGAACTTCTTGAACCCCCCGCCTGTCCCGCTCGTGCCCACCGTCACGCGGATCCCCCGGCCCTCCGGCGTGCGGGCGAACTCCTCAGCGAGGGCGCTCATGATCGGTGCGACGGTGCTGGAGCCGTCTATGACGATCGTTCCCGGCGGACTCGCCGTTCCGCCGGGGAGCCGGGCCCCGGGCGGGGGTGCCGGGGTCGCCCGGGTGCAAGCCCCGACCAGGAGCACAACGGTGAACACGCCCGCCAAGGCCCGGATGGGCTTCCACGAGAGGCGCTCGAGTACGATTCTGCCGGACGGAGTCCGGACCTCCAGGAGGGTCGTATGCGACAGGTGATCGGAGTGGCGATGGGTGTCGTGCTGGCACTCGCATCCCTCGCGGGTGCGGCGGGCGTCGGGTTTGTCGCCGGGTACACCGCATGCTGTGGCCTCGGCCGTCGGGCGGCGGAGCACGTGGTGACCGGCACGGGACCGGACCGGATCGTGCTGGTCCGGCTCGTGGGTCCCATCGTGCGGGAGGGCGGTGCGTTCCCCTTTGGGTCGGGGGTGTCCAGCCGCGAGGTCGTCACGTTGCTGGACCGCGCGCAACAGGACCCCCGCGTTCGGGCCGTTGTCCTGGAACTCAACACCCCCGGCGGATCGGTGGTCGCGAGCGCCGAGATCCACGACCGGGTGCTCGCCCTGCGACGGGCGGGTAAGCCCGTGGTGGCCCTGATGACCGAGGTGGCGGCCTCGGGCGGCTACTACGTGGCCGCATCCGCAGACCGCATCGTCGCAGATCCCTCGACGATCACGGGAAGCATCGGGGTGATCGTCGTGCTGACGAACGTGGAAGAACTCCAGCGCAAGTTGGGGATCCGGACGGTGGTGTTCAAGAGCGGCCGGTTCAAGGATATGGGGAATCCTGCCCGCCCCATCTCGGCCGAGGAAGCCCGGATCTTCGAGGGTCTCGTACAGGAGGCGTACGACCGGTTCGTGGACGTCGTTGCCTCCGGCCGTCGCCTGGACCGTGCCCGGGTCGTGGAGCTCGCGGATGGCCGCATCTACACCGGCAGGCAGGCGCTCCGGCTTCGCCTCGTGGACCACCTCGGCGGCCGGCCAGAGGCCTTCGCATTGGCCCGCCAGCTCGCCCGCCTGACGCAGGCGACCGTCGTCGAGTACGGCCGACCCGGGCTGGTGGAACGGCTGCTGGGCTTGGTCCACGACGCGGTGAGCTCCTGGTCGGTGCACCCTGAGGCCGCGCCGGCCTTCAGCCTGCAGTACCGGATGGTGCCGTAGCAGATTGCAGCCGGCAGCACCCCGGGCCGCAGGGTGCCACGTCACCTGCGGCCTCCTGTCGGCGCACCGCGAAGACCGACACGACGCGCCGCACGCTCCGAGAGCCGCAGGCCTGACAGGCGACGTCCTCGGGCGCTCCGAGGATCAGGTGCTCAAAGCGCGCCCCGCACGTTCCACAGACGTACTCGTAGATCGGCATCGCTCCTCCTCTGGCAGGATCTTACCACCGTGGAGTGAAGCAATTCCTCATCCCCGGCCACCTGACGGTTCCGCGCTCACGGAACGAGGAAGAGGACCCTCTCCCAGGGTCCGGTCCCGTAACCTGAGTGTCGCACAGGCACGTTAAGCGGGTGTTAAGGACACCCCCGTACGCTGTCTATTAGGAGGCAAGCGGTGGAGGAGCGCCCCAGCGGTCTGCCGGACCTGAGGAGGGAGAGCATGCGAACCATCAAGGGTAGCCGGACCGTTACCTTCTCCTGGGTCCGGCGGTGGCTACGTCTTGCGGACCTCGCCAACCGGCCTGAGGCCCCGACGGTGGAGGAGCTCGTGGAGCGGAGCTGGGAGGCACCAGTGAGCCGGCGGGCGTTCCTGCGGGCCGCGGGAGGGGTGGCCCTGGCGGCGACGGCGGGAGAACTCCTCCGACCGATCGAGTTGCTGGCCGGAGCGCAAGCCCCTCGGGTGGCCATCGTGGGGGCCGGCATCGCGGGCTTGAGCGCAGGCTACCACCTCCGGCGGGCAGGCATCCGACCCCAGATCTACGAGGCCAGCACCCGGGCAGGCGGCCGAATTCTGTCCGTACGGGACGCGGTGGCGCCGGGGCTTGTGACGGAGTTCGGCGGGGAGTTCATCGACTCCGGACACGAGGAGATGCACCGGCTCGTGCGCCTGTTCGGGCTGCGCCTGATCGACCTCAAGGGCGGAGAGGAAGCTCGGCTGAGGCCCACCTTCTACTTCAACGGCCGTCGGATCTCCGAGGCGGAGGTGGTACGCGCCTTCCGGCCGCTGGCCCGGCGCATCCGGCAGGACCAGGAGGCGGTGGGAGACGTTGTGACCTATCGGCAGCACACCCCCCGGGCCCGCGAACTCGACCGGATCTCCATCTCCGAGTACCTGGACCGCATCGGTGCCGCCGGGTGGGTGAAGGAGCTGCTGGAGGTGGCGTACGTAGGGGAGTACGGGCTGGAGGCAGGCGAGCAGTCCGCCCTCAACCTCGTCCTCCTCATCGGCACGGAGCCCGGTACGAGCTTCGAGGTGTACGGCGAAAGCGACGAGCGCTACAGCGTGCGGGGCGGGAACCAGCAGATCCCAACCCGCTTGGCACAGCTCCTGGAGCCTTCCCTGCACCTGGGACACCGCCTCGTGGCGCTGCGGCAGCGCGGAAGTGGCTACCGCCTGGTCTTTGAACAGAGGGGCGCCGGCACCGTGGAGGTGGACGCGGACTTCGTGATCCTCACCGTCCCCTTCACCATCCTCCGGGAACTGGAGGTCCGGGTGGACCTGCCGCCCGTCAAGCGCCGCGCCATCCAGGAGCTCGGCTACGGCGCCAACAGCAAGCTCATCCTGGGGTTCCGGGAGCGGGTGTGGCGGAAAGAGGGCTTGTCAGGCGAGCTGTTCACGGATCTGCCGTGGCAGAGCGGGTGGGACAGTAGCCGCGGCCGACCCGGAATTGCTGGAAGCTACACCATCTTCCTAGGAGGGAAGGCCGGCGTGGAGGTCGGTGAGGGGCCTGCGCGGGCGCAGGCGGACAAGGTCCTTCCCGACCTGGAACGGATCTTCCCGGGGACCCGGGCGGCCTACACGGGGCGGGTGGCCCGGTGGCACTGGCCCTCGTACCCCTTCGTGCGCGGGAGCTATGCGTGCTGGAAGGTGGGCCAGTATACGACCATCGCGGGGGCGGAGTTCGAGCCGGTGGGACGACTCCTGTTTGCGGGCGAGCACACGAGTCTCGACTACCAGGGGTACATGAACGGAGCCGCGGAAACCGGCCGGCGGGCTGCCCAGCTCGTCCGGAGGCTCGCCCGTAGGTAGATCCCCTCGCGGGGCTTCACCGCGCTGGCAGCGACCGGGGTAGAGAGATCCCGCATCGGGCGTCCCCGAGCAGATGCTCGACAAAGCCGGCTCAGAGAAGCAGGCGGCACCACCCGAACCACACGGCGGCCGCCACAACCCACCGTGCCCGCCCGCAGATCAGGGTGGCAGTCGTGCCGGCCACCGCCGCTCCCAGCCAACTCAGGAGCTGTGGCCAGCCGAGCATGCCGGTGGCCTGGACCTGCCCGAGGCGCTGCAGGAGGGGTTCAACCCAGGGCACGAACGGCACCGGCAGGAAGAGCGGTTCATAGTAGAACGCCAAAGTCCCGGACGCCACGAGCAGGCCGGCCCCCGCGCGCGGCCCGGGAGAGCGCGGAGCATCCCATCGCGCGATCCGCAGTGCCACGGGCCAGAGGAGGACTGCCAATGCCGGGGAGCCCGTGCGGAGGGAAGGGGCCAGCAAGGCCGCGGGAAGGGCAGAGATGTACCCCGCGAAGAACAGGCGGGCGGAGGGAACGTCCACGCTCCAGCCCGCGACCAAGCGTGCGAGGAGGTGCGGTAATCCCCACAGGATCATCCCGAGAAACGGGTAGAGGGTCGTGTTCCGGACTGCGGACCGGGGATCCGCGGCGAACTGGAAGCCCGTGGTCGCAAGACCCAGGAGCGAGACGGCTGCCACGAGCAACGGTCCCCTCTCACCCCGCACGCCCTTGGCGGCCTGCTTGAACTCCTCCAGGAGGACGGGAGCCGAAGCGAGCAGCAACGGCCACCACCCCGAAGGTGCTTCGACCTCCGAGAGCTGCGACCACGCCTGTGCACCTCCCCAGTACACCAGGGCAAGGACCAGCCCCGAGGCCAGCCCGTCGGCGGCCGTGTCCACAGGGTCCTGTCCTCGGAGGCCTCGCCAGCCGGTCGTGAGGCCGACCACCAACAGCAGAGAGCTAGTAAGGCCAGTCCCTCCGTCCAGGCGTCCCGGAGAAACCCCACCAGCGGGTACATTAGGACAGGCGGCAGGGGGTCTAAGACCGCAGCCGGCACAAGAGCGAGTGCCAGGGCCATGAGCCCTGTCGCGACGAGCACGGACGCGACCACGGAGGGCAGCCGCCGCCGAGCCAGCGACTTCCGGAACCGGCCGACCACACGTCCGGCGAGCTCGGCGGCGTCATCCACGAGGTCTGCGGCAAGCCACATCCAAAAGAGCCCGAGGAACGTGAAGAGGGCCGAGTACCCCATCTGCAGAGCTTGCCCGAACCCGGCGAGGTTGCGGATGATCCCGGCTCCGTATGCGATCGCCATCCCCGTGAAGAGCACGGCCCGCTCTGGGATCGGGAACGGAGGAGGCCGCCGGTAAAGCGTAGCCCCCAACCCGGCGTACAGTGCCGCCCACAGCCCCACCGAGACCCAGACGGGCCGGACCACCACGGGACTCAGGCGTCCCAGCAGAAGCACCCAGGGAAGCAGCCAGAGGGGGCGTGCCCGATCCGTCCGGAGCCGCAGGACTTCCACCGCGTACAGGGCGAAGGCGGGCACGAGCGCGACCACCCGGGGCAGAGCGAGGACGGGCGGTAGCAACTGGTACCACAGGGTGTAGAGGGCCACCCCGAAGCGCAGCGCAGGATGCGCCGGCCGAGCCTCCGCGTTGAGCAGCGCGAAGGCGAAGGCCGCGATCGCGCCGAGGAGCGCTTGGGCGACAGGTCCCCGCAGGATCCCCGGCCGCTCCCCTTCGCCCGCGAACACCACGGTACCGAAACCCGCAAGTCCGCATACCAGGAGCACAAACGCCCCCACCCCCCACGGGCCGAGCCGGAGCAGGGCGAAGCTCCCCGAGAGGGCTACCCGAAGGTCCTTCCACTTGACCTGCAGGCCCAGGAGCTGGGCCAGATGATCCAGCCCGGTGACCGCGATCCCAAGCGACCTGCGCGCCCGGGCGGAGATGGTCTTCCCTCGCTCCTTCCTCATCCCGCCCTCCGAAGCCTCCGTACCCGGTCCCGCCAGGCCTCCACCTCGTCCTCCCGTCCCAAGCCCCGCACCACCCGCCACTTCGCGGATGCAAGCCGGACGAGCGCCTGACGCAACGGCCTTGGGAGTCCTCGGTCGTCCACCAGGAGGGCCAGGAACTCCTCCTCCGTCACCACGTCTGCGGCAACTTCCTCCCGAAGGAACCGCAAGAGGAGCGCCCGCTCCCGCCGTCGGGCCCACACGTGCACGAGGGCCAGTAGACCCACGGGTGCCCACTCCCAGAGCAGCACGAGGGCGGCTGCCGGAACCTGCCAGGGCCCCGGCACCTGAGAGGCGCGGACGAGGTGAAGGAACGCAAGGGACGCCGCTACTCCGGCCCCCCACCCGGCTGCACCAATCGCCCAGCGGAGCTGGCCCCAAAGCTTCCACTCCCGTCCAAACCCCAGCAGGGCACCGTACAGGGCCGGGAGCATCGCCTGAGCCAAGCCGGCTCCCAGGACGTGGAGCGGCACCCCCAGCGCCGGCAGACCCTCGAGGAGAGAGACCACCTGACCTGCGAGGGCGTACCCGGCTCCTACCCCAAGTCCGAAAAGGGCGCCGTCCAGCCCGCTGTGGTACTGCGGCTGTAAGCCGACGTATGCGGCCAGCACGGCCACCGCCTTTCCCGCCTCCTCCACCAGGACGAGCCACACGACGGGCGCGGTGTGCCAGACGGACATGAAGCCGGGCCAGCTCTCCCATCGGACTCCCACCATCCACGTGAGCAGCCGCGCGACGACAGGTGCCAGCACCCCTCCGCCGAGCAGGGCGACCGCCGCCACGCCCACAGAGTGCTGGCCGGTGCGTCCTGCGTACGCCACAAACCCCAGGTACCCCGCGGTGAACAGGATCGGGAATAGCCTCACCTTCCTGCTACCTCGCCCGGCCCATTCTCCTTGCAGGCCGCCTTAAAATTCGGTTAAAGGCGGTGGGTATGCCCGGGAGCGTGTGGCTCGTACGGACACGCTTGCTGGACCGGCTCCCGCGAGAGCCCGGCTACGTGGTGTGGTTGCGCGCTCCGTACGGCTTCGGGAAGACAGTACTGCTCCGTCAGTGGGCCGATCAGCTCGCCGGAGACGGGTGGCGGGTCGTCTGGGTGAGGGGGGCAGCGGGTGCCGTGTCCGAGCAGATCGCTCGGGCCGTGGGAGCGGATCTTACGGCCCGATGGGGTCTGCTCCGGATGCTGCTTGAGGATCGCCCCACGCTCCTCGTGCTGGACGACATGACTCTGGACGCCGAGTTGGACCTACGACTCCCCGCGGATGCGCTCCTCGTGGGGCTCAGCAGCCGCGCGGAGGTCAGTTGGCCGGAGCTCGCCCGCATGCACAGTCAGGGGAGGCTGGTGCGACTCACTGCGGAGGACCTGCGGTTCACCTTGGCGGAGGTCCGGGAGCTCATCGCCGACGACCGCCTGGCCTACGAGGTGTGGGAGAACTCAGCCGGCTGGCCCATCGCTGTGCACATGGCAGCCCTCACGGGCACCCTGGACCTCCACCGGGCCCTGGTCCGGGGGGTCAGGGAGTCCCTGGGAGCTCGAGAGTGGGAGACCCTCCTGCTCCTCTCCGCCCTCCCCACCCTCCCAGACTCCTCTCCCGATGAGGGGCTCCGACGCCTTGCGGAGTCCGGGTTCGTGCAGCATGCCCCAGAGGGCTTCCGGATCCACGCCCTCTTCGCGGAGGTCCTTCACGCCACCGACCTTGTGGAGGTCCAGGAAGTCGTGCGCAAGCGGGCTCTGCAGCTCCCTCTGGAGCTCCGCGCGGAGGCGTACTTCCGCTCGGGCCTGTGGCAGGAGCTCGAGCGCCTGCTCGATCGCCCGGAAGCCCTGGAGCTCGCCAGCACCTCCCCCTCCGCCTTCCTCCGGTGGTGCCGGACCCTGCCCGGGCTTGGCGGACCGTGGCGACGGCTGGCGTACGGAAGAGCCCTGTGTTTAGGGGGGAAACTCCAGGAGGCGTTTGCGCGGCTGGAAGCCCTCGCCCGCGACGTGGAGTCAACGCACCCGGAAGTCGCCATCCGGGCCTGGGGGCTCGTGGCGTACTACGCGTCGGAAGTAGACCTGCAACGGGCGCTCAAGGCCGTGGAGCAGGGATGGCAGCTCGTGGACCGGGTGGACCCTCACGCGGCCGCCCGGTTCCTGAACTCGGCGGCATGGCCTCTGTGGAAGGCCGGAGCGCTGGGTCGGTTTGAGGCCGCGCTCCAGGAGGCCACAAGGCGCCTTTCACCCGACGATCCGTATCTCTTCCACCCCATCGGCTACAACCTGGCCTTTCTGCGCTGGCAGCAGGAGGGAGACCTGGAAGGCTACCTCGCCTGGAACCGCCGCACCGCAGAACATCTCGAGCGGACCCGCTCCCACAACCTGCCCCTCACGCTGCTCCAGATCGGGCGCCTGCTCGTGCTTACGGGTGATCGACAGGAAGCGCTCACTTACTTCCGCAGGGCTCAGGCCCACCCCGGCTGGAACTTCTGGGCCGAGGCCCTGGCCGCTGCCTGGCAGGCCTACCTGGAGCGGAACCCAAGACCCTTCGAGCGGCTTGCGGGGCTCGCAGAATCGGACGAGAACCCGGAACTGCTGGATGTGATCCGCGGCCTGTGGGCACGCACCTTGAGGGAACGCGGCCTTCTCGATCAGGCCCTTGCGGTGGCGCAGCCCGTCCGGGGCTTTTGGACCGCGCTGGAGGCCGCGTTGGGCCTGTGGGGGCTCGGTCGACACGAGGAAGCTGTGGCCTCCTTGCCTCCAGAGCCCAGGGACCGGGAAGAGCGCCTGTTCTACTACACTGCCCGCTACCGGATCCTGCGGTCCGAAGCGGACCTGGAATCCGTGCTCCGCCTCACCTCCACCGGTTCTCGGATCCTCCCGGCACTCCTTCCCGTACACGAACTCCCCCGCCACCGGCCGGAGCTCGCGGACTTCTATCCGGTTGCGGAAGTCCTCCGCTGCGGCTGGAAGGAGGCCATCGAGCGCCGCCTTCAGGACGTGCCGCCCCTCGTGGTGGAGCTATTGGGACGGTTCCGGGTCTACCGCCTGGGAGAGGAGATCATGCTCTCCCCCACTGCCCGCAACCTGCTCGTCCTGCTCCTGCTGGGCCGGGACCGGGAAGCGATCGCGGAGGACCTGTGGCCGGACGCAGCACCCGGGCAGGCCCGCAACAACCTCCACGTCCACCTTCACCACCTCCGTCGGACCCTCGAACCGTGGGGTGTGGCCACCTACCTCACGCCCGCGGGGTTCCGGCGGACCCGGGTGGATCTGTGGGAGCTTGAGGAGGCGTTGGACCGGCAGGACGCAAAAACCGTCCTCCGGCTGTATCGAGAGCCGGTGGCGCCTGGGGTCGACGTCTGCGCGGTAGACGAGTTCCGGTACGCCCTCCAGCAGCGGGTGGTGAACCTGCTTTACCAGCAAGGAAGCACCTCGAAACCCGAGGAAGGTATCCGGTACCTGGAGCGACTGCTGGAGCTAGACCCCCTGCACGAACCTGCCCTCCAGGCGCTCCTGCGCCACCTCCTGAGCCTAGGCCGGCGGGAGGCGGCGCGGCGGACGTTCCAGGCCTTTGCGGAGAGGTTGCGGGCCGAGCTGGACACCGATCCGCTACCCGAGACCCAGGCCCTCCTGGGTTCCGTACTGTCCCAGACCCGCTCCCGCAGGAGGAGATCTTAAGCCGGTTTTAAGTCTTGCCGGCCTACCATCGGCCCTGACGACCGCACCGGAGGCGGCCATGGAGACCGGCACACAGCAGTCCGTGGTCTCCTTCAGCCCGGCCCAGAAGATCGTGGCCATCGGCGGGTGGTGGCTGTGGTGGATCGCGCTCGGGGGCTTCTTCTTGAAGCCTCCGCACCCGCTCGTCCGCCGCCACACCCTCTGGGCCCTGGGGTGGGGGATCGGGCTATCGGTCGTGTTCGGGTTCTTCCCGCTTTTGTTCTTGCTGATCGCCGGAGCCACGGGCAGCCGGGCATTTGCGGGGATCGCCACCCTGGGAGGTCTCGGCTGGAACTTCCTCGGGGTCCTGGTCTGGTTCGCGGCAGCGGCGCTGAACACGTACGCCTTCCTGCAAGGGAAGGGGCCCTGGCTCAGGGAGTAGACGAGCGCGGAGGTGACCATGGTTACGCTCTTCCTGCAGGCGAGCCCGAGTCCAGGTCCCGGAGAGATGCCCTTCTTTCCCTTCCCGCCTGTGGCTGCGCTCGTCGGAGGGATCGGAGTCGTGATCGGGGCCCTGATCGTCCTGCTCCTCACGGCGGTCTACGTCGCGATCCTGTACTGGGCGGACCGTTACGAAAAGGAACCCGCCAGCGTCTTGGCCGCGGCGCTTCTGGGAGGGGCCATCGCAGCGCCGGTCCTCACCGTGGTCGTGGAACGGCTTGCGGGGATCCGCATGTCCGTCTACCCTGCCGCCTTCCACGCCCTCAACGCGGCCTTCTTCGGCCCCAACCCCGCCGGGGCGGTGGTGGAGGAGGGCATGAAGGCTCTTGTGATCCTCGTCCTCTTCCGGGCCCTGCCCCGGGAGTTCGACGGGGTGCTGGACGGCGTGGTGTACGGGGGGGTCGTGGGCGCCGGGTTCGCCCTGGCCGAGTCGGCGGTGTACCTGTGGGACCTCTCGCGGCTTGGGACCGCGGCAGCCCCCGGGGTCGGCATGTTCTTCGGCATCCTCGTGACCGGCCTCACCCACTGCGCCTTCGGGGCCATCTTCGGCGCCTTCCTCGGTGCGGTCCGTGAGTTCGGACTTTCGGGCTCGGGCAGCTGGTGGCTGCCGGTGGGCGGGTTCGGGGTCGCGGCCCTCTACCACGCGGCCTACGACGCCCTTGCGGCCCTTTTGGCCTCCGGTACGGGGCCCGTGGGTCTCGTGGGGCTTGCCCGCACCGCGGCGGACTGGGCAGGGGTCGCTGCGCTGGTGATCACCGTGGCGTGGGCCCTGAGGCACGAACGGAGCGTGATGAGCCGCTACCTGCCTCTGGAGGCCCAGGAGGGCCACGTCCCGCGGGAGTACGTGGACGCCGTCCTGCAGGGTCGGTGGTCCAGCCTGCCCAGACCTGTTCGGCAGCCCCTGGCCGAGCTGGCCTTCGCCCGCAGGCGGCTGGAGCGGGGGCTCACCAACGAAGCGGAACTGCAGCTGTACCGTGACCGGATCCGGGAGGTCGCCCGATGAACCGGAGTCTTCTGATCGGCGGAGGTCTGGGCTGCGGGTGCCTCACCCTGCTCGCGGTCGTCGCGGTGGTGGCAGGACTCGTGGTCTTCGCACGTCCGAAGCCTGTGCCGACTCCGCAGCCCACGGTCTCCCCTTCGCCCGCGCCGAGCCCTGTCCCGACAGGTCCCACTCCCACTGCACCGCCCAGCCCTGTTCCCGCGCCTCCGCCCGAACCCAGTGGCCGGTGCCCGCAGCAACCGGTGGCCCAGGGACCCGAGGCGCTGGGGAAGGGGATCTGCCCCCAGCAGGTGCCGGGAGTGGAAGTCGACGGTGGAGTCACTGTGCGCGTGGGCCCCGACGATCGGCCCACCGAACCAGCGGGCGTGTTCCGGGTCGGAGAGACCGTGGGAGCTCTCTTCAAGCTCAACCGGATGGACACCCAGGTGGTTCGCGTCTGGGTACGCATCGAGTCTCAGGAGCGGGTGATCCCCGTGACCCAGCCGCAACCCCTCCAGGCCGAGCCGGGAAAGGCGACGCTCGCCACTCTGGCCACCCAGGGCGGACAGCCTGGACTCTACGCCTTCGCCCTGGCCGTACCGCAATCCGGGCAGCCCGCGGTGGTGCTGGTGATTCCCTTCGCCCTCCAGTAGGAGCTCGGCGTGGCGACCTCGGCGGCTCGTCCTTCGTTCGGCGTGGACACGTTCCTGAAGGCCGTAGGGCTTGCGGGATTCGGGTTCGTGCTCCTGGTGCTCGCGCTTGTGCAGATGCATTTCTTCTACCAGAAGGCCGGAGGGGTGTTGCAGTTCCTCATGGCGAGCTTCGCCGCCCTCTCGGTCGTTCCCTTCTACACCGGGCTCATCCTCCTGCTGGACCGGCACGGCGTTGGCCGATTCATCACGCCCGTGGTCGGCTACTTCTGCGCCATGTTCCTGCACTTCCTGTGGAACTTCTCCGCCACCTTCGCCCTGCCCGCGGTCGCGCGGTCTGCGGGTGCCACGGCCCTCCTGATGTACCCCGTGATGTCGTTTTTCATCGAAGGCATCCCGCTCCTGCTGCTCGTGGTGATCGCGTACTTCGCGTGGAAGCGGGAGGTGGCGGCGATCCGGGAAGGCCTCGCCGAGGAGGTGCAGGCGGGCATCGTCGCGCCAGAGGAGGTGGAGGTGCTCACCCGGCCCCGGGAGCGATCGCGGCGCCTGTGGCGGGTGCTGACGACGAGAGGGCCCGTGGCCTGGAACGCCGCACGCCAGCTGTACGACGCCCAGGTGGACTTGGCCTTCGCCCTGTGGAGACTCCGGCGGGGCGAGGCAGTAGAACGGGACGTGCAGGCCCTCCGGGAACGGGTCCGGGTGCTGCGGGAGCGGGTCCGGGGGCTGGGTGTGGCGCCGTGAGGCGGGTCTGGACCGACGAGGCCGGGGTCAGCACGTGGGCCGTGGTCGCGGTCCTCGGGGCGCTGGTCGTCGGTTTCTTCCTGCTGCTAGGGATCGGGGGTGTAGCGTGGTACGTCATCGCGCACCGTCCTGGGCCTACGCCTGTCCCCACCCCGACGGTCCCTCCTTCTCCCGGCCCCACCGGTCCTTCGGACGACTGCGCCCGCGTACGTTTGCCATCGTGCGGAACCCCTCCGACGACCCCGCCTTCTCCCGCCCCCACCGCAGGTCCCGTCCGGTACGCGCGGTTTGTTGACCCGGAGGGTGAGTTCACCGTGGAGTACCCGGATACATGGCAGGTCGCCACACCTTCCGGCGGCGTCGTGTTCTCCCCCGCTGGCCAGGGACCGCCCGAAGGCACCTACGCATTCTTTTCCAGAGGCATGGCGCGCCAGGGGATCGTGCCCGCCCGCCAGGACGCAGACGAATTGGTCCGCCAGTCCCGCAGCCGGTACCCGGACTTCGAGGTCCTCGAACTTTCCGTGCGGCCCGGTCCCTTTGCGGGGACGGAAACGGTCTTCCTGTCCGCCCGGTGGACCAACGCCCGGGGCGAGCGGATGCGGGGGGTCCTCCTGGGACACTACTCCCACTCCCAGGTGGCGAACTTCACCCTGCGCCGCATCCACGTCTTCCAGGCCCAGGAAGTGACGTGGGCCAGCCTGGAGAGCGTGTTCATGCACATGGAGCAAAGCTTCGAGCCTCTCCGCCAGCGAGAGGAAAACCGGTGAGGCACTGGCCGCACGTACTTACCGCGGTGCTCGCTCTGGTCGCCGTCGCCGGACTGGACCGTTACCGGCACTTCCGGTTCCGCCACCGGGTGACCTCGCAGGAGCTCGGGATCTTCTCGGTGCGCGGGGAGGCCGGCTGGAAGAGCCTGGGCGGGAGAAACATGCGGGCTGCGTTCGTCTCCGTGATCGCCCGGCCTCCCGTGCACGGTGGGGACACCCAGCTCTTCTACCTGTTGCTGGCCCAAGCACCGGAAGAGGAGTGGCCCCGCGAGGAACCAGTGTTGCTTGAGATGTTGCGGGACTTCAAGTGGATGGGAGGGTAGCGGTGTCCGCGTCCGCGCGCATCCCCGGCCGCACACCCTACCTGGCCCTGCAGCTGGCCCTCCTCTGCGGCTTCGCACTCGTCGGGCTTTTGGTCCTGCTGGTCTGGGTCGCAGATACCGGGGGCATACTTCCCTTCCTCCTCGGGTCTGTTCTGTCCGTGCTCCCGGTTCCCCTCTACGTGGCGTTGATCCTGTGGATCGACCGGCACGAGAAGGAGCCCGGATGGCTGCTGCTTGCGGCCTTCTTCTGGGGCTCGACAGTAGCCAGCCTGCACAGCTACATCGTCAGCACTCTCCTGGCGGCCATCCTGCAGGCCCTCCTGGCCCCCCTCTGGGCCATCCGAATCACGTTCAGCGTCGTCACACCCCTTGTGGAGGAGACCGCCAAGGGTGTGGCGCTGCTGGGTATGGTGCTCGCTGTGGGGGACGAGTTCGACAATCTCACGGATGGCCTCGTGTACGGAGCCCTGGTGGGTCTGGGCTTCGGGGTGGCGGAGAACGTCGTGTACCTGGGGCGTGCGTTCAAGGCCGGAGGCTTCGGAGGCCTCACCGTGCTGTTCTTCCTCCGTGTGATCCTTCTGGGCCTCATGCACTCGATCTGGACGGGGTGCACGGGGGCAGGCGTCGGGTATGCCCGGGAGCGCGGGGGAGCCGCACGGTTCCTCGCGCCCGTGGGCGGATACCTCGGCGCGGTGTTCCTGCACGCCCTGTGGAATTCCAGCAACGTCGGGCTTGAGGCCACCATGGGACCGAGGGCGCGGCTGCTTGCTCCCGTGCTCTTCGGGGTGATCCTCCTGCCGGGCCTGGTCGTCCTCGGAGTACTCGCCTACCTGTGCGAGCGGCGGGAGCGGGAGGTCCTGCGGTCTTACCTCCTGGATCTCGTGACGTCCGGGGAGCTCTCCGAGGAAGAGCTGCGGGCGGTCGCGGGCCGGGAGAAGTCCAGGCGGCTGTGGCGGGCATGGGCACAGAAGGGACCTTCCGGCTGGCTCGCCCTCCGCCAGTTCTACGACGCCCTGGCGGAACTGGCCTTCGCCCGGTGGAGGGCCGCGCAGGGCAGACCTACGAGCGTCCCCGAAGAGGAACTGCGGGCCAGGGTGCGCGACCTCCGGGAGCGGGTGCAGGCTCTCGGACTGGAGGGGTGAACGCTTGAGCGTCGCTGTACCCCGGACGACCCTGCTCCTCGCCATTACGAGTGCCATCTCTCTGGTCCCCTACGCCGACCCCCAGGGGCGTTTCCGGCTGCTGCGTCCTGCTGCCTGGCAGGTGGAACGCGTCCAGGTCAACCTGAATGGAAACCGTGTTCTACCGAGACGACCCCCACCGAGGCCCGCGGGTGGTCGTCGTCCGGCAGGCCCCCCTGGCCGCCTCCGGCAGGCGGCCTGTCTTATGCTGCAGTACGTCCGGCCCGCCGACACCATGCCTCCGCAGTCCGGCCCCTGGCCCCGGCGGCGGTGCGGTTTCCCCTGGTCGTTCCACGCGTCTGCGGCCACCTCCGCAGAAGGCGAGGCCATCTGGCAAGTCGGCCGCCTGCGGGAACGCGCTTTGTACCGGATCCGGCTGCTCCGGGAGTCGGGCGGCGATGTGCTGCAGGTGGACTTCCTGGCCGGGGTGGCACCGGTGGACGAGTTCTCGGACCTCCGGCCCGTCTTCCGCCGGATCTTGCGCTCGTACCGAACTCCCTGATTAGGAGGCGAACGTGGCGGCCGAGCTCCGAGATCCCCGACCGTTCCCGCTCCTGCAGTGGTTTACGGGCCTCGCCCTGTGCACGGTCATTCTCTTTGCGGGCGCCCTGAACATCTTGCTGGAACTCCGAGCTGGAGTCTTCCCGGTCCTGCTGACGACCCTCGCAGCCTTTTCCGTGGTGCCCTTCTACACCCTCTTGATCCTCGCTCTGGACCGCCACGAGCGGGAACCCGGGTGGTTGCTGCTGGCCGCCTTTTTCTGGGGCGCCGCGGTCGCGACCCTGTTCGCGGGGATCGCCAACATGTTGTTGCATTTCCTGTTCGACGCCATCCTTGGGCCCAAACTGGCGGCCATGCTTGGGCCGCCGCTCGCAGGACCTCTCACCGAAGAGACGGCAAAGGGCCTGGTCGTCCTCCTCATCGCCAACCTTGCATGGAAGCGGGAACGCACCCTGATCACCTCCTATCTCCAGGAGGAACCGGACGACGTGGTCCGAAAGGACGAGCTCCCGCTGCTTTTGTCTCCTCTCCGCCGGCTGCGGGTTCTGTGGGAGGTGCTCGGCAAGTCCGGAATCCGGAGGTGGGCCGACCAGCGGGCTCTGTTCGACCTGCTCGCGGACTTCGCCTTCGCCAAGCACGACGTGGCGGAAGGCCGACGGACCGCGGCGGAGCTGGACCGGTACAGAACCCGGATCCGCGAGCTGCGCCGCCGGTTGGGGAGCGCCGCGGGCGCGCACGAAGGGAACGTGCCATGAACTCCGTGGTCGCCGAACTCCAGCAAGCCGTCCGCCGGGCCCTGCGAGTGGTCCCCGATCTCGCGGCGGTGCTGCAGGCTGCAGAGGCCGAGCACCGGCGGTTGACCCCCTACGGCATTCTCATGCTTCTCGCTCTCCTCCTGCCGTTCGTGGGGTCTGTCCTGGGCTCTCCCTTCGGCCGTTGGGGCGGGTGGATCGGCTTTGGGGCAGGGGCTCTGCTGCTCGTCGCGTACTGGATCTGGTACTCCAACCGCGTGGACGCCCTCACGACCACCCTGAAAGAGAGGGTGGGAACCCTAGGCGGGCGGACGATTCAGGTGACGCACGCGGCGGCCCAGAGATACATGGGGCGTGGCCTGTACCGTACCGTCTTCTCCGGGCTCGTGGCCACAGCGGCCTCTCCCACGGTCGGACAGCGCGTTCTCGTGGTCCGGGAGATGGGGGTCCTCGGAGCGCTCGAGGACGTGAAACGCAGGCTCGCAGGACTCAGGCGGGTGGAGCTCCCTGATCCGACCTTCGAGGCGCTGTACACCGTGTACGCGCAGTCCGAGGACGTGTCCGCGGCCCTGCACCCCTTCCTCCGAGACGCCCTCGTCCAGCTCGGCGAGGTTCCCCGCACGAGACCGGTGATCGCCTTCCACGAAGGGTACGCCCACATCTTCCTCCCCCGGCGGGAGTGGCTGAACCCAGCCGCTTGGGATCGGGTCTCCGAAGACCAGCTGAGCTCGGACCTCGAGGCCCTGCTCCAGGCCGCCTTGCTTGCCGCGTTGGCTGCTGGAGCTCTCCCGCAAGAAGTGCTCGCGTCCGTGCGAGAACCTGCTCGGTAAGGGGCGTGGCATGCGCGGCTGCCTCCTGGGCTGCGGCTGCCTCACACTTCCCTGCCAGACTCGGCGGGCCGCACCGCAGTCATCCTGCAGCCCTCCTCCGGTTCCGCCGTCGTCTTCCTGCTGCCCTTCGAGGTGCGCTAGGAAGTGGTCCCTGTCGCCTTACGGCACCACCCGGACCTGGTAGCGACGGAGGGTCTGGAGGACGCGCACCTTCTGGGGATCACCGAGCCGGACGAAGTCGAACTTCAGCAGGCGCGTGGCCGGACTGTAGGCGATCACGAAGATGGCGGTCTCCGTCACGAGGAAGTAGCCGGGCTCCTGCGTCACTCCGTCCCCGTCCAGGTCCAGGTCCACAGTACCCCGCCGCAGCGGCAACACCGCCTTCGGGTCGCCCCGTTTGACCGCGACCGCGATACCGGCCTTTCCGGGATCCACGGGGCACAGCCACGCGTCCGTACCCGTGGGCTTCCCGGAGGAGTCCAGCACCTCGCAGCGCGCGGTCATCAGGAGGTTCTGGGCCGCGTTCCGGTAGCGACCCTCCGGGGTGCGCTCCAGCCGGAAGAACACCTTCTGGCCCACGGGCGACGTGCGCACTACTACCTCGCCCCGCAGCTCCCGCTCCCACCCTCCGACCGTTCGCACCTCGTAAGCCCGGGCTACGAGGCCAGGAGCGGCTGCAGCCAGGACCGCTACCAGGACAAGGACCCGCATCACACCGCCAGTAAACCTCACGGGCCTTAGGATTCGCTTAAACACGGTGAAGGCAGCTCGGCTCCCGGTCGGTGCGGAACCGTTTCAAGGGCCGCACGGGTGCCGGTGGGCCGGGGGACATCGATGTTGTGCCCCCACCAGGTCGGAGCGTGCGAAACTAAGGGGGGAGGAACTCGTGGAGATCGATCAGGAGATCTTCGTGGAAGTACCGGCCGCGGGAGTCCTCCTCCGCGGCGACCTAGGGATTCCCCCCAAGGCACGGGGCATCGTCCTGTTCGCCCACGGGAGCGGGAGCAGCCGCCACAGCCCCCGCAACCGCTTCGTGGCCCGCGAACTCCGGCGCCGGGGCCTTGCCACCCTCCTCACCGACCTCCTCACGCCCGAAGAGGAGGCGGTCGACCTGCGGACTGCCCAGTACCGGTTCGATATTGAGCTCCTGGGCCGCCGGCTCGTGGGCTTAGTGGACTGGCTCACGCAACACCCGCAGACGAAGGCGCTGCGCATCGGCCTCTTCGGCGCAAGCACGGGGGCCGCTGCGGCCCTCATCGCGGCCGCGGAACGGCCGGAGGCCGTCCACGCGGTGGTCTCCCGGGGCGGACGGCCGGACCTCGCCGCACCCGTGCTGGACCGAGTTCGGGCCCCCACCCTCCTGATCGTGGGCGGCGCAGACCTCCCCGTGCTCCGGCTGAACGAGCAAGCCCTCACGAAACTCCGGTGTGAGAAGCACCTTGCGGTGGTACCGGGCGCAGGACACCTCTTCGAGGAACCGGGAGCTCTGGAGGAAGTGGCACGGCTTGCGGCGGAGTGGTTCGGACGGTACCTGACGGGTAACGCGGCAGGAACCCCCTAGGGGGGAGCCCGACGTCCTCCCGCACCCTGGGGCTCAGACGCCCGGATGCCGGTTCACCTCAGGCCTCCGCGTCCGGGCCTCCCATGCCGCCGCCACAGAGCGCCACGCGAACAGCAGTACACCCGTCACCAGCAGGCTCACGAGCGCGAAGGTGGCGGTCCCCGCGCTCAGAAGAGGCCGCCCCACAAGCCTTTGCCGCAGCAGCACCCCCACCAGGATCCCCACGGGCCAGGCTCCCAACCACCCCGTGCGCACGGGCCGCCGGTACGTCCCGAGCGCCCAGCTCGCCGCGGCCCACGAGAGGAGCAAAGGCACCGCGGTGCGCAGGAGGGCATCAGGGTCGGGAACTCCACCATGAGCCTGTACGCCAAGCAGGGTGAAGAGCACGAGCACGAACCCGTCCCCGAGCGCGAGCGCAAAGCGGCTCATCGCCCTGCAGCCGCAGGCGCTTCCAGCCGGAACAGCCGCCGGGCGTTTGCGCCCATCACCGCGGCCTGGTCTTCCTCCGAAAGCCCCAGGCGCCCAAGGATCTCCATCTGCTCCCGCAGGATCTGCCCCCGGTACGGCCCCACCGCGGTATCGGTTCCGAACACCACCCGGTGCGGTCCGAAGACCCGCAGGGCGTCGGCGAAGATGGATTCCAAAGAGGGATTGCCGGGGGTGTACTCCCGCCAGTTGTTGGTCCCCGAGGTGTCCACGAAGAGGTTCTCCGTGTGGTACGCGAGGAGCAGCGTCTCCCGCAAAAACCCGGCCCCGAAGTGGGCGATCCCGAAGGTCACCTCCGGGAACTGCTTGAGGGCCGCGGAGAGATGCAGGGGATTCGCGTAGGTGAGGTCACAGAGGGGTGAGACCGTTACGCCGAAGTGGAAGAGCACCGGGATCCCCAGCTCCGCAGCCTTCTCGTACACGGGGAACACCGCCCGGTCGCTCGCCCAGAACCGCTGGGTGGGCGGGTACAGCTTCAGCCCCCGCAGCCCCCATTCCGGGAAATGGGCCACGGTGCGGGCCGCATCCGGATGGAGGGGATCTTGGAGGCTTCCCCACCCGTAGAACCGGTTGGGGTTGAGCGCGCAGAACTCCGCCAGTTCCTCGTTCGCTTCCCCCACCGCGATGAAGAACGCCGCGGCGACCCCGTGGCCGTCCAGCTGCCGCTCCCACCACGCGGCGATCTCCTCCAGGGTCTGGCCAGGGAGCTCCCGCAACCGGCGTTGTCGGGCCTGGGAGGCGGCCTCCAGGGCCCGGGACCGGACGCCTGTGGCCCACCGGGAGGTCCGCTCCAGCATCCGCGGCGTCACTAGGTGCACGTGCGCGTCGATGACCTCGAAGGGCGGCATCACCCTACAGCTTGTACCCGAACCTCCGCAGGAGGTCCTTGCGCCAGGCCACCTCGGCGTCGTCCTCCACCCCCAGCGGGGAGAACCCGTCCATCACGCCCAGCACCGCCCGCCGCTCTCCCTCCTCGGCGACCACCACGAGCAGCGGATTCGCGGTGGCGGCGAAGATCCGGACCACCTCAGGGCAGGTCTTCACCGCATGGAGGACGTTGATCGGGTAGTAGCCTTCGCCCAGCACGATGAGGAAGGTGTGGCCAGCACCGATGGCGAGCACGTTGCGGACCGCTAACTCCACCAGCTGCGGGTCCGTCCCGGACCGGCGCACGAGCCGCTTCCCGGAGGCCTCCGAGAACGCAAGCCCGAACTTGATCCCGGGGACCGCGCTGACCAGGGCCTCGTGCAGATCCTCCACGGTCTTGATGAAGTGTGCCTGCCCGAGGATGACGTTCAACGGATCTGGCTTCTCGATGGGAACGAGCTTCAGCTCCATGCTTCAGATTGTAGCGAACGGGGACGCGAGGCTGAAGGCAGAGCTGACCCCGTGCTGCGGCTCCACCTACCACAGGGACCCGGCGCGCGGCCGCCCGAGCGTCCCGCGCTCTTGCCGTCAGGGCACGAAGAGCTCACCCACCCGCACGCGGAACCCGGGGAGCAGCTCTTCTGCTTCCAGCACCTCCGAGGCCGACAGGAGGGTCGGGGGAGCACCGGGCCGGTGCACCGTCACCGTCCTCCGGGCAGGGCTCACAACCCATACCACACGGGTTCCTGCCGACAGGTAGTCCGCCACGCGCTCCTCCACGTCCTCGTAGCGGTCGGAGGGGGAGATCACCTCCACGGCGAGGTCGGGGGCGCCGGGCCAGTACCCCTTGGGGATCCCGTCCGGAGGGATCCGGTCCTTGCGGACGAAGGCGAGGTCCGGCCCCCGTACGGTGTCGGGGTCGGAAGCCAGCTGAAAGCCCACGTCGCCTACAAGCACCACCCCCAGGTCCTTGTCTTGCACGTACTGCACCAGACGCCATGCCAGGCGTGCCACGACCACGCCATGCTCGGCTCCCGGCGGTGCCATCTCCCGCAGCTCCCCTCTGACTAACTCCGCCGAGACCTCCTCCCCAAGGTCGAAGAGCTGCTCTGCGGTCATCCGGGTGCGCGTCTTCACCTTTCTCCCCATCCTACCGCACCACCCACGTGCCCTTCATGCGGGCCTCGTAGTGGCCCTCCCCGTTCGCGGCCACGTCTACCTCGAAGCCCTCCCGCAGCAGGTCCAGGATCGTTTCGTCGTCGTCCACGACGAGAACGAACGCCACGCCATTCCCTATGGTAGTAGAGGGAAAACGGCTACCGCAGCAGCTTCTTCAGCTCCTCGTACTGCTCCGGAGTGATCTCGCCCCGTGCCAGGCGCTGCCGGAGGAGGTCCAGCGCGGTGTCCTGCGTCTCCCGCCGGGACAATCCCAGGACCGCGAGCGCCGCCACGGCCACGAGGAGCAGGAGCACCAGCAAACCGAGGAATCCTCCCCACCCCCACCGGCCCATCATCCCTGGCCCCATTATGCCGGGGCCGATCATCCACCCGCACCCTCCCAACACCATCCCGAGGAATGGGAGCAAGACCAGCAGTCCGAGTACCACCAGAGTGACCAGCAGGACGTCACGGCCGCGCATCTCCGCCTCCTCACAGTTCTCTTGCCCGCACAACCCCCCTGTGCCAGCTGCGGGGCCACACTCGGCATCCCGACGGCCGTACCGCCACGCGTGTCGCCCCCTCCGCCTCCTGTTCCATTCTACGGCTCCGGGCCTCCTCCGACTCGCCACCAGGACCCAGGGTGCTGTCTTTCCGCGACGCCAGACAAGTGGCTTCTTTCGCCAGGCGGAACTCATTGACGCATCCCGCCTCGAGGTCTATGCTGGCTTCGGACGGAAGAGGCGATGGAGCTCGCCTTCATCTACCCGGTCGAGGCCGGGTTGATAGCTCCTACTGGGTGGCCCAGTAGGAGCTTTTCGTTTGGGATGGGCCGCATGGTGACGATCAAGATCGCAGGCGAGGACCTCGTCCGGCTCGCAGAGTCCCTCGGGGACCTCGGCCATGAGCTGCTGGAGCCGGGTCTTGCATGGCTGTTGCGGGAGGGCGCAACCCACTTCGCGCGGGACCAGCGCACCTGGGACCTCCTGGAGGCCGGTACCGATCCGGTCAGTGAGTCGGTGCGCCTCGAGCTCCAGCGTCGGGAAGTTGCAGCCCACGTCTTCTCCATGAGGGCCAGGACCCTTCGAACCGAAGTCGAGCGCGACGCCCTTGAGGTCCGGGTGGAGGCCTTGAGGCAGGAGTACGAGCAGCTGAGAAGTCGTCTCGCCCGACTCCAGTGGGAGCGACGGCATCTCAAGGCGGTATTGGAGGATGAGAGATGACGGGGGAGGAGCGGGATGTGGTGGTCACCGTGCACCTCGTCCTGGATGAGGCCACGTGGGGCGAAGTGGACTCCGTGATCCGCACTCAAGGCTGGCAACAAGAGGAGGGACTGCGGATCCTCCTGGGGTACGGCGCTGCCGTGCACCTGGATCCACCCGAACAGGACCCCCTCCTTGTTTTGGGGGGCCTCCGCGCGGAGCTCGCCACCCTGCGGTACCGGGCGTTCCGGGCGGATGAGGCCGTGCGCACGCTCCGGATGAACCTCACCGGACTCGAGGCGTCCGTCGCGCAGGCCCGCCGGTCCCTCCGATGGCTGGAGCGGGAGGTGGCGGACCTGCGCGAGCAAGCCAGGAAGGCCGGCGTCGCCCTCCCAGAGGAGGCCCCGCCCGACCCGCAGGAGGAGGCCCGCAGGCGACTTTGGGATCTCTTCGCGCGCGGGGGAACGGAGTAGGGAATGAAGGCCAACGACGCCCTCGCCCCACCAGCCTCCCTCCGGAGAACGGCCCTGCGGTTCGTCCTCCTCCTGGGAGCCGTGAGTCTCTTCGCCGACGCCACGTACGA
>Ga0101941_1001099_pt1 | contig 24283 bp, 25 predicted proteins | sample DewCreD2012metaG_3_FD_75242 | JGI IMG/M metagenome (GOLD analysis project Ga0101941, IMG submission 75242) | Hot spring sediment bacterial and archeal communities from British Columbia, Canada, to study Microbial Dark Matter (Phase II) - Dewar... ...
ACGGACGCTCCGGAGCGAGGCCGGATAGGCATACTGCCGCACGCGGGCTTGCAGTGGGTCCATCAGGAGGGGACCAACCTCGGCCACTGGCCCGCCGAGGATCACCGCTTCCGGGTTCAGGACCGTGATCAGGTTAGCGATCGCCAGGCCGAGCGTCTGTACCGTCTCGCGGACGATCTCGTCGGCGACCGGGCTGAACGAGGCGGCCTGGAAGATCTGACGCAGGGTAGGCTGGCGACGGCCGAGCGGTCCCCGAGCTGGATCATGGGGTGACTCGGCCAGCCGCTCGCGCAGGCGGGCCTGGATTGCTGGGGCGGCCGCAAAGGCTTCCAGGTGTCCGGGTTTGCCACAGGAACAGAGAGGGCCACCGGTCGAGACGACCATGTGCCCGATCTCCCCGGCGGTGTTGCTGGCGCCATAGAGGAGCCGGCCATCCACGACGATGCCCACACCGACGCCGGTGGCCAGGTGCACGTAGACCAGGTTCTGGCAGCCGCGGCCGGCTCCGAAGGCGGCTTCACCCAGCGCGGCTGTTCTGGCGTCGTTGTCGAGCACCGCCGAGAGTCCCAATCGCTCCTCGAGCAGGGCCACCAGCGGGAACTGCTCGAAGCCGGGTGCCCGGTGGGAGAGCAGCGTGAGACCGCGCTGGGGATCGACCGGCCCGCCGAAGGCGATGCCGGCGGCCTCGATTCGCCCGATCGGCACACCGGCCTGCTCGCAGGCCTGCTCGGCCAAACGCTGCACCGTGAGGACGACAGTGAGCGCGTCCGCTTTGCCATCAGGCGCGTGTGCCTGCCCGTGAATCCGGCCGCTGCCATCGGCGACGACCACACGCTGGCCATGGCCGCCAATCTCGATGCCGATCACGAGATGATCGACCGCTGGCGGCCGCCGCCAGAAGCTACTGACACTGATGTCTACCACGGCCACCCCACCCACCGATTCGTTCGTACTACAGGCTCCCACCAGTCCATGCCTGAACAAGCTAGGCATTGTAGCACGACGGTACAGGCTCTCCGTCGGCTTACGACACGGAAGCGTGGTGGGATGGTAGTCTACCGTGGGCGAGTCGAGCGCGGGGGAGCGGTCCAGACGATGGCCGATGGTGGGACCACGTCGGTGATCCAGCCAGCAGCCCCGGCACGGGTCAGCCTGGCCGGAGTGCTGCTCGCGCTGGTGGCCGTGGCTGCCTTCGTCCCCTACATCATGCTGCAAATGAGCGGCGCGGGGATCGTGTTCAGCGCCGTGACCGAGGGCCACGTCCCCTTCTGGCTCGGCGCCGCGCTCGCCCAGCTCGCCGAAGCTGGCCGGGACAAGGTCACGTTCATCACCGAGCCAGGGCTGGCCAGCCTGGGCGACTGGCTCGAGCAGCTTCTGGCCGAGAGTACGGGCAAGCAGGAGACGGGCCTGATACCGATCGTCGGCGAGCCGCACCTGGCTCCGGACGGGTACGGGGCTGACCGCGTCTTCGTCGGCATCGACCTGGCGCTACAGCCGCACCCGCAGACTGAGGCGCTGCTGGACGCGCTGGCCGCGGTCGGCCATCCGGTGCTGCGCTCGCGGCTCTGGAATACCTGGGAGCTGGGCGCCGAGTTCCTCCGCTGGGAGGTGGCGACAGCGGTCGCCGGGGCACTCCTCGGCATCAACCCGTTCGACGAGCCGAACGTGCAGGAGAGCAAGGATCGAACCGGCCGGCTGCTCGACGGGTTTGTCAAGACCCGCGAGCTGACGACGCCGCCGCCGACCGCGGCCAGCGAGCTCGTGCTGGCGAGTGGAGTCACGGCCACCAGCGTGCCCGAGGCGATCGAGCGCTTCCTGGGTGAGGTGCGGCACGGTGGTTACCTGGCGCTGCTAGCGTTCGCCGATCCGACGCAGGAAGTGGATCGACGGCTCCGAGAAGCGCGCCGGCTGCTGCTCGAGCGCCTGGGGGTCGCGACGACGCTCGGCTATGGGCCGCGCTACCTCCACTCTATCGGCCAGCTCTACAAGGGCGGGCCAGCGGGCGGGGCGTTCTTGCTGATCGTGGTGGAGCCGCGGGCAGATCTCCCGATTCCCGAAGTACCGTATACCTTCCGTACGCTCTTCCTGGCGCAGGCGTTCGGGGACTACCAGGCGCTGGCTGACCGCGGCAAGCCGGTCTTGCTCCTGCGGATCAGTGGCGACCCAACTCAGGGGCTGGACTGGCTGCTCCAGCATCTGGTCACCGCGGCGGCACGGTGAGCACTCGTGGCGTGAACGCAAGGGAGTGAAGCGTAGATGGAACTGGCAATCGTCGGCCTGGGCCGAATGGGCGGCAACATGGTGAAGCGGTTGCTGCGGGATGGGCACCGCGTGGTGGCCTACAACCGCAGTCCGGAGCCAGTACGCGAAGCCGAGGCGGCCGGCGCGATCGGCGCCTACAGCCTGGAAGAAGTCGTGGAACGGCTGAGCTCGCCACGGGTGGTTTGGTTAATGGTGCCGGCCGGGGAGCCGACCGAGCAGATGGTCGAGCGGTTCGCGGCGCTGCTGGGTTCCGGCGATATCCTGATCGATGGTGGCAACTCCTACTGGAAGGACTCGGTGCGGCGCGCCGAGTGGTTGCGCGAGCGCGGCATTCAGTTCCTCGACGTCGGGACCAGCGGTGGCATCTGGGGGTTGGAGCTCGGCTACTGCCTGATGATCGGCGGCGAGGAGGCGGCGTTCCGGATCGTGGAGCCAGCCTTCCGCACGCTGGCCCCCGAGAACGGCTATCGACACGTGGGGCCGAGCGGCGCCGGCCACTTCGCCAAGATGGTCCACAACGGTATCGAATACGGCCTGATGCAGGCCTACGCTGAGGGCTTCGAGATATTGCAGGCATCACCCTACAAGTATGACCTCTCTGGGCTGGCCAACCTCTGGAACCATGGCAGCGTCATTCGCTCCTGGCTGCTGGAGCTCGCCGAGCGGGCATTCCGTCGAGACCCCCGGCTGGAGTCGATTCGAGGCTATGTCGAAGATTCCGGTGAGGGCCGCTGGACGGTGCTGACCGCCATCGAGGAGGATGTTCCGGCCCCGGTAATCACGCTCTCGCTGCAGATGCGGTTCCGCTCGCGCCAGGCGGACTCGTTCGCCGCCAAGGTAGCGGCTGCGCTGCGCCGCGAGTTCGGTGGGCATGCCGTGGTGACAGCCGAGACGACGCATGACGAGGACACCTAGCCGGAGGTGCGCATGACGCGCTCGACGACGCTTCTCAATCCCCTCCGCGAGGGACTGCGCCTCGAACGAATCCCTGACCCCTGTGTCATGGTTATCTTCGGCGCCTCGGGCGATCTGACCCGGCGCAAGCTGATGCCAGCGCTGTACAACCTGGCCTATGATGGGCTGTTGCCGCCCGGTTTCTCGATCGTCGGGTACGCTCGCCGGCCCATGAGCGACGACGAGTTCCGGGCTTCCATGCGCAAGGCGGTCGAGCGCTTCTCCCGGCGCCAGCCGATCGACGAGGGTGTTTGGGAGGCGTTCGCGAGCGGAATCTTTTACTTCGAAGCCGATTTTGCCGATGAACACGCCTATCCGAAGCTGGGCGATCTGCTGGAGCGCATCGACCGCGCGCGTGGGACCGGAGGCAACCGGATCTTTTACCTTGCGACGCCACCCGATGCGTACGAGCTTATCGCGGAGCGCCTCGGTGAGGCGGGCCTGGCCCAGCCAGCGGATCGCGATTCCTGGGTCCGTTTGATCGTGGAGAAACCGTTTGGCCGGGACCTCCAGAGTGCCATCGAGCTGAACGAGCACCTGCTCCGCTTTTTCCGCGAGGACCAGATCTACCGCATCGACCACTACCTCGGGAAAGAGACGGTGCAGAACATCCTGGCGCTCCGCTTCGCCAATACGATCTTCGAACCGATCTGGAACCGCACCTACATCGACCACGTGCAGATCACCGTGGCAGAGAGCATCGGGATCGAGGATCGCGGTGGCTACTACGACCGGGCAGGCGCGCTGCGCGACATGGTGCAGAACCACATGCTGCAGCTTCTGAGCGTGATTGCGATGGAGCCGCCGATCGCCTTCGAAGCCGATCCGGTGCGTGACGAGAAGGTCAAGGCGCTGCGCGCGATCCGGCCGATCCGGCCGGATGAGGTCGACGAATACACGGTGCGCGGGCAGTACGGGCCAGGCTTCATCGGCGGCCAGCCGGTTCCCGGCTACCGCCAGGAGCCGAGGGTCGATCCGAACTCGCAGACCGAGACCTACGTGGCGCTCAAGCTGTTCATCGACAACTGGCGCTGGGCCGATGTTCCCTTCTACCTGCGCACCGGGAAACGGCTCCCCCGCCGGGTCACCGAGATCGCGCTCCAGTTCAAGCAGGTGCCGCACCGGCTCTTCACTGGCCCCGCCGCGGCTGGGCTGGAGCCGAACGCACTCGTGATCCGGATCCAGCCGGATGAGGGGGTCTCGCTCAATATCGCGGCCAAGGCACCGGGGCCGCGTGTCCGACTGCGCACCGTGAGCATGGGGTTCCTCTACGGTACCTCGTTCCTGGTCCAGGCGCCAGATGCCTACGAGCGCTTACTGCTGGACTGCATGCTCGGCGACTCGACGCTGTTCACCCGGCGCGACGAGACCGAGGCCGCCTGGTTGCCGATTACTCAGATCCTGCAGGGCTGGGCCGAGGAGCTACCGCCGCGCTTTCCGAATTACGATGCCGGCTCCTGGGGTCCGCCGGAGGCCGAGGAGTTCATCGCGCGCGATGGCCGGCGCTGGCGACGGCCCTAGCGGCGTGCTCACGGGCGATGGAGCCGCCACGTGGCACCCTCCGGCCAGCGATGCGAGGGCGGTTGCCAGGAAGGACTCAATGGCATGGCTGAGCTGCAAACGAGCCGTCTAATCCCTCGCGGTGCGGGGATGACCATCGACGTCGACGCGATCGAGCGCGAGCTGGCCGATCTCTGGCGCAGTTCGGGCCGGTTCGACGCGCGCGGCGTCGAGGTTGCGCTCAGCCGTACCAGCGTCCTGACCCTCTTCGTCTATGCATCCGACGCGGCGAGGGCCGAGCAGGCGAGGGAGCTGATCGATCAACTCTCGAGCGAGCACCCGTCGCGGGTGGTGTTGCTGACCGGCCAGGATCCCGGCATTCCAGGACAGGACCAGTCGGCGACTGAAGTGAGTATCCAGTGCAAGCTCGGGGTCGCCGAGCGATATGCCCCATGTTACGAGCAGATCGCGATCACCCTGCCGGCCGACGGGCTGGACTTGTTGCCGAGCCTCTTGATCCCGCTGACCTTGCCGGACTTGCCTTCGTTCCTCTGGTGGTGCGGCCCGGCCCCGCTCCAGGACCGCCGCTTCGCCAGGATAGCCCGAGCCGTTGATCGTGTCATCCTGGACTCGCTCGACTTCGCCCGCCCGGTGCGCGACCTCGTGCATACCCGGCGACTGCACGACCAGCTCAAACCGGTCGACACCATCGTCTCCGATCTCAACTGGGCGCGCATCGCGCCGTGGCAGGAGATGACGGCGCGCGTTTTCGATCTGCCGCACTGCCGCTGGGCGCTAGACGCTATCACCGATGTCTGGGTGGTCTCGGGGCGCTACGAGCATCTGCCGCCCAACCCGTCACAGGCCCTTCTCTTTCTCGGGTGGATGGGCAGCCGGCTCGGCTGGGAGTTCGACGATGCCGTTTCCCGGCCGGATGGCTGCTGTATCTCGATGAGCGACGCGAACGGGCAGCGAATTGAGTGGAATCTCTGTTTCGAGCCGTACGCCGCGCGCCTCCACGGCCACATGCTCTCGGTCCAGTTCCAGGCACGCCGGGATAGCGAGCAGGCAACCTTCACCATTGCTCGCGGTGGTCTCGATCGAGCGACAGTGAAGCTGAGTGCTCACAACCGGCAGCAACAGCTCCTCGATTATGCTTTCCACCATGCGCTGTTCGACCTACGACGGCTTCTGGTGCGCGAGTTCCAGGCCCTGGCGGCCGATCCCCTCTACGAGGCTGCCCTGGCCGAGGCCGAGGGCCTGGCGCGCTCGGTCGAGCCATGGTTGATCTGACGGGCTATGCGATAGCCGGTTACCAACGGTCCGGTTCACTTAGCCGGGAGGCACCATGCGCGAACAGCGATTCCAGATCGTCGTCCTGCCAGATGCTGAGGCAGTGGCCGACTCGGCCACCCGTCGAACGGTGGAGGTCGCGCGCAAAGCGATCGCCGAGCGGGGCAGGTGCGTGATCGCGCTCTCCGGCGGCTCGACGCCCCGAGCGCTCTACCAGCGGCTCGCTGAGCCACCCACGCGCGACGAGATCGAGTGGAGCCGGATTCATCTCTTCTGGGGGGACGAGCGTGCTGTACCCCCTGACCACCCGGAGAGCAATTATCGGATGGCTAGGGAAGCGATGCTCGATCGCTTGCCGATCCCACCTGGCAACGTGCATCGTGTCCTCGCCGAACTCGGACCAGAAGAAGCTGCGGAACGGTACGAGGCTGATTTGCGACAGGTCTTCGGCGTTCGCGCTGGCGAGGTTCCGGAGTTCGACTTGATCCTCCTCGGGATCGGTGCTGATGGGCATACGGCCTCGCTCTTCCCGCACACCGCCGCACTAGCCGTGCGCGACCGGCTTGTGGTGGCGAATGCTGTGCCGCAGCTCGGCACGACCCGGATTACGCTCACCGCGCCAGTGCTCCAGGCATCCCGGTGGGTACTGGTGCTGGCGACCGGACCGGACAAGGCTGAGGCGGTGGCTCGCGCGATCGAGGGCACCGAGGACGTCGACGAGACCCCAGCTCAGCTCCTGAGGCATGCCCGTGGCCAGGTCACCTGGCTGCTCGATGGGGCAGCCGCCGGGCGGCTGGTGAGCGCTCGATAGCCTCGGTAGGTGTGCCGCCGTGGAGGTGGACCCATGCCGGTTGTGAGGCACGAGCGTCTGGTTGCGTTCGCTGCCGCGGTCTACGAGGCCGCGGGCGCGCCGCCGGAGCACGCGGCGATCGTGGCGCGCCACCAGGTCGGCGCGAACCTGGCTGGCCACGACTCGCACGGGGTGCGCCTCCTGCCCAACTACGTCGCCGCGATCGAGCGTGGGCACCTCGACCCAGCAGCCCGACCGGCCGTGATCGGCGAGACGGGCACGACCCTCTTCGTCTCGGGCAACTGGGGCTTCGGCCAGGTAATCTCCGAGTGGACGATGGAGCGTTGCATCGCGATGGCGCGCGAGACCCGAGTCGCGGCAGCCGTAGTGCGGGAACAGGGGCATGTCGGTCGGCTGGCGGACTACCCGCTGATGGCGGCAAGGGACGGTCTGATCGGTATCATGCTCTGCGACTCCGGGCAGGCCCCCAAGCAAGTTGCCCCCTTCGGTGGTCGCGAGGCGCGGCTCGGAACGAACCCGATCTCGATCGCTTTTCCGAGCGACCTGGAAGCCCCACTCGTGATCGACATGGCGACGAGCGCCGTCGCGCTGGGCAAACTCGACCTGGCCCGGGCTCGCCGCCACCAGATCCCTCTGGGCTGGATCCTCGACCGCGATGGGCGGCCGACGACTGACCCCGATGACTTCTACGCCGGTGGCGTCATGCTGCCGCTCGGGGGAGGGGAAGGGCACAAGGGGTACGGGCTATCGGTCGCTGTCGAGATCCTCGCCGCCCTTCTGGCGGGGCTGGGCTTCGGTGTCGACCCGCTGGGCCGGCACAATGACGGGGCCTTCATGCTGGTCGTCGACCCGGGCGCGTTCCGGCCGCTCGACGACTTCAAGGCCGAGGTCGCCTCCTTTGCCCGCTACCTGAAGGCGACACCTCCGGCCGAGGGCTTCACCGAGGTGCTCTATCCGGGAGAACCTGAGTACCGGACGGAGCAGCAGCGGCGCCAGAACGGCATTCCGATCGACGATGCGATCTGGAGCGAGCTCCAGGCCACCGGTTCGCGTTACGGCGTGCTGCTACCCGACGCGACGAGATGAGCCACCGCGCTTGGCTGTCGTCAGGGATTTCCTGACCGGATGGGGTCGCGCGCTGTTCTATGATCTCGATCGGAGTGGTAGCCCGGCGGGCCGTTCCGGCCTGCAAGCGAGAGCATGTGTAGGCGTGGAGACTTGGCTGCCCATCCTCAATACGACCTTGATCGCCATCAGCGGGCTGGCCGCAGCGACCGGCTACCTGTGCATTCGCCAGCGCAAAGTCGAGGCCCACAAGTGGGCCATGTTGACGGCGACGACCTTCGCCGCGCTCTTCCTCGTCGTGTATGTCGCGCGTTACCTGCTTCTCGGTAGCAAGCTCTATACCGGCGAGGGTGCAGTCCGCGTCGTCTACTTCGCTATCCTGATCTCGCATACGATCCTGGCGACGATCCTGGGGCCGATGGTGCTGGTGACGATTTACCGGGCGTTGACCCGGCAGTTTCGTCGCCACCGGCGGATCGCCCGTCTCACACTGCCGGTCTGGCTCTACGTGGCGGTCACTGGCTGGATCATCTACCTCATGCTCTACACGCTATGAAGGAGCCGTGGGGATGCGGCGCAAGACCGTCCTGATCTGCCTCGACGGCCTCGACCCGGATTACCTCGAGACGGCGCGCACCCCGACGCTCGATGCGATCGCCCGTGCCGGCTTCTTCACTATAGGCCGGGCTGTCCTGCCTTCGGTGACCAATGTCAACAACGTCTCGCTCCTCACCGGTTCCTTCCCGGAGACGCACGGTATCGCCAGCAACTATTGGTACGACCCGGTCACGGGCCAGGGGCAGTTCATCGAGACCGCAGAGTACCTGCGCGCTCCGACGGCGCTCGAGTGCGCCGCTCAGGCTGGACTGCGGACGGCGCTGCTGGTGACGAAGGAGAAGCTCCTGCGTCTGCTCGGCCGCGGGGCGACGGTTGCCTTCTCAGCCGAGCGCCCGCCAGCCGAGGCGATCGAGGCGGTCGGCGAGCCGGCCGGCATCTACTCGGCGGAGATCGACTACTGGCAGCTCCGCGCCCTGCACTGGGTGCTCCGGGCGTACGATCCCGACCTCACCTATTGCAGCACGACCGACTATGTGATGCACAATTACGGCCCTGGATCGGCCGAGGCGATCCGCCACATCGAGACGCTCGACGCGCTGTTGGGCGACTTGCTGGCGGCGTTTCCGGAGCACCAGGTTTTGATCACCGCCGACCACGGCATGCGGGACAAGACAGTCGGGCTCGATCTGGTGGCGTTGCTGGGCGGGTATGGCATCCGCGCGGCTTTCGTCCCGCCGATCAAGGATCGCTACGTCGTCCATCACAGTAACATGGGCGGCGCCGGGTACCTGTACCTTCCTGCCGGACAGGTCGCTGATGCCATCGAGCTCCTGCGGGAGACCGCAGGGATCGAGGCCGTGTACAGCCGGGAGGAGGCGGTCAACCGCTTCCGGCTACCGGCAGACCGGATCGGAGACCTGTTCGTTCTGGCGACCACGGAGACAGTCCTCGTGGAGCCCGGTTCCACCGGATCGACCAGGGCCTCCGTTCGCCTCCGCTCGCACGGTGGGTTGCACGAGACGCGCGTACCGATCTGGGGCTGCCGCGCTGAGGCATCGGGGGAGCAGTTCGCCTGGAACCTGGATATTGTGCGGCTCCTCGACTTGCCTGGGTTACCGGAGTCGCGAGCAGCAACGTCGTCTTGACTGGACATAACCTTCTGTCGGCCGGCTAAGGACGAGAGGTCAACCGTTGAACGAGATCGAGGGTACACGAGGGGTCCGATCGGTTCTCCAGCCGGACTTCGCGGCTCCGCGCGTAGCCGGGCAGGCTGAGGCGATCGTTGTCCGCGATCTCGTCAAGCGCTACGGTGAGCGCGTCGCCGTGGACGGCCTGACCTTCACGATCGGCCGAGGGGAGATTTTCGCGCTCCTCGGTCCGAACGGAGCGGGCAAGACCACGACTATCGAAATCCTTGAGGGATACCGGACGGCCGACGAGGGCGAGATACGCGTGTTGGGGCTCGATCCTCGTCGAGACGCCGCCGAACTCCGGCGACGTATCGGGGTGATGCTCCAGAGCGGCGGCATCTACCCGACTGTGACGCCGATCGAATTCCTGGATCTATTGAGTCACTTCTACGACGAGGCCGAGGATCCCCGGGAGCTGATCCGGTTGGTGGGCCTGGAAGAGGTTGCGCGGGTGCGATACCGGCAGCTCTCCGGCGGCCAGCAACGACGCCTAGCACTGGCGGCGGCGCTTGTTGGGAAGCCGGAGTTGCTCTTTCTCGACGAGCCGACCACCGGCCTGGATCCGCAGGCCCGCCGGCTGACCTGGTCTTTGGTATCCTCGCTGCGCGAGCGCGGAATCACGGTGCTCCTGACCACCCACTTCATGGAGGAGGCAGAGCGGCTGGCTGACCGAGTCGCCATCATCGACCACGGCCGGCTTGTCGCCCTCGCCACGCCGCAGGAGCTGACACAGTCCGAAGCCGACGAGGTGCAGTTCACCGGTCCGGCCGGTCTGGACGTTACCGCCCTGCGGTCGTTGCCCTCAGCGTTGGATGCACGCGAGGTCCAGCCGGGACGGTACGTGATTCATACGAAGCGGCCGGCGGATCTCCTGGCCGAGCTGACGATCTGGGCGCGCGATGCGGGTGTGCTGTTGGTGGAGATCCGAGTCGGCCACGAGTCGCTGGAAGAGGTCTTCCTCCGGTTGACCGGCCATGAGCTACGAGAGTGAGGCGCGCTCATTGGCTGGCTGGCTTGGTCGTAACTCGGGTGGCCGGAAGCGGGGATAGGAGAGCGCACGAGTGGAGGCACTACTGGCGCAGGCCCGGATGGAGCTGCTGCTGACTATACGCCGCGCCGAGGGCGTGCTCATCACCCTCGTGGTGCCGGCGGTACTGCTCGTCTTCTTCGCCTCGCTCGGGATCGCGCCGCCGGAGTACGCTCGGCCAGTCGACTTCCTGCTGCCGGGCATGCTGGCACTGGCGGTGATGTCCACCGGGCTGGTAAGCCTGGGAATCCGTACCGCTTACGAGCGCAGCTACGGCGTGCTCAAGCGTCTGGGGAGCACGCCGCTGGGTCGAGGAAGGCTGCTGGGCGCGAAGGTGATCTCAGTCGTGGCCGTCGTAGCCGCGGAGATCGCTCTCTTACTCGCGATCGCCGCCATTGGCTACGACTGGCGACCGGGCGGGTCCCTCCTCTGGGCTCTCCTCGCGCTCGTCCTCGGCACGGCTGCATTCTCCAGCATCGGGCTGCTTCTGGCGGGAACGCTGCGGGCGGAGACCACGCTCGCCGTAGCCAACGGTCTCTATCTTCTGCTGCTCCTGCTAGGCGGCATCGTCTGGCCGGTCGAGCGTCTGCCCGGCCCGCTCGGCCTCGTGGGCCTGCTGCTACCGTCGAACGCGTTGGCCGAGGCCTTGCGGCTCAGCCTCGGACCGCAGCCGGTGGCTCCGCTGCCCCAGCTCTTCGCCCTTCTCCTCTGGTGTGCGGGCGTCTTGGTGGTAGCCTCGCGGACCTTCCGGTGGGAGTGAGCAGTCCCGGGGTGGGACTAGCGATGCCGCGTCAGGTGGTGAGCAGGCCGATTCCGAGCGAGACGACGCCGACGGCCAGCGAGACCGCGCCGGCGTACACCAGGACGAAGAGCCGGTTCGGCGCGTTGACGCCGCGACCGGCCGACGACAGGAAAAAGCCGGCGGACATCAGGATGGCCGCGACCCAGATTCCGTTGCGGGCGAAGATGGCGAGCCAGCCGCTCAGCTCGGCAGCGTCAGCGAGGATCTGACACACGAGTGCCAGGGTCGCGAGCACGCCAGCATGGGCATGTCCGGCCCGGGCGAACGCCTGTTGGAAAGCTGTCATCGGATGGCGGCCGCGCAGGACTCGCAACGAGAGCAGCCCACCCGACTCGATAGTGACAATCGTCAACAGGATCAGCCCGGCAGTTGCGCGCGTTTCCTCTGACAATGACAGTGGTGTGTCCACGGAGACCTCCTTCGCGTGCGCCGCCCCTGCGACGACACCATCCGATCTAGACAGTGACAAGATACCAGGGCGCGACGAACTTGTCAATGACAAGATCGATCTGTTATGCTGGGGGCATGAGCAAGCGAGCAACAGCGCCTAATCGGGCCCATCCCTACCATCACGGCAACCTCCGGCGCGCGCTCCTCGACGCCGCGCTCGAGTCGATCGCCGCGGCTGGGCCAGCCGCCCTCAGCCTGCGCGAGCTGGCGCGTCGGGTCGGCGTATCGCACGCCGCGCCAGCTCACCACTTCGGCGATAAAGCGGGGCTGTTGACGGCGCTGGCGACCGAGGGCTACCGGCTGCTGGCCGCTACGCTCCGCGAAGCCTGGGAACGAACCGGGAACTTTCTCGACGTCGGCGTCGCCTACGTCCGCTTCTCGATCGAGCACCGTCCGTACGTGGCGGTCATGTTCCGCCCCGAGCTGTACCGCGCCGGTGACCCCGCGCTGGTAGAAGCGAGGCAGGCGGCGAGCGAGCTGCTCTACGGGCCACTGAGGCAGCTCGCTCGTGATGACCCGGCCCTCGACCCGCTACGAGCCGGCTTGGCTGCCTGGTCGCTCGCTCATGGGTTCGCCGAGCTGTGGACCACCGGTGCCCTGCCCCCCGAGCTGGGAGACGATCCGGAGCAAGCGGCGCGCGACGTGCTTGCCTACCTCTTCCGGCCCGTGTCGCCCAGCGGGTGAGCATGAGCACCCGCGCGTATTCCCGCTGCGCCGTACCGGGAGACGCGGACCGATCTCGTCAGTTCTCGATCGGCGCGAAGAGCTCGGTGATGGGGAGCACCCGGATCGTGTCCAGATCCATTGCCGGGAGTGGACCCGGCGCTAGGGCGAGCCACCGGTCCCCGTGTTCGAAGGCGATTCGCTTCGCTGGGTCGACGCGGAGACGACCCGATCCGAAGGTCGCCCCGGTCAGGGCTTGCAGCGTGTCGGCCAGGTGGGCGAGTTCCGGAGCGAGGCTGATGGTGACGATGAGCGCGTCATCCTTGGGGCGAATGCCCCACAGCTCGTGCAGATGTTGGATGAGCCGGGCGCCGGCGACGACCCATGGGCAACATTCGCCGTGGAAGTTCGCGGCCTCCCGCTCGAACTCTGCCAGTCGCTCCGGGCCGGTGAGGTCGATCAGATAGCGATCTCGCGAGCTACGAGCCGAAAAGATGCAGTCCCAGCTCACTGAGTAGCGCTTGATATCCAGCACCGGTGTCCCGTCGATCAACTCCAACGGGTCGACGACGAGGCGATTCCGCTCGATGGCGAGGAGCCGGCAGGCGCTCAGCGAGAGCAGGTTGGGCCGCGCCACCGAGCGCAGGCCGAAGACTCCGCGCCGGCGCCGGGTTGGCTCGTACTCGGGGCGGACAAGTTGTAGCCGGTGGCGATCCCCCTCGTGTAGCCAGCCTATCACCCAGATGTGCGAGTTTTCTTCGATCCGCAGCAGCCCGTCTTCGAATTCCGGGAAGATCTCGATTTCGGCCCGGATGCCTTGCGGCGGCATCAACCGCCGGTCGGCGATACGCGAGCGCACGACGCCGATGGGATAGACGTCGAAGCGATCTTCCTGCAACACGGCAATCCTCTCCTGCCGGGCACTTAGCCAGCTCATCGGCAGGCCCGGCGCCCGTGGCGGGTACGTCGGCGAATGGCAGGCACGGCGTGGCCGCTCCCGCCGCAGGCCCGGGAGTCCTCGGCCCGGCGACTCCTCGGGCATCCGTTCACCTTATGTGGTTAAGTGTACTCATGGACATCAGGAGCCATCGGGTGTTGGTGCAGCGCTAGAGTCGGCGAGCCGCCGGAGTGCCTCAGCGAGATCGAACTGGGCGTGGTGGACACGATAAATCTCGCGCCCATCCAGTTCGATCACCACATACACGGTGCCTACTCGGACCTCGACGCCAGGGCGGTCGGGATGGGTCAAGATCGCGATCGCCGATGTCTCGTACGCGGTGCGGAATCCCCGGCTGCGGAGGGCTTCGACGATATCTTCATGCGTGCCGTCCATGGGCATTCCCCTCGTTTGGAGTCTCGCTGTACGGGTCTCCATCGATCTTCCGGGCCGTCGATAGGCAAAGGGAGCTGCTCGCGAGCCGTGCCTCGCAGTAGCTGGCAGCGTGCCGAGAGTCCGGCACATCGTGTAGGTCCAGGCTACAATGGTACGAGGGGCAAGCTGATCACGTGTGGCTCCGTTTTAGCGGTTGCAGGAATTGCCTTGAGTGACAGGACGGCGAAGACTGTTGGAGCCTCTATGACCGAGCAGGCAACGAGCGAGACCGCACCAGAGATCACCACCGAGTTTACCGAGATCGAGATGCGATGCGTGCCTTGTAATGCCTCGTGGAGCGCGCCGGTGGCGCGTCGGGTGAACGTGGCGACTCATCCCGATGCCCGGCTGGGGATCTTGTTGAAGACGATGCACCGCACCGCCTGTCCCCTCTGCAAGACGCCGAAGGAAATCGATACAATCTTCGACTACTACGACCCGGAGCGGAAGCTGGTTGTCCAGGTGCGCCCGTCGTGGGAAATTCACGCCGGTGGAGGAGAAGACTGGTACTGGGCGCGCTACGAGGATCTGGTCTTGAAGTACGCAAACTACGATGTGCGGGTCGATGTCGTCTTCGGCTTCGACGAGATGATCGAAAAGTACTTGGGAGGCCAGGAAGCGGTGGAGGTGGCGCAACGGGAGTGGCGGGCACGGCGCGAGCAGGCAGGTTCCGGTCAACCTCCCGAGGGGCCAGGGACGGACGATGTGCGGAGCGCCTGAGTGCCGGTGTGTGACCGCAGGCTCCTTGTGAATCGAGGAGGGGCGATGGTCGAGTCGCGACTTCCGGTACCACTCTCCCGGTCAGAGGTAGCAATCGATACCTGGCTGCCCCGGCTTCGTCGGTGGGAGTGGGCCCGCTACCCTGCAGCGCGGGTACTGGCGGGAATGAGTGCCGAGCTTGCGCCGGACCTGATTCGACTGGTCCGGCGCGCTCTGCGGAGCCGTTCACGAGCGTTGCGACGGCGAGAGGCGAGCGACACGCTGGCGAGTACGGAGCTGACCATTACCGAGGTACGGATCAAGGTGCTCGGTTCGGCACAAGAGCTCATGATGCATAAGACCAGCATCTGGACCGCACCGTTGCGTGATGAAACGTCCCACGCCCCAGCCGTACGCCGAATCGGACTGGGGTTGGTCGGGTTGGCGGGCGCCCTGGTTCTCCTCAGGCTGGCAAGCGGCCGCCGGCTGGCGCAGTTGCCTCTGCCGCGCCGCTTGCCAGAGTGACAACGCTCGCACCGCGAACTGCGCTGCGACCTTACTCCTCCTCGACAGGTTCCGCGCCTTCCTCGACCGCGGCTGGGCGATCGCCGATCTCCTCTGCCAGCTCCGCCTCCGGCGCTGCTACCTCCTCGGCCTCGACCATGCCCGCCTCGACGACGGCAATGACATCATCAGGCGCCGTGACGAGCTCGACCCCTTCAGGGAGCGGGAGCTCACCGGCGTGGATCGCGAGCCGTTCAGGGCTGAACAGGCTCAGGTCGATTTCGATCTGGTGCGGGATCTGTTCTGGCAGCGCCCTGATCTCCACTTCTGGCTTCGCGTAGGTGACGACACCATCGACGCCCGCCGGGAGCGTGCCCACGCCGACGACCGGAACGAGCGCCACGATCGGCCGTCGCAGATCAGGCGCGTAGAACTCGACGTTCAGGAGCTGGCGAGTGACCGGGTGCCGCTCCGTCTCCCGGATGAAGACAGTGAACGTCCGGCCGTCGACGAGGAGATCGACCAGCGTCGTGGAGCCAGCGCGCTGGTACACTCGGTCGAATTCCTGCGCGTCGACGCTGATCGGAACGGGGCTATCAACGACCGGGCCATAGACGACTCCGGGAGCCAGTCCCTGGCGCCGTAGCCTCTTGACTTGCTTGCCAACGATTGTACGAGGCATTCCCTTCAGCTCCGGATGTTCTGCCATCTTGTCCTCCCGTCGCGTTTCCCCGAGTGCGAGCGGTGGTGCGACCCCTGTACCTGCGCGATGCGCGTATCGTGAGGCGGATACATCGCGCTCGCTATGCCATCCTGCTAGCCTAGCACGTTGCCCGCGCTTCAGGCAAACTGTGATGTCGGCGCATGACATGAGGACAGCGAGGCGCCTGGCCCGGTGCTTGCGAGTGTGTTATGGTCAAAGCGTAGAACCGGCAAGGAGCGATCCTTGCCGCGTTGAATTGCAGGAAACGGTGCCGGCAGGAGCAGGGGGCGGGTGAGGATGACGACGTAAATGGCGAGTGCACTTGATGCTCATCCCGCCTGGTAGGACCAATTTGCCCCCTCGATTAGCCGCTTCGTACCAGACCCCTCTGCCGGAAACTCATATGCTTAGCGGCAATGGGGAGAGCCGTAGCGATGACGATAAGGCCAGACCAGGCAATGATCACTGGTCATCGAGCGGAAGCCACCGACCCGGCGACTCTGGCACATCTTGTCCTCCAACTGTGCACCTCGCTCCAATTACTGACGGTTGTGGCCCATCGCGGTGGGCCTGAGCTGCCGCCGCGCCAGCGGGTAACCTTGCAGTTGCTCGTTGCCAGTGGCCCGGCCCGGGTCTCCGATCTGGCCCAGCAAATCGGCGTCTCGAATCCCACGATGACCGGCATCCTGGACCGGCTCGAGGCGCGCGGGCTGATCGTCCGTGAGCGCGATCTACGCGACCGGCGGGTAACGATCGTTCGCGCGACGGCATCGGGAGCGGCGCTGATTACGCGTGAGGCTGCCCCGTTCCCGAACCTGCGCCGGGCGCTCGATCGCCTCGACGAGCCGGAGCGGGTCGAAGTGGCCCGGAGCTTACAGTTGCTTATCGGCGCCATCTCGACCGAGCTCCCTGGCCGGGCGTCGACGGTGAAAGAAGCGGACGATCGGGTGCGCTAACTCGCGTCGCGAGATCCGCCCAGCGCACCCAGCAGGATCACCGGCCCGGCTGTGGCACTCAGGAAGCCACTGATCAGGAACGGCAGTGGAGAAGCCATGCCGGCCCAACTCGCGAGGAGACCGCTGAGGGTGGCTCCGACGATGACGCCTACCGAGTAGAGCGCGTAGAAGAGCCCGAAGGCTGATCCTCGCTCTGCAGGCGCGCTCGCTTCTACGACGAGTGCGCTAGCCGAGGGGAAGAGCAGGCCGAAGCCGAGCCCAAAGCTGGTCATCCCGAGCACGAGTGCCGGGCGCGCGAGCCCGAGTGCCAGTGTGAGCAGGCCGAGACCGACGAGCAGCAGTCCGAGTCCCAGCGGCCTGCTGCGCCCTCGGCGGTCACTGTAGCGGGTGAGCGGACTTGCCATTACCAGGGCGGCCACCAAGGCATAGATGCTGAAGGCCAATCCTCGTTGGGCTGCTGTTCCTCCACCCACCTCGATCGCCAGCGGCAGGTGTGTGACCAGGAAGCCCAGGCTGACCGTGAAGGTCAGAATTGTGGCATAGGCCAGTGCCAGTCGCGGCCGGCGCGCCAGCGTGAGGTAGCGGTCCACGCTGTGGGATCGTTCAGCCTTGGAAGGCGCAGCCGGCTCAACGTGCACACGTCGCAACGCCAACCAGGTAACCGGCACTGCCAGGGCCATCAACGCGGCATCGGCCAGGAAGATTGGCTCGTAGCCGAGACGGTCCTGGAGCACTCCTGCCAGCGGGGGAGCCACCATTGCAGCGATCGCGATCAGGGCGCCGTTGATCCCCATCGCGCGGGCGCGCTCATCCGGGGCGGTTAGGTCCCCTATGAGCGCAAATGCTCCGGGCGCCAGGGTAGCGACGGCGAGCCCGTGCAACAGCCGAACGATGATGAGCTGGTAGGCGTCGCGTACCATCGTGTAGGCGGCCAGGACGAGCGCGGTGCCGAGTAGCGCGAGTACGAGGGGTCTTGCCCGCCCGAACCGGTCGAGCAACATGCCCGCGCCGATGTTGCCGGCGAGGTTCGCGATCGAGTAGCTGGCGACAATGAAGCCAGTGAGCGCAGGCGCGGCCCCTAGCCATTCGGCGTAGGGTGCGGCGAGCGGATACTGTACGAAGAGATCGAAGAAGGCAACGAAGACGACGAGACGCGCTGCCCAGAGGGCCCGCGCTGCTGCGACTGGCGAGCGAGCGGCAATACTCGCTTGTGGCTCGCGCATACCGGCCGAGTCCCGATGGAACGCCTCCAGGTAGAGGCCGCAGGACGTTCCCTGCTAGTCCAGCTCGCCGAGTGGGAGCTGGCATCGCTAGCGTACGATAGGAAATCGTCTAGTGCTCGCACAATAGGCGTGCGGTGCGAATTAGAGTCGAGGAGTGCCGGCTATTGCAGTCGTGTTATCCTAGACCAAACACTTAGTCGATCCACGGATGATGGCAGAATAGTGCGTGCAGAGCTAACGAACGAGGCAACGCGGGATATGCTAATGACCGGAACCGGCATCGAATATTGTGTGTTGCGTGACCAAACGGCCAGTTGACGTACGAGCAGACTTCCGCTATGATCATCATATAGGTGGGGAGACGTAGGGCAGGAGGGTAACCGTGGCTGTCATGCAGAGTCCAGCGCGTGAACGAGTCAACGCTGTCGCTGAGCGATTGTTCGCTGAGCGCGGGTACAAGGCGGTGACGCTGCGCGACATCGCCCAGGAGCTGGGCATTCGCCAGGCATCGCTCTACTACCACTTCCCTGGTGGGAAGGAGGAGCTGTACGTCACGGTGACCGAGCGTGGCCTCAATGCCCACGCTGAGGGCTTGAAGCAGGCGATCCGCGATGCTGGTCCGCAGCTCGAGGCGCAGCTCCGAGCCGTCATGCAGTGGCTCGTGTCGCATCCGCCGGTCGATCTCGCGCGTATGCTCCTGGCTGACTTCCCGGCGGTCTCCGAGGAGCACGCCAAGCGGCTGACCCAGCTTGCGGTCGAGTCCCTGGTGCAGCCGATCGAGTCGATGATCGCGGCGGCACGCGAGCGTGGTGAGGCGCGCGTTGCGAACGAGCGGCTGGCGGCCGCGCTGGTGCTTTCTACCGCTGAAGGTATCATCGCGACATCGCGATTGACCAACCGTCAGCCCGACGAGTTGGTGGGCGAGGCGCTGGAGATCCTATTGAGCGGGCTCCGGCGGTAGGGGCCTGGACCGGAGCGGGACGCTCGCTTCACCTGGCCGAGCTGCACCAAGCCTCGAACGTTGGCCCGCACTCCGGCACCAGATGCGGTCTGCGGTAGAAAGCGGAACCTCCAGCGAGTCCTGCACCAGGCTCCTGTGATTGGCTTCGTTTAGGCCAGCCTGGTTATTAGACACGGCCTGCCTGCCCCGGCCTATCGGGACGGGCGGCCGTGTCTTGTCCCAGGAGGCGGGGATAGGCTATACTCCGTGGCAACGAGTGTGATCGCAACCGGAGCCTACCTATGATTAGGTTGAACACCCTCGCGGCGAGAGCCTCCATTGTTGGCCAGCGGTGCTTCGTGGCGCTCCGACTCCTCGGGTGGACACCCGTCGTTTCGCCCCGCGTCACGCCTTCATGCCCGGGCGCTTCTGCGCGGTATGCCACAGTTATGCGAAACCACGCCCGAACCTTCTCGTTCGCCAGCGCGTTCCTCCCCGCCGCTGTCAGAGACGACATCGCCGTCCTCTACGCCTTCTTTCGCGCGCTCGATGATCTCGTCGACGAAACACCGCCGGCTCTCCACGCCGAGGTTCGCCGCGAGCTCCTCTCCTGGCGCCGCTGGTTCCTCTGCATGCAGCCCGGCGCGGCACCGAGAGAGCCCCTGGGAAGCGACCTCGCCACGCTTATCGCATCGTATCGGATCGACCGGGCTCACTTCTTGGACTTCCTGGAGGGCCTGTTCACCGACCTGGAGCATCGACCGGTGCCTGACACCATCGCGCTCTTGCGATACTCCTACTGCGTTGCCTCAACCGTCGGGCTCGCGATGGCACCCATTCTCGGGGCAACCTCCCGGCCTGCTCTCCGGGCTGCCCAAGACCTCGGCATCGCGATGCAGTTGACGAACATCGTTCGCGATGTCGGCGAAGATCTGCGGCGGGGTCGGCTCTACCTGCCGCTCGAGGATCTGCGCCGGTTCGATTGCTCTCCCGATCATCTCCTCAACTTGCTGCATGCCGGCCGCGGGCCCGACGATCGTTTCCGCGCGCTCATGCGCTTCGAAATCATCCGCGCCGACGCCTACTACGATCGCGCCCTCCACGGCATCGGCTTGCTTCCGGTCGAGACCCAGATCGGCATTCGAACAGCTGCGCACGCTTACCGTCGCATTCTCAGGCAGGTCGAGCGGAACGATTACGATACCTTGCGGCTTCGGGCGGCAACAACGGTTGATCAAAAGATCATCGACCTGTGCCGCGCGTTCTGGACGTCGCTCGCGCTCGCCGCGTCCGACCATGGGGAGGAACGATGACGGCGCTCCCTGCGACGCACCTCTTCGCCGGACCAGAACACCAGGCATTCGCGCTGCCTGGTACCACGCCAGTTGTGCTAGCGATACACGGGTTCATGGGCACGCCGGCAGAACTTCGTCCTCTGGCTCACTCGCTCGCAGACCTGGGGGCAGCCGTGACCGCGCCACTGCTTCCCGGGTTCGGCAATGAGGTGCAGCGGCTTTCCACCGTCACGGCCAAGGAGTGGCTAGATTGCGCGCTGCAGAGCCGGCAGCAGGTGCGCGCTCGCTCGAACGGCGCTGCAGTCCTGCTCGGTTTCTCTATGGGCGCAGCGATCGCCGTCCAGATCGCAGCGCTCGCGCCGCCGGAGCGGCTCGTGCTGATCGCGCCCTTTACGCAACTCCTGCCTGGCGATTGGCGCGTTCCGTTCTTGCCTCTCGCCCGGCGCGTGGTCAAGGAGCTTCGGCCATTCGCCAACGCCGATTTTGGGAACCCGTCGACACGAAAGGTGTTCGAGGCCATGAATCCGGCTCTCGACCTCGACGATCCCACTGTCCAAGCGGCTCTCCGTGACGTGCGCCTGCCACTTTCCGCTCTGGATGAGCTGCGCAAGACCGGCCAGGGCGCCCTGCGGGCGGCCCGACACGTGCGATGCCCGGTGCTCGTGATTCAAGGGTTCGACGATCGGACCGTCCCGCCGTGGACGACACGGAGACTCGTCGAACGCTTCGCCGGTCGCGTGACGCTGATCGAGGTGCCTGGTGACCACCATCTCGTCCGGCTCGATCACCCCAGTGCTGAGCTGGCCTTCCGGCTCATCGGCCAGTACGTAACGGGAGGACTGGCATGATCCGGCAGGCTTGGACGCTGCTCGCCTGGCTCCAGTGCGTAGCCCTGCTCGCGGTCGTCCGGCGACTCGCGTGGAGCGTTCTCAACCGACGGGCACTCGCCGACTGCCGGCATGCAGACATTGCCGAGAGGGTCACCGTGATCGTACCCGTGCTGAACGAGCAAGCGCGGCTCGCTCCGTGCCTGGAAGGACTCATCCAGAGCGGTGACGAAGTGGCCGAAATCCTGGTCGTGGACGGTGGCTCCACTGACCGCACCGCTCAGCTCGTGCTGGCATATGCGGCCCGCGACGCGCGGGTACAACTGGTCTCCGCTGCGTCGATACCGCACGGGTGGAATGGAAAATCCTGGGGGCTGGAGGCCGGCTGGCAAGCCCGTTCCCGCTCCGCGTCGTGGGTACTGACCGTCGACGCCGATGTCCGTCCGTCGCCGAACATGGTCCGCACTCTGCTGGCGACCGCGCAGCGTGACAACTTGCAGGCGGTTAGCCTCGCGCCGATCCAGGCGCTCGGGGGGGATCGGCTGAGCTGGCTGCTCCACCCAGCGATGCTCACCTCGCTGGTCTATCGCTTCGGCATCCCGGGGACGACGGTGCACCGCCCTGCCGTCGTGCTCGCCAACGGCCAGGTGATGCTGCTCCATGAGCATCTTCTCGACGGGATCGGTGGCTTCGCAGCGGTCGCGACCGCGAACGCCGAGGACGTTGCCCTCGCGCGGCGAATCGTCGCCGACGGTCGGCCCTTCGGATTCTTCGAGGCCAGGGAAGCCGCTTCGGTCAAGATGTATCGCAGCGGCGTCGAAGTTTGGCGTGGCTGGCCGCGTTCTCTGGCGCTGGCGGATGGGCAGTCTCGGCTGCGCACGAATCTGCAGCTCTCGCTGCTGATGCTCGCGCAGGGTTTGCCCCTTCCTATCTGCCTGCTCAAGCTGTTCGGGCGGGCTCTGCCTCGCCCTCTGTTCGAGGTGAACCTGGCTCTGCTGGCCGTACGGCTCGGCGTGCTGGCCGGCACGCGCAGAGCTTATCTGAACCGCCGGTGGTGGTACTGGCTCTCACCGCTCGCTGATCTGCCGGTGCTCATCGAGATCTGGCGACGTGCTGCGAAACGCCGCCATAGGTGGCGTGGCAGGACAATCGTGGTAGGAGGCTTGCGATGAACCGGATTGCGTGGCGGGCATTGGCTGCTCATCTCGCCACGATGGCGTTCGGCTTGGCCGGGCTGACGATCGCCATGCGGCGTCCAGATCTCTGGTCGCACAGCCAGATGGCGGCCGACGTCTACGCGTTCGGCACACGCTACGCTGGTGCGGTGCAGATCATTCTGGCCGCGGTCGCCGTGCTCGCGTTCGGCATCGCGACGCTGGGGTTGAGGCGAACGGCGATCTTCTTCGGCTGCGCGACCACGCTGTCCTTGGCGTCGGAGCTCATCGGCACCGGTACCGGATGGCCGTTCGGCAACTACAGCTATACCTCTGGCCTTGGCTACAAGATCCTGGATCGAGTTCCCTTCACGATCCCGCTCTCCTGGTTCTACATGGGTCTGGCGAGCTACCTGATCGGAATCGAGCTCTTTCGAGCCCTGAAGGGACGCCTCGGGGTGGCAGTCCGGCTGCTGGCGGGCGTATGGCTACTCGTGGTCTGGGATCTCGTGCTCGACCCGGCGATGGCGCATGAGACGTTGTCGGCGCGCTTTTGGGTTTGGCACGAGACTGGCCCGTACCATGGGATGCCGCTCCAGAACTTCGCCGGCTGGGCCTTCACCGCGCTCGCCTTCATGGGACTCAGCCGGCTGTTGTGGCGAAGCGATCCGGTTCTGACCGGGAGGCCGCTGTTCCCGGTCGTCGTCTATCAGGCAAACCTCGCGTTCGCAGTCGTCCTCTGCGCCAGCGTCGGGTTGTGGTCTGCGATCGCGCTCGGCCTCGCTGCAGGCGGCTTACCCGCGTTGGTACCGCTCCTCAGAGCGCGAGAACGGCGAACCAGCCGAGCACACGGGCATCCTCGCTCGCGCCGAGCCGTGGATCTCGCCTTGCGCCTCGGAGCCGGCGCTGTCTTGCGCGGGTGGCAGATCAGCGTTTCGAACGAGGATCGGCTGCCGCCCAGTGGCCCTGCCGTGCTGGCGGTGCGCCACGAGCATCACCTCTATGACGCTTGTGCCCTGCTCGCGGTCTCACCTCGCCCACTACGCTTCGTCGTCGCGCTCGACTGGGTGCGAGCGCGCTGGCAGCGGTTCGTGATGGAACGACTCTGCCAGTTGGCCGGCTGGCCGGTCATCCTCCGGCCCCAACGCTTTCAGCTTCCGGATCCCCCAGCGGTCTACAGCACGGAAGAAGTCCAGCGATATCTCGTCGGTGGACTGCGCGAGGCGTTGAACCGGCTCGCCGAAGGGGAGATCGTGGTCGTCTTCCCCGAGGGATTCCCGGTTGTCGATCCCCACACGCCGGGCGCGCGCGATCGACTCGGTCATGCCTTCCACCCCGGGGTCGTCTGGGTGGCCTGCCAGGCCGCAAGGAAATGCGGCGTCCCCATTCCGGTGGTGCCGGTGGGGCTACGCTACGACCCCTTTGGTAACAAGAGAGTCGAAGTGCAGTTCGGCCCGCCGGTCGTCGTCAACGAGACGACTGACCAGAACACTGCCCTGGCTGCCATCGAAGCGGAGGTGCGCGCGCTCTCGGCGCCTGTGCCAGAGCCGGCCTACACGTACGGCGCCTACTCAGGGGAGGGCGGTCGATGAGGGATGTCATCGTGATCGGAGCTGGCCTCGGTGGACTGGCCTGCGCCGTACGCCTGCAGGCCGCCGGCCTGCGCGTCTGCATCGTCGAGGGTCGTGAGACGCCTGGAGGTCGGGCGGGGGTCTTCGAGCGGGATGGGTACCGGTTCGATACCGGCCCCACGCTGATCACCGCACCCAGTCTCTTGCGCGAGCTGTGGGCGTGTGCTGGTCGTTCGCTCGAAGATGACCTGACGCTGGTACGGCTCGAGCCGTGCTACCGGATCGTGTTCGCGGACGGCCGGTGGTTCGACTACTGGGGCGACAGCGAGCGCGACGAAGCCGAGATCGCGCGCTTCTCGGAACGCGATGTCCGGGGATACCGGGCCTTTCTGGCTGCTACCGAAGCCATCTACCGGCGAGCATTCCTGGATCTGGCGGGACAGCCCTTCGATCGGTTCGGAGAC
>Ga0101941_1001102_pt1 | contig 24162 bp, 30 predicted proteins | sample DewCreD2012metaG_3_FD_75242 | JGI IMG/M metagenome (GOLD analysis project Ga0101941, IMG submission 75242) | Hot spring sediment bacterial and archeal communities from British Columbia, Canada, to study Microbial Dark Matter (Phase II) - Dewar... ...
CCGCTCGGCGTTGAGCCTGCCGAGCAACTCCAGCACCTCGCCCTCCGTCTGCTCGTCCAGGTCGCCCGTCGGCTCGTCCGCGAGGATGACCGCCGGCTCGTTGGCCAGGGCCCTCGCGATCGCCACGCGTTGCTTCTCGCCGCCCGAGAGCTTCTCCGGGCGGAACCCGAGACGTTCACCGAGCCCGAACCCTCGGAGGAGCCGCTCGGCGCGTTCCCGGGCCGTCCTCCCCGAGACCCCGGCCAGGTTCAGCGCGAACTCCACGTTCTCCAGGGCCGAGAGCGCGGAGAGCAGGTTGAAGTCCTGGAACACGAACCCGAACCTCCGGGCCCGGAAGTCGGGGAGCCGGGACTCGGGAAGCGCGGTGAGGTCCGTTCCGTCCACGAAGACGCGGCCCGACGTCGGGCGCAGCATGGCCCCCAGCATCGCGAGGAGGGTGGTCTTCCCGCTGCCGGAGGGGCCCATGATGAGCACGACCTCCCCCCGTCGGACCTCCAGGTCCACCCCCCGGACCGCCCGCACCTGCACCTCGCCTTCCCCGTAGACCTTCTCGAGCCTCTCGGCCCGGATGGCCACGGCGTTCATGCCTGCCTCCGGAAGACCGTCGCCGGATCGACCCGCGACACCTTGATGAGGGGGCTCACGGCGCCCAGGACGCCGAGGAGGGCGGACCCCACCGCCACGCGGGCGACCGATGACGGCTCGACCCGCAGAGGCAGGGTCGGCGCGACCCGAGCCAGGACCCATCCCAGCCCCAGGGCCAGCAGCACCGCGAGACCCGTGGCGGTTCCCACGGCCCACGCCGCCTGGGAGAGGACGATCGCGCCGAGCCGCCGGGGCCCGGCTCCGAGGGCCTTCATGACGCCGATCTCGCGCAGCTGGGCCAGCGTGGCCGCGTAGAGCGTGAGCCCGATCACCGCGAGGCCGATGATGAACGCCGCGAACGTCATGATCTTCATGAGCTCGGTGCTCATGTCCTCGACGGCCCGACGTTCCTGGGCGGAGAACCGGGTCCGGCTCTGTGCGGTCAGCCCGGTGGCGGGCGATGGCCTCAGTGGTAAGCCCCTCCGCAACCTCCTTGGGGGAAAGGCCCCTTTCCCAAGCTTCCAGAAGAAGCCTTTTCACTGCGTCCACGATCTCCTCCCGCCCCCCGTAGCCCAAGGCGATGTTCAGCACCATGCCCTGGTGGTGCTGGGTCTTGGCCTCGAGGCGCTCCAGCGCCCTCAGCACCTCCTCGGAGAATCCCTCCCGCCGCCCGATGAAGCGCACCCTCACCTGGTGCTCCAGGATGCGGTGGTCCTCCGCCATCCTTTCCGCCTCCCGCACGAAAAGGCGCATGAGCTCCTCCACCTCCTCGGGGGGGCGCTTGAAGTTGTCCGTGGAGAAGACCCAGACCGTCACGGTTTTTATGCCCATCTCCAGGCACCATTCCAGGACCTCGTAGGCCTTCTGGACCCCGAACTCGTGCCCCTTCACGGGGGATAACCCCAAGGCCCTGGCGTAACGGCGGTTCCCATCCAGAATGAGGCCCAGGTGCTTGGGAACCGGGCCTCCTTTCACCTCCTTAAGGAGGCGCTTTTCGTAAAGCCAGTAGAGGGGCCGGGTGAGGGAAAGGAGGCGGCGGACCATACCCTTTCCACCCTAAGGCGGGAGGATGAGAAAGGGAAGGCCCTAGGCCAACTACCGGTAAAGCTCCCGGGCGATGATGTGGCGCTGGATCTCCGAGGTGCCCTCGTAGATCTCCGTCACCTTGGCGTCCCGGTAGTAGCGCTCCACCCGGTAGTCCCGGTGGTAGCCGTAGCCCCCCAGGACCTGCACCGCCTCCCGGGTCACCTCCACCGCCACGCTGCTGGCGAAGAGCTTGGCGGTGCTGGCCTCGAGGGTGAACCGCTCCCCGGAATCCTTTTTCCTGGCGGCCTCCAGCACCAAGGCCCGGGCGGCGGCGATTTTCACGTGCATGTCAGCGATCTTGAAGGCGATGGCCTGGTGCTCCCGGAGTTTTCTGCCGAACTGCTCCCTCTCATCGGCATAGGCCTTGGCGATCTCAAAGGCCCCCCGGGCGATGCCCACCGCCTGGGCCGCCACCCCGACCCTTCCCGAATCCAGGCCCGCCAGGGCGTAGGCCAAGCCCCTTCCCTCCTCGCCCAGAAGGTTTTCCTCGGGCACGAAGACCCCCTCGAGGCGAACCTCGGCGGTGTGGGCGGCGTGGAGGCCCATCTTCGCCTCCGGGGGGCCAAAGGAAAGGCCAGGGGTATCCTTCTCCACCAGGAAGGCGCTGATGCCCTTCTCACCCCTGGCCATGACCACGTAGAGGTGGGCCTGGCCTGCGGAGGTGATCCAGCTTTTCAGGCCGTTCAGCACGAAACCCCCGGGCACCCTTCTGGCCTCCGTGCGGATGCTGGCGGCATCGGAACCCGCCTGGGGCTCGGTGAGGCAGAAGGCCCCGATCCACTCCCCCCGGGCCAGGGGCACCAGGTACTTTCTTTTTTGCGCCTCGGTGCCGAAGCGAAGCAGCATGTACTGGGGAAGGCCGCTGGTCACCGAAAGGACCACGGCCACGCTGGGATCGGCGGCGGCGATCTCCTCGAGGGCCAGGGCCCAGGTCACGGAATCCAGGCCCACTCCTCCCCATTCCTCCGGGGTGGTCATGCCCAAAAAGCCCAGCTCCGCCAAAGCCTTCAGCTGGGGCCAGGGGTATTCCCCCGTGCGGTCGTACTCCGGGGCCAGGGGGTAAAGAACCTCCTTGGCCACCTGCCGTACCGTGTCCAGCACCAGTTTTTGCTCGGAAGTGAGGGTCATCAGGGATATCGTATCACCGCACTTGGGCAAAAAAACGTCATGTATGTGGGAGGCTATGGGCGGGCAAGGATGGGCCATCACCCCTCACCCAGGCGCAAAGCCCTTTTCGACTGTCAGGAGGGGGGCTCACCCCAGCGGGGAGCCCGCTCGGCGCTCAAGCCCAGGTGGTCCAGGATGCGCTGGGTGATGAAGCCCAAAAGGTCCCGGATCTCCTTGGGCCGGTGGTAGAAGCCAGGGCTCGCCGGGAGGATCAAGGCTCCGGCCTCCGTCGCCTGCACCATGGCCCTAAGGGTGGGGAGGGGCAGGGGAGCCTCCCGGGGCACCAGGATCAGGGGGCGCCGTTCCTTCAGGTGCACGTAGGCCGCCCGGGTGAGGAGGGTATCCGCCAGGCCCAGGGCGATCTTGCTAAGGGTGGTGGCGGAACAGGGCACCACCACCATGCCCTGGGTACGGAAGGAACCCGAGGCGATGGGGGCACCGAGGTCGCCGTCCTTGTACACCCGGCTGGCCAAGGGGTAGAGGTCCTTCGGGCTCAGGCCCATCTCCTCCCACAAGACCCGCTTGGCCCCCTGGCTTAAGACCAGGTGCACCTCGGCAAGGCCCTGCAGGCTTTCCAAAAGGTCCAGGGCGTAGGGCATGCCGCTCGCCCCCGTCAAGCCCACCACCACCCGGGGAAGTTCCGCCATGGCTTCCATGCTATCCCCTATTCCGAAGGCTTCCCGTGGTTTCCCATGCAAAAACCCCAGGCCCTTTGGGCCTGGGGGGCACCCCGTGGAAGCGGAGGGTTACTTGAGCTCCACCACCGCGCCCACGGCCTCGAGCTTCTTCTTGATCTCCTCGGCCTCGGCCTTGGGGATGCCCTCCTTGATGGGGCCCCCCTTCTCGGCCAGGTCCTTGGCCTCCTTGAGGCCCAGGCCGGTGATGGCGCGAAGCTCCTTGATGACCTCCAGCTTCTTGGCCCCGGCGTCCTTGAGGATCACGTCAAACTCCGTCTTCTCCTCCACGGGAGCCGCGGCCTGGGCCGCAGCAGGAGCCGCCGCCACCGCCACCGGGGCCGCCGCCGTCACGCCCCAGGTCTCCTTGAGCACGTCGATGAGCTGCTTGAGTTCCAAAACCGTAGCCTGAGAAAGCTCTTCCTTAATGCGTTCGATGTCCAAAGCCATCTTCCACCTCCTATGCCGCCTTCTTCTCCGCGTACGCCTCCAGGATGCCTACCAGCTCGCGGGCCACGCCGCCCAGGACCCCCACCAGCTCCGCCATGGGCGCCTGCAAGACGCCCAAAAGCTCTGCCCTGAGTTCGTCCATGGTGGGAAGCTCCGCCAGGGCCACCACGTCCTTTGCCGAAAGCACCTGGCCCTGCAAAAGCCCGCCCTTGGCCTCAGGGATGCCCTTGGGGTTCTTCTTGGCGAACTCCGAAAGGGCCTTGGCCGCCGCCACCGGGTCCTGGTAAAAGACCACGGCGCTGGGCCCCTGAAGGCCATCCAGCTCGGGCAGGCCCAGCTCTTTAAGGGCGATGCGGATCAGGGTGTTCTTGGCCACGAAGAGCCTGGCCCCCTTCTCCTTCAGGGCCTGACGCAGGGCATGGGTTTCCTTGGCGGAAAGCCCCTGGTAGTTCACCAGGAAGAAGGAGCCATGGGCCCGCTCAAGGTTCTCCTTGAGGGCGGCAAGAAGCTCAACGTTACGCTTATTGGGCACGCCTTCCTCCCTTTGGGGCAGGGGAACCCCAGCCGACTTTTCGGGATTTCTGCGAAACGCTCCCCCTGCAAGCGCCTCGGCGGGATGTTTAAGGCCTGAAGCCCCCCGCTGTCTTTGGCCTGGGCGCCGTAGCGCCCGGGGTGCCATAGAGGAGTTTAAAAGGCAGGGGGCCTGGCGTCAAGCCAGGCCCTAAGAAGGCTGCTCTCAGGAATGCGGGTTGATGCGGATGCTGGGCCCCATGGTGCTGGTCACGTAGACCGAGCGCAGGAAGGTGCCCTTGGCCGCCTCGGGCTTGCTGGCCTCGAGGGCCCGGATGAAGGCCCGGATGTTGTCGGCAATCTTCTCCGGGGGGAAGCTCACCTTGCCCACGGGGGCGTGGATGGCCCCGGTCTTGTCGTTCCGGAACTCGATGCGGCCCGCCTTGATCTCCTTGATGATCTCCCCGATGTTGAAGCCCACGGTGCCCGCCTTGGGGTTGGGCAGAAGCCCCCTCGGGCCCAGAATCCGGCCCAGCTTGGAACCCACGGCCCCCATCACGTCGGGGGTGGCCACCACCGCATCGAAGTCCATCCAGCCATCCAGGATCTTCTGGATGATCTCCTCCCCGCCCACGTAGTCGGCCCCGGCCTCCTCGGCCTCCTTGATCTTCTCTCCCTTGGCGATGGCCAGAACCCGCACCTGCTTGCCCAGGCCGTGGGGGAGGGAAACCGTACCGCGCACGTTCTGGTCGGACTTGCGGGGATCGATGCCCAGCTTGGCGTGGACCTCCACGGTCTCGTCAAACTTGGCCGTGGCCAGCTCCTTCACCAGCCGGGCGGCCTCGTCGATGGTGTAGATCCGGGTGGGGTCCACCTTTTCCAACAGGGCCCGGTAGCGCTTGCCGTGCTTAGGCATCCTTCACCTCCGGGGCGCCCACCACCTCCACCCCCATGGAGCGGGCCGACCCTGCGATCATGCGGGCGGCGGCCTCGAGGTCGGTGGTGTTCATGTCGGGCATCTTCTGCTTGGCAATCTCCAGAACCTGCTGCCAGGTGATGCGGCCCACCTTCTCCCGGCCGGGCTTATGAGCCCCCTTCTCCAGCCCCGCCGCCTTGCGGATCAGGTAGCTGGCGGGCGGGGTCTTGGTGATGAAGGTGAAGGAGCGGTCGGCGTAGATGGTGATCTCCACGGGGACGATGGCGTCCCCCATGTTGGCGGTGGCCGCATTGAAGGCCTTGACGAACTCCATGATGTTGGCCCCGTGCTGGCCCAAGGCCGGGCCCACCGGGGGTGCCGGCGTGGCCTTGCCAGCCGGCAACTGAAGCTTCACCACAGCAACGATTTTCTTCATTTTTCCCTCCTAGGCTCCCCCCAAGTTGGGGGTGCAAACGCCTCCTAAGCCTTGACCACCTGGGAGAAGTCCAGCTCCACCGGGGTCTCGCGCCCGAAGATGGTGACCATGACCTTGACCTTGCCCTTTTCCGGGTTGATCTCGGTCACGGTGCCGGTAAAGTCGGCGAAGGGGCCGGAAACCACCCGGACCTGATCCCCCTCCCGGAAGGCCACCTGGGCCTTGGGAGCCTCCTTCTTGCCCAGAAGCCCCGACACCTCCAGGATGTGCCGCACCTCGTCCGGGGAAAGGGGCACCGGCTTATGCCCTGCCCCCACGAAGCCGGTGATGCCCGGGGTGCCCCGCACCACCTCCCAGGCCTCGTTGGGCTCCTCCTCGTCCCCCAGGTCCATCTGCACGAAAAGGTATCCGGGGAAGAGCTTCTTCTTGACGACCTCCTTCTTGCCCCCCTCGCGGAGTTCCACCACCTCCTCCGTGGGGATGAGCACCTGGAAGATCTTGTCCTCCATGCCGAAGGCCTTGACCCGCTTCTCCAGGTTGGCCTTGGCCTTCTCCTCCTGCCCCACGTAGGTGTGGACCGCGTACCATTCAATGCTCATCGCACAAGCCCTATCAGGAACCGGAAGACGAGATCGTAGAATCCCAAGATCACCATGGCCACCACGGTGAAGACCAGAATAGCCTGGGTACCCTCCACGATCTGCTCCCGCGTGGGCCAGGTAACCCGGGCGAGCTCGGCCCGGGCTTCCTGGAAGTAGCGAACAATCCGGGTAAACATCAGACCTTCACTTCCTTGTGCACCGTGTGCTTATCGCACCAGGGGCAGTACTTCTTCAGCTCCAGCTTGGTGGTGGTGTTGCGCTTGTTCTTCTCGGTGGCGTAGTTGCGGCGCTTACACTCGGTGCACTCCAGGAGGATTTTGATGCGGACTTCGCTGGCCATGGTTCACCTCCTTTCCTCGAGGGGCGGCTAGCCGCCCCCAAGCTTACTCCAGGATCTTGGTGACCACGCCGGCGCCCACGGTCCGCCCACCCTCACGAATGGCAAACCGCAATCCCTCCTCCAACGCCACCGGCTTGATCAGCTCCACCGTAAACGTCACATTGTCCCCCGGCATCACCATCTCCACCCCAGAGGGCAACTCCACCACCCCCGTCACATCCGTCGTCCGAAAGTAAAACTGCGGACGGTACCCAGTAAAAAACCCCGTGTGCCGGCCCCCCTCCTCCTTCTTCAAGATGTACACCGAGGCCTCAAACTTCGTGTGCGGCGTAATGCTCCCGGGCTTCGCCAGCACCTGGCCCCGCTCCACTTCCTCCCGGCTTACACCCCGGAGTAGCAAACCCACGTTGTCCCCAGCAATCCCCTCCTGCAGCGTCTTACGGTGCATCTCCACACCCGTCACCACCGTCTTCCGCGTCTCAGGAGCCAGGCCCACAATCTCCACCTCGTCCCCAACCTTCACCTTCCCACGCTCAATACGACCCGTGGCCACCGTCCCACGACCCGTGATCGTAAACACGTCCTCCACCGGCATCAAGAACGGCTTGTCCACGTCCCGCACCGGCGTGGGAATGTACTCGTCAATCGCGTCCAACAACTCCCAAATCTTATCCACCCACTCGTTCTCCCCACGCTTCGTCTGGGGATTCTTGTGCATCTGCTCAAGCGCCAAAAGCGCGCTCCCGCGAATCACCGGAACCTCGTCCCCAGGAAATTCGTACTGGTTCAGGAGGTCCCGCACCTCCATCTCCACCAGGTCCAGAAGTTCCGGGTCGTCCACCATGTCCACCTTGTTCATGAACACCACGATGTACGGCACACCCACCTGGCGAGCCAGCAAAATGTGCTCCCGCGTCTGCGGCATCGGTCCGTCCGCCGCCGACACCACCAGAATCGCCCCGTCCATCTGTGCCGCACCCGTGATCATGTTCTTGATGTAGTCCGCGTGCCCGGGGCAGTCCACGTGCGAATAGTGCCGCTTCGCCGTCTCGTATTCCACATGCGCCGTGTTGATGGTAATCCCCCGCGCACGCTCCTCCGGCGCCTTGTCAATCTCCCCGTAGTCCTTCACCTCCACGTTCGGGTTCTCCGCCGCCGCCACAAACGTCAAAGCCGCCGTCAGCGTCGTCTTCCCGTGGTCCACGTGCCCAATCGTCCCCACGTTCACGTGAGGCTTCGTACGGATAAACTCGCCCTTGGCCATGGTTCCTCCTTCTTTCTTGCACGCAAAAGCCGCCCTGGGGGCCTTAAGCCCAGGGCAGACAAAAAGATGGAGCTCGCGGCCGGGCTCGAACCGGCGACCTCACCCTTACCAAGGGTGTGCTCTACCTGCTGAGCTACGCGAGCTCGTGGAGCGGGAGACGGGACTCGAACCCGCGACCCTCGGCTTGGGAAGCCGATGCTCTACCAACTGAGCTACTCCCGCATGGGGGTGTGCTGGGCACACCTTTGGTGGGCAGGGCTGGATTCGAACCAGCGAAGGCGTGCGCCAACGGTTTTACAGACCGTCCCCTTTGGCCGCTCGGGCACCTGCCCACGCCCGCTTGGAGCCACCCAGGGGAGTTGAACCCCCAACCCCCCGATTACAAGTCGGGTGCTCTGCCTGTTGAGCTAGGGTGGCAGGACGGGGGATAGGACCCTGTCCGAGGGAATAGGCTAGCACACCCACAGGTGAGTGTCAAGATAAAGGCATGCGCATCGTACCTTTTGGCGCCGCTCGGGAGGTCACGGGAAGCTGCCACCTCCTGTTGGCCGAGGGCAGGCGGATCCTCCTGGACTGCGGCATGTTCCAGGGGCACGGGGAAGAGAAGAACCACGCCCCCTTTGGCTTTGACCCCCAGGCGGTGGACGCCGTGGTCCTCACCCACGCCCACCTGGACCACGTGGGCCGTCTGCCCAAGCTTTTCCGGGAGGGGTATAGGGGGCCGGTCTACGCCACCCAGGCCACTTTTTTGCTGATGCAGATCGTCCTCGAGGACGCCCTCAAGGTCATGGAAACCCCCTTTTTCGAGGAGGAGGATGTGGAGGAGGCCCTCCGCCACGTCCGCCTCCTGGAGTACGGGGAATGGCTCAGGCTGGGAGACCTCGCCCTCACCTTCGGCCAGGCGGGACACCTTCCGGGAAGCGCCTTCGTGGTGGTCCAGGGGGAGGGGAAGACCCTGGTCTATAGCGGGGACCTGGGCAACAGGCAAAAGACCGTCCTCCCCGACCCCTCCTCACCCCCCAAGGCGGATCTGATCCTCTGCGAGGGCACCTACGGGGACCGGCCCCACCGGTCCTTTGCCGCCACGGTGCAGGAGTTTTTGGAGATCCTAAAACGAACCCTGGGCCAAGGCGGCAAGGTCTTCATCCCCTCGTTTGCCGTGGAGCGCGCCCAGGAAATCCTTTTCCTCCTCTATGAAAACGGCCACCGCCTGCCCGAGGCCCCCATCTACCTGGACTCCCCCATGGCCGAGCGGGTCCTTGACCTCTATCCCCAGCTGGTGCGCTACTTCAGCGAGGAGGTGCAGGCCTACTTCCTGGCGGGGAAGAATCCCTTCCGCCCCCGGGGGCTTCGGGTGGTGGAAAGCGTGGAGGAATCCAAGGCCTTAAACCGCGAGCCCGGCCCCATGGTGATCATCGCGGGAAGCGGCATGCTCACCGGGGGGCGGATCCTCCACCACCTGAAGCACGGCCTTTCCGATCCTAAGAACACCTTGGTCTTCGTGGGCTACCAGCCTCGAGGGGGCCTGGGAGCCGAGATCATCCAAAGGCCCGAGCGCATCCGCCTTCTGGGGCAGGAGGTACCCCTTAGGGCCAGCGTCCACACCCTGGGCGGCTTCTCGGGGCATGCGGGGCAGGATGAGCTTCTGGACTGGCTGGAAGGGCAGCCCCGGGTAGCCCTGGTGCACGGGGAAGAGGAGAAGCTAGGAGAGCTTCAGCGGCTTCTTGCCCAGCGGGGCCAGGCGGCCCACCTGGCCACCTTCGGGGAGGCCATCGGGGTTTAAGGCTGGGGCTTAAAGCCGAGCCTCTCCAAAACCATGCGGGTGGCCGGGCTTTTGTTGAGGGTGTAAAAGTGCACTCCCTCCACCCCGGCCTCCAAAAGCTCTGCCACCTGGCGGGTGGCGTGCTCCACCCCGATCTCCAGGATGGCCTTAGGATCCCCCTGGTACCTTTCCAGCTTGGAAAGAAGGGGCCCGGGGATGCTGGCCCCGCAGACCTCGGTGAAGCGGCGGAGCTGGGCGTAGTTGGTTACGGGCATGATGCCGGGGAGGATGGGGATTGCTATGCCCATCCTCCTGGCCCTTTCCAGGAAGCCGAAGTAGTGGGCGTTGTTGAAGAAAAGCTGGGTGATGGCGAAGTCCAGCCCCGCCTCCACCTTGGCCTTGAAATGGCGCAGGTCGGCCTCGAGGCTCCTGCTTTCCGGATGCCCCTCGGGGTAGGCGGCCCCGCCCACGGAGAGCTCCTCCCCGTAGCGGGCACGAATATAGGCCACCAGCTCGGAAGCGTAGCGGAACCCCTCGGGATGGGGTCTAAAGACCCGTTCCCCTTGGGGAGGGTCGCCTCTAAGGGCCAGGATGTTCTCCACCCCCGCCTCCACGAAGCGGTCCAGGACCTCCGCCACCTCCTCCCGGCTTTGCCCGGCCACGGTGAGGTGGGCGAGGGCGTTTAGCTTTAGGTCCAGGATCCGCTTCGCCCAGAGGACGCTCCTTTCCCGGGTGCTCCCCATGGCCCCGTAGGTGATGGAGACGAAGGCGGGCCGGAAGGCCTTAAGCTCCTCCATGGTGCGGAAAAGGGCCTCTTCCCCTTCCGGGGTCCTGGGGGGGAAGAACTCAAAGGAGAAGAGGGGCCCCTTGCGCGCCTTTAGGAGGTCCCGTATTTTCATGCGCTAGAGTGTAGCCCCTCCCCTCCCCCGGGTCAAGGTGGCAAAATAAGGGTATGGTAGAAGTTCCGGAAATCCCCAAGGTGGAAAGCCTGGAGCTTCCCGCCAAGGAAACCGCCTTGATCGTGGTGGACATGCAAAACGACTTCGCCCACCCTCAAGGTGCCCTTTTCGTGCCCGATGCCCCTAAAAGCGTTCCGGCCATCCGGCTTCTTCTGGAAAGGGCGCGGCAGGCGGGGGCCAAGGTGGTCTACACCCAGGACTGGCACCGGGAGGACGACCCCGAGTTCCAGATCTGGCCCCGGCATGCGGTGGCGGGCACCTGGGGGGCGGAGATCCTGGAGGACCTCCGCCCTGAGCCGGGGGACCTGATCATCCAGAAGGTGCGCTACGACGCCTTCTACGGCACCCCCCTGGACCACTACCTGCACCTTTGGGGGATAAAGCACGTGGTGGTGACGGGCACCGTGGCCAACATCTGCGTGCTCCACACCGCAGGCTCCGCCGCCCTTCGCTGGTACCGGGTGGTCCTCCCGGAGGACGCCACCAGCGCCCTCACGCCCTTTGACCTTCAGGCCACCTTGCGCCAGATCACCTTCCTCTACCAGGGCAAGGTAACCCGGGCCGAAGGGGTACGCTTTGTTTGAGCATCTGATCCTGGCGGAGTTCTACCGCCGCTTCGGCCCTGCCCCCTTCCTACCCCATGTGGCACCCCGGGAAGAACCCTTCAAGGTGCTGGCCGAAAGCATCGTGGCCCAGCAGCTTTCGGGCAAAGCAGCAGCCGCCATCAGCGCCCGGCTCTGGTCCAAGGTAGAGCCCCATCCTGAAGCCCTCCTCCAAGTACCCCTCGCCCTCCTCCGCCAGGCGGGGCTTTCCCACGCCAAGGCCCAGGCCCTTCGGGACCTGGCCGCTAGGAGCCTGGAAGGGCTTCTGGACGGGTTGGACTCCCTGGAGGACGAAGCGGTCAAGGAAAGGCTTCTGCCGGTACAAGGCATAGGCCCCTGGACGGTGGATATGTTCCTCATGTTCGGCCTGAGGCGGCCCGATGTCTGGCCTGTGGGAGACCTGGGTCTACGCCGGGCAGCCCAGGCGCTCTTCGGTGTGGAAGCCCTGGCGCTTCCTGCTTTCGGCGAGGCCTTCCGGCCCTACCGCAGCCACCTGGCTTGGTACCTATGGCGAGCCCTGGACTAACCCCCTTGGCCCAAGCGGAAGGCCAGGGAGAGGTTCTCCTCCTGAGGCAGGCCCAGGACCTGGGTTTCCCCGTGGGGAAAACCTGGGTAGTGGGGCTTTGGGAGGAGTTCGCCCGCCTCAACAACCTTGCCGAGCGCATCGGTAGGCTTTTTCAGGGAGTCTTTGGCGTGCGCGTGGATGAGGAAAGGTTGCTGCTGGCGGCGGAGGAGGCAAAGCGGGCGGTGCGGGAAAGCTACCTTCTCCCTGAGCGGGCTGAAGCCTTCCTGGAAACCCTCGAGGGCAAGGGACCCTTCCTCGTCCGCCGGGCAGGGGAAGGAACCTACCGCCTGGCCCGGAACCCACAGGAGGCCCTTTTCGCTGTGAAGCGGCTTTGGGCCGAAGCCTTCCGGGTAGAAGCCATCCTGGAACGCTACCCCGCCCTTTTTCCCTCAGCCCTGACCGTTCTGGTGCAGGAGGTGACCACCCTCCCTCCGCTTGAAGGAGGGCTCCTGGAGGATCCCTTCCTCTCCCTGGATCTGTCCCAGGCCCTGGGGCAAAGGGTGGTCGCCTACACCTGGGAAGGAACCCTTCTTCGGATAGAATCGGTACATGGTGGATAGCCACGTCCATACCCCCCTTTGCGGCCATGCTCAGGGGGCTCCGGGGGAGTACCTGTTTTACGCCCGGAAGGCAGGGCTGAAGGGCCTGGTTTTCACCGACCACAGCCCCATGCCTTCCTGGTACGATCCCATGAGCCGCATGCGCCTCGAGGCCTTACCCTTTTACCTCCTGGCCCTGGAGAAAATCCGGGAGGATCACCCAGACCTCTACGTGGGGATCGGTCTGGAAGCCGACTTCCACGAGGGCACGGAGGAGTTCGTGCGGACCCTGCTTAAAGGCTACCCCTTCGACTACGTGATCGGCAGCGTCCACTACCTGGGGGCCTGGCCCCTGGACCATCCCGACCACCAGGAGGAGTACACCTGGCGAGATCTGAAGGGGGTCTTCCAGGCCTACTTCCAGGAGGTGGAAAAAGCGGCAAGAAGTGGCCTCTTTCACGCTATCGGGCACCTGGACCTGCCCAAGAAGTTCGGCCACCGCCTTCCGGAGGAAGCTCTCGTGGAGTTGGCCGAACCCGCCCTTAGAGCCATAGCGGAGGAGGGGCTTCTCCTGGATGTGAACACCGCCGGGCTCCGGAACCCGGCCCAGGAGATCTACCCAGCCCCCGCCCTCCTACGGCGGGCCCGAGAGCTCGGGATCGGGGTGGTGCTGGGCTCCGACGCCCACCAGCCCCCCCAGGTGGGGTACGCCTTCAAAGAGGCGGTGGATCTTCTCCTCAACCTCGGATACCAAGAGGCCCATTACTTCCAGGGAGGCAGGGCCCAAGCCTACCCTCTGTCCAGGGCCTCGTAAACCCGGTTCCTCAGCGCGCCCAGGTCCAGGTCATCCCGCCGCCCCGAGGCCCTCTCGTAGGCCCGCACCGCCGCCACCAGCCGGGAAAAGGCCTCGGCACAGGGATCGGGAGCGGGGGCCTCGTACTCCATAAAGGTGACCCGCTCGTAGTCCTCGGCGTACTCCTCCTCCTCCGCCTTCACGCACTCCCAGTAACGGCGCAAGGCCTCCTCCACATCCATGCGGGCTTGCTCCAGAGCCGTCATCCTTCCCTCCCTCCTTTTCGGCTTTGGAACCTCAGGCTGGCGGCGGGGATGGGACCCTCCTGAAAGCGCTCCTCCCGCCAGGGGTCGCCCCGGAAGTGGTAGCCCAGTTTTTCCCAAAACCCCAGCTCCAAGTGGTCCAGAAGCTCAATGCCCCGCACCCACTTGGCGCTTTTCCAGGCGTAGAGGTGGGGCACCACCAGGCGCACCGGCCCACCCCGCTCCAAAGGCAGGGGCTTGTCGAAAAGGGTATGGGCGAGGAGGACATCCTCCCGCAGGAGGTCCTCCAGGAAGAGGTTGGTGGTGTAGCCTCCGTAGCTGTGAACCAAGGCGGCCACCGCCTGGGGCTTGGGCTTGGCCTTCAGCAAAAGGTCCCTCACCCGCACCCCCCGCCAGGCCACATCCAGGCGGCTCCAGCGGGTGACGCAGTGGAAGTCCCGCACCACCTCCACCTGGGGCAGGCGGAGGAGCTCCGGGTAGGTGAGGGTGAAAGGCTCCTCCACCAGGCCGAAGAGGGAAAACCGCCACTCCTCGGGGGAAACCCTGGGCTCCTCCCCATAGGTGAGGATAGGGAACCGCTCCGTGACCACCTGGCCCGGGGGAATCCTCTCCATACCTTCAGGCTAGACCAGCCCCCAGGAAAAGAAAGCGCCCTGGATCACCGGCTTCGGTAGCGGATGACCTCCACCTTCTCCAGGGTCACCAGCCCCTCCTTCACCATCCCCTCCAACACGGGCAGAAAGGCCCGGATCTTCTCGTCGGTGTCCACGATCTCGATCATGACGGGCAGGTCCTCGGAGAGCTGGAGCACCTTGGCGGTGTGGATGCGGGAGTGGGCACCGAAGCCCATGAAGCCCTTGAACACCGTGGCCCCGGCCAGGCCCTGGCGCTTGGCCTCGAGGACGATGGCTTCATAGAGGGGCCTCCCCCCATGCCGGTCCGACTCCCCCACGAAGATGCGCAGGAGCTTGGCCTCCCCTTCCAGCTTCATACCCCTAGGCTACCAGGGCCCCGCCCAGGCGGTAGCCCAGGAGCACCAGGAAAAGGCCCAGGAAGACGCTGAAAACGACGTATAAAAAAGCCCTCCACGCCTCGCCGTCCTGGATGAGGGCCAGGGTCTCGTAGCTAAAGGTGGAGAAGGTGGTGAACCCCCCCAACACCCCCACCGCCAGGAAGAGGCGCCCCTCCCCGGAAAGGGCCCCCTCCAGGGACAGACGGATCACCACGCCGATGAGGAAACTGCCCAAAGCGTTGATCAAGAGGGTGCTATAGGGGAAGCTGGGCCCGGTAAGGGCCTGTACCCAGGCCCCAAGCCCGTAGCGCAAGGCGGAGCCCAAGGCCCCGCCCAAGGCCACCAGGAGATACCGCTCCACCCCCAAAGTATATTGGGACCATGAAGCCCAAGACCCTCTCCCCCATCCTTACCGCCAAAGGGGTTCGCCTGGCCATCGCCGTGGGCCGCTTCAACGAACGGGTGACCAAACTCCTCCTGGAAGGGGCCCTCGAGGCCTACGCCCGCCTGGGCGGGGACCCCGCCGAGGTTCTGGTGGCCTGGGTGCCGGGTTCCTTTGAGCTACCCCTGGTGGCCAAGCGCCTGGCCCTGCGCCCCGACGTGGATGCGGTGGTGGCCTTAGGGGCCGTGGTGCGGGGGGAAACCCCCCATTTCGAGTACGTGGCCGCCCAGGCTGCTTCAGGCCTCATGCAGGCCATGCTCCAGACGGAAAAACCCATCGTCTTCGGCGTCCTCACCACCAACACCCCGGAGGAAGCCCAGGAAAGGGCCGGGGGCAAGGCGGGGAACAAGGGAGCCGAGGCGGTGTTCACCGCCATCGAGATGGTGCGCCTTCTCGAGGCTATTTCCCGGTGAAAAGGGCCCGAGCGTAGCGCAGGTGCAGGTAGAGGAAGCAACCCAGGCAGAAGCCGAAGGCCAGGTTGACGAAGGCCAGTAGGGCCACCACCAGGGCCAAGGCGTACCCCACCCCCTTGAGCCCAAGAAGAAGGAAGAGGGAGGAAAGCCCCAAAAACACCGCCCCCAAGGTACGGGCGAAGCGGTGGGGCCTGGGGTCCTCCTCCACCAGCCTGGACGGGATGCCCAGGGCCCGCTTCAAGGCCACCATCAGATCCCAGGGGGTGTGCTGGCTTACCATGAGGAGGAAAAGGAGATAGACCAGAAGGGGCAGGTCCAAAAGCGCCGCCAGGGGTAGAAGAAGGGTGAGGAGAACCTGGTTGAAGCGGAGCTGGTTCCGGTCCGTCTTCATGGGGCTATAGTATACACCTGAGCCTGTGAAGAATAGGGGTAAGGGCACGCTTTGCGGAACCCCAGGGCACAATAGAGGCATGGTTCCCCTCCTCACCACACCCCTGCCCGTGCCCCATGGCTTCACCACCCGCCTGGGCGGGGTTTCCCAAGGACCCTTTCAAAGCCTGAACCTTTCCTCGGCCACCGGGGACGACCCCGAACGGGTGGCCGAGAACCAAAGGCGGGTCCTCTCCCGATTCGGCCATCCTCCCGTGGCCGGGCTCAAACAGGTGCACGGCACGGAGATCCACCGGGTGGAAGGCCCAGGAGTTTGGGAGGGGGATGGCCTCCTCACCCGCACCCCTGGCCTCCTCCTCAGGGTGGGGGTGGCGGACTGCTACCCCCTTCTGCTCTACCACCCCGAAGGGGCGGTGGCGGCCCTCCATGCAGGCTGGCGGGGAGTGGTGGGAGGGATCCTCCCCCGGGCCTTGGAGCAGCTGGAAAGCCTGGGCCTGGATCCCAAGGAGGTCCACCTGGCCATCGGCCCCGGCATCGGAGGCCGGTGCTACCAGGTGGGAGAAGAAGTGGCGGAGCGGTTTGCCCAAGCGGACCTCCATACCTTTACCCCGGACCCCAAAGCCCCGGGCAAGTACCTTCTGGATCTGGAAAGGGCCCTCCTCCTTCAGGCGGAAAGGGCTGGGCTTTCCCGGGAAAGGATCTACCGGGTAGGCCTTTGCACCCACTGCGAACCCACCCTCTTCTCCCACCGCCGCGACCAGGGGAAGACGGGACGGATGTGGGGACTCGTCATGCTCCCCCGTTAAGGGCCTGTTCACCCCGCCGTGCCACAATAAGGCTATGCTCTTCCCCCGGGCGGTCCTGCCCTCCCTCCTCCACCTAACCCCGAGGTGGCTCGAGGAACGGGGCCTAAAGGGGGTGATCCTGGACCTGGACAACACCCTTTTGCCCTACGGGGAGGAGGAACCCTTGCCCGAGCACCAAGCCTGGCTGGAGGCCTTAAAGGCCGAGGTTCCCGTCTACCTCCTCTCCAACGCCCTCCCCGACCGCTTCGCCCGGATCCAGGGAAGGCTTGGCCTTCCCGGCCACGCCCCAGCCCTCAAACCCTGGCTCGGGTTTCAAAGGGCCCTGAAGGCCCTGGGGCTTCCTCCCCAGGAGGTGGCGGTGGTGGGGGACCAGATCTTCACCGATGTCCTTGGGGGCAACCTGGTGGGAGCCTATACCGTTTTGGTACCCCCCTTGCGGGAAAGGGAATTCTTTTACACCCGTTTCATACGGATGCTGGAGACTCCATTCAGAAGGCCACGGGGAGGATTGGGATGAGCGTGCTCACCATCGGGGACAAACGGCTAGGTGCCATCCTATTGGATGCCGGCCTCCTCACCGACGAGGAGCTGCAGATGGCCCTGGAGAAGCACCGGGAGGTGGGGGGTTCCTTGGCCGAGGTCATCGTGGACTCGGGGCTGCTTTCGGAACGGCGGATCGCTCAGGCCATCGAGGACCACTTCGGCATCCCCCTGGTGGAGCTTCACACCCTGGAGATCCCTCCCAAGGTGAAGGCCCTCCTGCCGGCGGAGAAGGCCAAGGAACTCCAGGCCATCCCCTTCGCCCTGGACGAGGAGGCAGGGGTGGTGCGGGTGGCCTTCGTGAACCCCCTGGACACCTTGGCCCTCGAGGAGGTGGAGGACCTCACCGGGATGGTGGTGGAACCCTACCAGGCCACCAAAAGCGCCTTCCTCTACGCCCTGGCCAAGAACTACCCCGAGCTCAACCTGCCCCTACCCCCTCCCCCCAGCGGCCCCAGCCGGGAGGAGCTCAAGGTGGGCGAGCTTCTGGTGGAAAAGGGCCTCCTGGACCGGAACACCCTGGAGGAAGCCCTGGTGGAGCAGGAAAAGACCGGGGATCTCCTGGGCCGCATCCTGGTGCGCAAGGGGCTACCCGAGGAAGTCCTCTACCGGGTTTTGGCCGAGCAGAAGGGAATGGAGTTTCTCCCCTCCACCCGGGGCCTATCCCCCGACCCCGCCGCCACCAACCTTCTCCTGCGCTCGGATGCCCTGCGCTATAGCGCCGTGCCCGTGGGGTTCAACAACGGGGAGGTGGAGGTGGTCCTCGCCGATCCCCGGCACAAGGAGGCGGTGGCGGAGCTCCTTGGGCGCCCCGCCCGCTTCCTCCTCACCCTTCCCAAGGAGTGGGAAGCCCTTTTCCACCAGGCCTATCCGGAAAAAAGCCGCCTGGGGGAGGTCCTGGTCCAGGAGGGGCGCCTAAGCCGGGAGGAGTTAAGGGAAGCCCTCGAGGTGCAAAGGCGCCTGCCCAAGGCCAAGCCCCTGGGGGAGATCCTGGTGGAGCTGGGCCTGGCCCGGCCCGAGGACGTGGAGGAAGCCCTGAAGAAGCAACGCCAGGGTGGGGGCCGCCTCGAGGACACCTTGGTGGCCTCGGGCAAACTCAAACCCGAGGCCCTGGCCCAGGCGGTGGCTGCCCAGCTGGGCTACACCTACATCAACCCCGAGGAGAACCCCCCGGACCCCGGGGCCGCCCTCCTCCTCCCCGAGGACCTGGCCCGGCGGTACGGGGTCTTCCCCCACCACCTGGAGGGCAAGACCCTGGTCCTCCTCATGAAGGATCCCAGGAACATCCTGGCCCTGGACGACGTGCGCCTGGCCCTGAAGCGCAAGGGCCTGGCCTACGAGGTTCAGCCCGCCGTGGCCACGGAGGCCGCCATCACCAAGCTCATCGAGCGCTTCTACGGCAAGGAGGAACTGGGCGAGATCGCCAAGGAACTTTCCAAGGGCTACCAGGAGGAGGAGGCCGTCGCCCCCGAGCTGGACGAAAGCGCCGCCCAGAAGTTCGTCAAGCAGGTGATCCGGGAAGCCTACCTGCAGGATGCCTCCGACATCCACATAGAACCCCGGCAGTCCGATGTGCTGGTGCGCCTCCGCATCGACGGCACCCTGCGCCAGTACACCACCCTGCCCAAGGGGGCCCTAAACTCCATCATCAGCGTGGTCAAGATCATGGGCGGCCTCAACATCGCCGAAAGGCGCCTGCCCCAGGACGGGCGGGTGCGCTACCGGGAAGGGGCCATCGACGTGGACCTCCGCCTCTCCACCCTGCCCACGGTCTACGGGGAAAAGGCGGTGATGCGCCTTTTGAAGAAGGCCGCCGACATCCCCGAGATCGAGGGCCTGGGCTTCGCTCCCGGGGTCTTTGAGCGCTTCCAGGAGGTGATCTCCAAGCCCTACGGCATCTTCCTCATCACCGGGCCCACCGGAAGCGGCAAAAGCTTCACCACCTTCTCCATCCTCAAGCGCATCGCCACCCCAGACAAGAACACCCAGACCATCGAGGATCCCGTGGAGTACGAGATCCCCGGCATCAACCAGACCCAGGTGAACCCCCAGGCGGGCCTCACCTTTGCCCGGGCCCTCAGGGCCTTCCTCAGGCAGGACCCGGACATCATCATGGTGGGGGAGATCCGGGACTCGGAAACCGCCAAGATCGCCACCGAGGCCGCCCTCACCGGCCACCTGGTCATCGCCACCCTGCACACCAACGACGCCGCCCAGGCCATCACCCGCCTGGACGAGATGGGGGTGGAGCTTTTCAATATCTCCGCCGCCCTCATCGGGGTTCTCTCCCAGCGCCTGGTGCGGAGGATCTGCGACCACTGCAAGGTAGAGGTGAAGCCCGACCCCGAGGTCCTGCGGCGCCTGGGCCTTTCCCAGGAGGAGATCCAAGGGGCCAAACTCTACAAGGGGATGGGGTGCGAGCGCTGCGGGGGAACGGGCTATAAGGGACGCTACGCCATCCACGAACTCCTGGTGGTGGACGACGAGATCCGCCACGCCATCGTGGCCAGCAAGTCGGCCACGGAGATCAAGGAGATCGCCAGGAAAAAGGGTATGAAAACCCTGCGGGAGGACGGCATCTACAAGGCCTTCCAGGGAATCACCACCCTCGAGGAGGTCCTGGCACGTACCATTGAGTAAAGGAGTGAACTATGGCCAAAGCACCGGATATCGTGGATCTTCTGACCCTGGCGGCGGATCGGGGGGCCAGCGATTTGGTGATCACCGTGGGCCTTCCCCCCATGATCAAGGTGGACGGGGAGTTCCACCCCACGGAGTACGAGCCCCTTTCTCCCCAGGATACCCGCCGGCTCATGTACGCCCTAATGGACGAGAAGCAGCAGCGGATCTTTGAAGAGGAAAAGGAGCTGGACTTCTCCTTCAGCCTCCCCGGAAAAGGGCGGTACCGGGTAAACGTTTTCCTCCAACGGGGAAGCGTGGGGGGGGTCTTAAGGGTGGTGCCCGCCACCATCAAGAGCTTTGAGGAACTCGGCTTGCCCAAGACCATCGCCGAGATCGCCATGGCTCCCAGGGGCCTGGTCCTGGTCACGGGGCCCACCGGGTCGGGGAAGAGCACCACCCTGGCCTCCATGATCGACTACATCAACGAACGCAAGCCCGTGCACATCGTGACCATTGAGGATCCCATAGAGTTTTTCCACAAGCACAAAAAGGCCATCGTCAACCAGCGGGAGATCGGCTCCGATACCCACGGCTTCCACAAGGCGCTTAGGAGCGTTCTCCGCCAGGCCCCGGACGTGATCCTGGTGGGGGAGATGCGGGACTACGAGACCATCGCCGCCGCCATCACCGCCGCGGAAACCGGGCACTTGGTCATGGGGACCCTGCACACCAACTCCGCCCCCGAAACCATCGACCGCATCATCGACGTCTTCCCGGAAAACCAGCAGGAGCAGGTGCGGGTGCAGCTTTCCAACAACCTGGTGGCGGTGCTCACCCAGCAGCTTCTGCCCAAGGCCTTCGGGGGCGGAAGGGTCTTGGCCTACGAGCTCATGATCGCCACCCCTGCGGTAAGGGCCTTGATCCGGGAGGGCAAAAGCCACCAGCTCCGGAGCGTCATCCAGACCGGGGGCCAGTACGGGATGATCACCATGGATGCCTGCCTGGCGGATCTCTACCGGCGCAAGCTGATCACCTACGAGATGGGCTTGAGCCGGGCGGTGGACCCCAAGGAGTTCATGCGCCTGGCCGGGGTGCAGGAGGGGAGCAAGCGCCCTTAAGTACCCAGGGGGCTTGGTAAACTTTAGGCCATGTACGAGGCGGCCATCGGCCTCGAGGTCCACCTGCACCTGAAGACCCGGACCAAGGCCTTCTGCGGCTGCGAAGCCGACTACTTTGGCGCTCCCCCCAACACCCACACCTGCCCCGTCTGCCTAGGCCTGCCCGGAAGCCTCCCCGTGCCCAACAAAAAGGCAGTGGAGTTCGGCCTAAAGCTGGCCCTGGCCCTGGGAAGCCGGGTTCCGGAAAGGCTCGTTTTCCACCGCAAGAACTACTTCTACCCCGACCTGCCCAAAAACTACCAGATCAGCCAGTACGACCTCCCCTTGGGCCAAGGGGGAGGGCTGCCCCTGGGGGAAAGAACCGTGCGCATCAAGCGCCTCCACCTGGAAGAGGATGCCGGGAAAAGCCTCCACCTGGAGGACCGCACCCTTTTGGACCTGAACCGGGCGGGAAGCCCCCTGATAGAGCTGGTAACCGAGCCCGATATCCATAGCCCCGAGGAAGCCCGGCTTTTCCTGCAACACATCCAAGCTTTGGTGCAAACCCTGGGCATCTCCGAGGCCAGCCCCGAGGAAGGCAAAATGCGGGCCGATGTCAACGTTTCCGTTCGCCGCATGGGGGAGCCCTTGGGCACCAAGGTGGAGATCAAAAACCTCAACTCCTTTAAGAGCGTGCAGAGGGCCTTAGAGTACGAGATCCGCCGCCAGACGGAGATCCTAAGGCGCGGGGAGCGGGTGAAGCAGGCCACCCTGGGCTTTGAGGAGGGAAGCGGCAAAACCTACCCCATGCGCACCAAGGAGGAGGAAGCCGACTACCGCTACTTCCCCGAGCCCGACATCCCCCCGGTCCCCATCCCCCGGGAATGGCTGGAGGAGATCCATAAGGGGTTACCGGAACTCCCCTGGGAGAAGGAAAAACGCTACCAGGCCTTGGGGATCAAGGCCCAAGACGCCGAGGTCCTGGCCTACACCCCTTCCCTGGCCCGCTTCCTGGACCGAGCCCTAGAGCTTGGCCAGGCCTCCCCTCAGGCCCTGGCCAACTGGCTTTTGGCGGATGTGGCCGGGCTCTTGAACGAACGAGGGCTTACCTTGGAGCAAACCCGCCTTACCCCAGAAGGCCTCGCCCGCCTGGTGGCCCTCTTTGAGCGGGGGGAGATCACCAGCCGGGTGGCTAAGGAGCTTCTGCCCGAGGTGCTGGAGGGCAAGGATCCCGAGGCCCTGGTGCGGGAGCGGGGCCTAAGGGTGGTGACGGACGAGGGAGCCTTGAGGGCTGTGGTGACCGAGGTGATCGCCGCCATGCCCGAGGCAGCGGAAAGCGTGCGCCAGGGCAAGCTCAAAGCCCTGGACGCCCTTTTGGGCCAGGTAATGCGGAGGACCAAGGGCCAGGCCAAGCCCGACTTGGTGCGAAGGCTTCTCCTCGAGGCCCTTGGGGTAGGATAAGGCCGATGCGTTACGAGGAAGCCGGGGTGCACATCGAGGCCAAGGCGGAAGCCCTGAAAAGGGCCAAGGAGGCCATCGCCGCCACCTATACCCCCAGGGTGTTACGGGGGCTTGGAGCCTTTGGGGGGCTTTTCGACGCCGGGGGGCTAAAGGAAATGAAGGAGCCCGTCCTGGTGGCCACCACGGATGGGGTGGGCACCAAGACCCTCCTGGCCCTCCAGGTGGGCGACGTGTCCGGGCTGGGCTTTGACCTGGTAAACCACTCCGTGAACGACCTCCTGGCCCAGGGAGCCCTGCCCCTCTTCTTCATGGACTACCTGGCGGCAAGCCGCCTGGAGGAGGAGGTGCTCTCCGCGCTCCTCACCTCCCTGGCCGAGGCCTGTAAGGCCCTGGGCATTCCCCTTCTGGGCGGGGAGACCGCCGAGATGCCCGGGGTCTACCGGGAAGGGGCCTGGGATGTGGCGGGCACCCTGGTGGGCGTGGTGGAGAAGGAGGAAATCCTGGGCCCGGAAAGGGTCCAGGAAGGGGATCTCCTCCTGGCCCTTCCCTCCTCCGGCCCCCACACCAACGGCTACTCCCTGATCCGGAAGGTGGTGGAGGGGCTGGACCTCGAGGCGCCCATACCCGAGCTTGGGGAAAGCCTAAAAGAAGCCCTCCTCCGCCCCCACCGGGCTTACCTCAAGGAGTTCCTAACGCTCAAGGAAGCTGGGGTGAGGATCCACGCCATCGCCCACATCACCGGGGGCGGCCTCCCGGAAAACCTGCCCCGGGCTCTTCCCCAGGGCCTGGGAGCGGAGATCCAAAAGGGAAGCTGGCCCATCCCCCCTATCTTCCCCTACCTGCAACGCCTGGGAAACATACCGGAGGAGGAGATGTACCGGGTCTTCAACATGGGCCTTGGGCTTATCCTGGTTCTGCCGGAAAAAGAGGCCCAAAGAGCTCAAGAACTAGTGGAAAGCTTCCCAGTGGGACGGGTGGTGGCAGGCTCCGGAGTTCGGCTGGTATGAAAGAGCTCTGGCTCATCCGCCACGGGGAAACCGAGTGGAACGTCAAGAAGCGCTTCCAGGGCCACCTGGATGTACCCCTCTCCCCTGCGGGGATCGGCCAGGCCTTTCGCCTGGCCCAGCGCCTTTCCCGAAGCCAGCTTCCCTTTCACGGGCTCTACGCCTCCGACCTCCGCCGGGCCCGGGAAACCGCCGAGCCCCTGGCGGCGGTGCTGGGCCTTCCCTTGGAAACCACCCCCCTTTTGCGGGAAATCGACGTGGGCGCCTTGGCCGGCCTGAGCCGGGAGGAAGCGGAGGTCCGTTACCCCGAGTTCATCCGGGCTGCCCAAAGGGATCCCTGGCATACCCCCCGCCCTGGTGGGGAAAGCATGGCGGACCTGGCCCGGCGCCTGGAAGCTTTCCTCGAAACCCTCCCACCCGGCCGGCATCTCCTGGTGACCCATGGAGGCGTGATCCGCGCCGCCTTGAAAATGGCCCTGGACCTCGAGGGCGACGCCTGGCGGCGCTTCCACATCCCCAACACCTCCATCACCCGGATCCTCCTGCCCGAGCGGGAGGTCCTCGCCGTTTCCGATAGCGCCCACCTGGAAACCTGGGCCGACTGGCTCTCCGACGAGAGCGTCAAATAAAAACCCCCAGGCATAAGCCTGGGGGTTGATGTGGAGCGGGAGACGGGACTTGAACCCGCGACCCCGACCTTGGCAAGGTCGTGCTCTACCAACTGAGCTACTCCCGCATGGAAAAAATCCCCCGCACCGACCTACTCTCCCAGGACCCTGCGGTCCCAGTACCATCGGCGCTGGCGCGTTTCACTTCCGTGTTCGGAATGGGAACGGGTGGTTCCACGCCGCTATGGGCACGG
>Ga0101941_1001114_pt1 | contig 23947 bp, 25 predicted proteins | sample DewCreD2012metaG_3_FD_75242 | JGI IMG/M metagenome (GOLD analysis project Ga0101941, IMG submission 75242) | Hot spring sediment bacterial and archeal communities from British Columbia, Canada, to study Microbial Dark Matter (Phase II) - Dewar... ...
CGCGATCGTCTTCCCCCAGAGGGGGAAGAGCGCTCCGCCCCCTATGGGGGCGGACAGACCGCGAAGCGGTCAGGTGGGGGCAAGTGGGTGAGCCTCTTGCGCGTAAGCCCTCTGCACCGTACCTCCCGCCACATGACCACCACGTCGCGCCTTGGGGCCAAGATCTGCGGGCTCTCCACCCCCGAGAGCGTCGCCGTCGCCGTCGCCGGCGGGGCGGCCTTCGTGGGTTTCGTGTTCTTCGCCAAGAGCCCCCGAAACCTCGACCCCGAGGCCGCCGCCCGCCTGGCGGCGCCGCTGGCGCGGTCGCCGGTCAAGACCGTGGCCGTCACCGTCGATCCCGACGACGCCCTGATCGACCGGCTGATGGCCACGCTGAAGCCCGACCTGATCCAGGTGCACGGCAAGGAGACCCCCAGCCGCGTCCGCGAGATCGCCCAGCGTTCCGGGGCCGGGGTGATCAAGGCCTTCTCCGTCTCCTCAAGCTCCGACGTCGACCAGGCCAACGCCTTCGACGGCGTGGTGGAGCACCTGATGTTCGACGCCCGGCCCATGGAAGGCTCCGCCCTGCCCGGCGGCACGGGCGCTCGGTTCGACTGGAGCCTGCTGGAAGGCCGGCGGTTTTCGCGCCCCCATTTCCTGGCCGGCGGCCTGGATCCGTGGAACGTGGCCGAGGCGATCAAGGCGTCCGGCGCCCCCCTGGTGGACGTTTCCTCTGGCGTCGAGCGGGGTCCCGGCCTAAAGGACCCGGCTCTGATCACGGCGTTCCTGGACGCCGTCAAACGCGCCTGACTTAGTGGAAGAGCCCGTGAACGCTCCCAGCAAACCCAACGATTACTCGGCCTACCCCGACGCCAACGGCCGCTTCGGCGACTTCGGCGGCCGCTACGTGGCCGAGACCCTGATGCCGCTGGTGCTGGAACTGGGCGAGGCCTACGCCGCCGCCAAGGCCGATCCGGCGTTCCGGGCCGAGCTGACCAGCTACAACACCCATTATGCCGGCCGGCCCAGCCCGATGTATTTCGCCGAGCGGCTGACCGAGCACTTCGGCGGGGCCAAGATCTATTTCAAGCGCGACGAGCTGAACCACACCGGCTCGCACAAGATCAACAACGCCCTGGGCCAGATCCTGCTGGCCATGCGCATGGGCAAGACCCGGATCATCGCCGAGACCGGCGCCGGCCAGCACGGCGTGGCCACCGCCACCGTCTGCGCCCGCTTCGGCCTGCCTTGCGTGGTCTATATGGGCGCCACCGACGTCGAGCGGCAAAAGCCCAACGTCTTCCGCATGAATCTCCTCGGGGCGGAGGTCCGCCCGGTGACCTCGGGCACCGGCACCCTCAAGGACGCCATGAACGAGGCGATGCGCGACTGGGTGACCAATGTCGAGGACACCTATTATCTGATCGGCACGGCCGCCGGCCCGCACCCCTATCCGGTGATGGTCCGCGACTTCCAGAGCGTGATCGGCATCGAGGCGCGCGAGCAGATCCTCGAGATGGAAGGGCGTCTTCCCGATGCGGTGGTCGCCTGCATCGGCGGCGGCTCCAACGCCATCGGCCTGTTCCATCCGTTCCTGGCCGACGAGGGCGTGCGGCTGGTCGGCGTCGAGGCGGCCGGCCACGGCGTCTCCACCGACAAGCACGCCGCCTCGCTGACCGGCGGGCGTCCGGGCGTGCTGCACGGCAACCGCACCTATCTGCTGCAGGACGACGACGGCCAGATCATCGACGCCCACTCGATCTCGGCGGGTCTGGACTATCCCGGCATTGGTCCCGAGCACTCGTTCCTGCACGAGATCGGCCGCGCCGAATATGTCTCGACCACCGACGAGGAGGCCCTGGCGGCCTTCCAGCTGTGCTCGACCCTGGAAGGCATCATCCCGGCCCTGGAGCCGGCCCACGCCCTGGCCCGGGTCGGCGAGATCGCCCAGGAGCTGGGCAAGGACAAGATCGTGGTGATGAATCTGTGCGGTCGCGGCGACAAGGACATCTTCACGGTCGCCGCCGCGCTCGGCCGGACGATCTAGGGGCGATTTGCAAGTGACCAAGGACCGTATCGACCGCCGTTTCGCGGCCCTGAAGGCCGAGAACCGCGCCGGCTTCGTGACCTATGTGATGGCCGGCGATCCCGACGCGGCCACGACGCTGAGCGTGCTCAAGGGCCTGCCGGCCGCCGGCGCCGACCTGATCGAGCTGGGCTTTCCGTTCTCGGACCCGATGGCCGAGGGTCCCACGATCCAGCGCGCCGCCCAGCGCGGCCTGGCCTCGGGCATGACCTTGCAGGGCACGCTAGACCTGGTCGCCGCCTTCCGCGAAGGCGACGCCGACACGCCGATCATCCTGATGGGCTATCTCAACCCGGTGCTCAATCGCGGCTTTCCGGCCTTCGCCGCCGCCGCCGCCAAGGCCGGCGTGGACGGCCTGATCATCGTCGATTGCCCGCCGGAAGAGGCCGACCCGCTGTCGGACGCCCTGGAGGCCGAGGGGATCGCCCTGATCCGCCTGGCCGCCCCGACCACCGACGACAAGCGGCTGCCGATGGTGGTCCGCCGCACCTCGGGCTTCGTCTATTACGTGTCGGTGGCCGGCGTGACGGGCGTCAAGTCGGCCGAGGCCGGCGACGTGGCGCCGGCCGTGGCCCGGCTGCGGGCGGCTTCGGGCCTGCCGGTGGCCGTCGGCTTCGGCATTCGCACGCCGGTCCAGGCCGCCGCCGTGGCGCGCGTCGCCGACGCGGCCGTGGTCGGCTCGGCCCTGGTGGACGAAATGGAGTCCGCGGCCAAGATGAACGAAAACGTGACCGAGAAGGTTCTTCTCAAGGCGTCGGAGCTGGCTAAGGCTGTGCGATCGGCGCGACTCGAATTGGCGTGAGGCTGAAGGCTATGGCGATGGCTGAAACTCCGGTCCCCAAGAAGGGCGACAAGACCAAGGCTCCGGCCGAGCGCCGTGGCGGCTGGCTGTCGCGGATCGCGCCCGGCGTGCGCGGGGCGTTCGCCAAGCGCGAGACGCCCGAGAACCTGTGGGTCAAGTGCCCCGACACGGGCGAGATGATCTACCGCTCCGACCTGGAGGCGGCCCTGTGGGTCACCCCCGCCGGTCGCCATATGCGCATCGGTCCCGAGTTGCGCTTCAAGTTCACCTTCGACGAGGCGCAATACGAGGTCCTGCCGACGCCGGCCGTGTTCGAGGATCCGCTGAAGTTCTCGGACGGCAAGTCCTACAAGGACCGTCTGGCCGCCGCCCGCAAGGCGACCGGCGAGCAGGACGCCATGGCCATCGGCTATGGCAAGGTGGGCGGCGTTCCGGCCGTGGCCCTGGTCCAGGACTTCGCCTTCATGGGCGGTTCGCTGGGCATGGCCGCTGGCGAAGGCTTCATCGCCGCCGCCGAGGCCGCGATTCTGCGCCAGGTTCCGCTGATCGCCTTCACCGCCGCCGGCGGCGCGCGGATGCAGGAAGGGGCCCTGTCCCTGATGCAGATGGCCCGCACGACCCTGGCCATCAACCAGATGAAGGACGCCGGCCTGCCCTATGTCGTGGTCCTCACCGACCCGACCACCGGCGGCGTCACCGCCTCCTACGCCATGCTGGGCGACGTCCACCTGGCCGAGCCGGGCGCCCTGATCGGCTTCGCTGGTCCGCGCGTCATCGAGCAGACCATCCGCGAGACCCTGCCGCCGGGCTTCCAGCGCTCGGAATACCTGGTCGAGAAGGGCATGGTCGACCGCGTCACGCCCCGCAAGGACCTGCCCGCCGTGCTGGGCTCGATCCTGGGCACCCTGATGATGGGACGCGGGCTGAAGGCGGCCTAGCCGCCCGGCATGACCGACCACCTTCGCGTTCACGACGCCGCCCTGGCGCGGCTGCAGGCCCTGCATCCCAAACTGATCGACCTGTCGCTGGACCGGATGCTGAGGCTGTGCGGCGCGCTGGGCGATCCGCAGACGAGACTGGCGCCGGTGATCCACGTGGCCGGCACCAACGGCAAGGGCTCGACGGTCGCCTATCTGCGGGCCGTGGCCGAGGCCGCCGGCCTGAAGGTTCACGTCTTCACCTCCCCGCACCTGGTGCGGTTTTCCGAACGCATCCGCCTGGCCGGGACCCTGATCACCGACCAGCACCTGGCCGACGTGCTGGAGCGGGTCGAAGCCGCCAACGCCGGCCTGCCGATCACCTTCTTCGAGATCACCACCGCCGCGGCCTTCCAGGCCTTTTCCGAGGTCCCCGCCGACCTGTGCCTGGTCGAGGTGGGGCTGGGCGGGATCCTGGACGCCACCAACGTGGTCATGCCCGCGGTCAGCGTCATCGCCCCGATCGACATCGACCACCGCGAGTTCCTGGGCGACACCCTGGCGGCCATCGCCCAGGAGAAGGCCGGGATCATCAAGCCCAACGTGCCGGTGGTCAGCGCCCGCCAACAGGAAGAGGCCGAACGGGTCGTCGAGCGCGAGGCGGACCTGTTCGAAGCGCCCCTGACCCTGATGGGCCGCGACTTTGACGCCTGGAACGAGCGCGGGCGGCTGCTGGTCCAGCTTCAGGACCGCCTCCTGGACCTGCCGGCCCCATCGCTGCCGGGCGATCACCAGTTCGCCAACGCCGGCCTGGCGGTGGCGGCGCTGCTGACCCTGAACGATCCGCGCATCGACGAGGCGGCGATGGCCAAGGGGATCGCGGCCACGACCTGGCCAGCGCGGTTCCAGCGCCTGACGGCTGGACCCCTTGCCGAGCGCGCCAAGGCGGCCGGAGCCGACCTGTGGCTGGACGGCGGACACAATCCCCATGCCGGCCAGGCCGTGGCGCGAGCGCTGGGCGATCTGGCGGCCCGCCACGGCCGTCCCGTGGCGCTGATCTCGGGTCTGCTGGCCAACAAGGACGCCACGGGCTTCTTCGCGCCATTCGCGGCGTTGGGCGCCAAGGTGTTCACGGTGACGTTCGAAGGCCACGCCGCCGCCAGCGCCGCCCAGACGGCGGCGGCGGCCGAGCTGTCGGGCCTGCGCGCCCACGCCTGCGACAGCGTCGAGTCGGCTCTGGACAAGGCGCTGGCCATCGAACCGACGCCGCACGTGCTGATCTGCGGCTCGCTCTATCTGGCGGGCGAAGTGCTGGCGATGAGTCCGGAGACCTGGCCCGTCTAGTGGCCGATCTAGCCTAGACCAGGATGTTCAGCAGCGATCCCGGACGCAGGATCTTCTGCGGCTGCTCGGCGGGCTGGACGAACGGCCGGGCGGGCGGCTGACGCTGCGGCTGGGCCTGGGTCTGCAGCTGGACGGCGATCGGCGGGATCGTGGGCCGGGTCGGAGCGGCGTCGCTGACGGCCGCCTGGAAGAACGCCGCCGCGCGCGAGCCGCCAGCACCCGTCGTCCCTTGGGACGACGCGGGTCTCTGCGGAACGGCCGGCAAGCCGGTGGGGCGGATCGTACTCATGAACGCGACTCTATCATGGTTAATGCAAAGTCGGCGAGCATGGTCAACGCGCGGTTAATGGTCGCGGTTCAGCGGCGATTTTTACGGAAGCTTGGAGAGCATCTTCTGGATGTCGGCGTCGGTCAGCGGACCGCTGTGCTTGGCCAGGATCACGCCGTCGGCCCCGACCAGGAAGGTTTCGGGCACGCCGGTGACGCCGAACTCGATGCCCGCGCGGCCGTCGCGGTCCGCCAGCTTGACGGCGAACGGGTCGCCCAGCTCGGCGAGGAACGCCTGGCTCCGGGCCGGCTCGTCCTTGTAGGCGACGCCGACCACGGTGACGCCCCGGGCCTTCAGCGCCATCAGCTGCGGGTGCTCCACCCGGCAGGGCGCGCACCAGGAGGCGAAGAAGTTGATCAGACGCGGTCCGGAGGGGGTTTCGCGCACCGCGACCCCCTCGCCGGTGTCGAGGTCGGGCAGGACCACCGCCGGAACCGGCTTGCCGACCAGGGCGGCGGGCTGGACGCGCGGATCGTGCTTGAGGGCGTAGCCGGCGAACAGCACGGCCAAGGCCGCCAGGACGATCAGCGGCGCGAAGCCGATCCAGCGCTTCACGGCTTGCGGGCCTCTTTCAGGGCCTGCAGCCGCTCGGCCTCGCGGCGCCAGCGACGGGCCGAGGCCAGGCTGTCGGCGATCATCCAGACGAAGGCCGCCAAGGTGATGGCGAAGGCCGGCCAGACATAGACGGCGTATTTTCCGGCGTCGAAGTCGAAGGGCATCGGTCTCAGCCCTCCGCCTGCTGCAGGGCCAGGGCGCGGGCCTTGCGCCGCCAGACGAGGGCGCGGATCCGCACCAGCCACAGCGATCCGAAGGCCGACAGATAGGCCAGGAACATCACCAGCATCGGCCAGGCATAGACGGCCGGCAGCCTGTTCTCCGGCTTGGCGAACAGGGTGGAGCTGCCCTGGTGCAGGCTGTTCCACCATTCGACCGAGAACTTGATGATCGGCAGGTTGATCAGGCCCACCAGGGCGAGGATCGCCGCGGCGCGCGCCGCCTTCTGCTCGTCCTCCAGGGCCGAGCGCAGGGCCAGATAACCCAGATAGAACAGCAGCAGCACCAGAACCGAGGTCAGGCGGGCGTCCCACACCCACCAGGTTCCCCACATCGGCTTGCCCCACAGCGAGCCGGTGGCCAGGGCCAGAACGGTGAAGGCCGCGCCCAGCGGCGCGCAGGCCACGGCGGCGGCGTCGGCCAGGGCGTGGCGGAAAATCAAAGCCAGGAAGCTTGCTGCGCCCAGGCACAGATAGACGAACATGCTGATCACGGCGGCCGGCACGTGGATGAACATCATCCGCACGGTGTCGCCCTGCTGGTAATCCTCCGGGACGGCGAAGGCCATGGCCAGGCCGATGACGGCCAGCACGGCGGCGATCGCGCCGAACATCGGCGCGGCCCAGCGCGAAAAGGCCATGAACCGATCGGGGTTCGTCAGGAAGTCCAGGGGATGATGTGGATCGCGGGCGCCCATTTCCGAGCCTTAGAAGACCTGGAGGACGCCCGCAATCGTGGAGGTTACCTAGTCGGTCCTAGTCCGCCTTGGGCGGCCTGGCCGGCATGCCGTCCGGACCGCCCTTGAAGTGGCGGAATTCGGCTCGGCGCATCTTCGGGCCGTGGCCGCCGCCCATCGGGCCCAGGGCGTCGAAGGCCTTCTTCTGGCTGGGCGACAAGGCGGTGTAGAACGACCGGGTGGCGTCGATCCGGGCCTTGGCGCGGTTCAGGTGCTCGACCTCGCGGTCCAGACGCTCGGGCGTGGTCAGCGGCTTGGGCGCCGCGTCGGACGCCTTGCGCTCCATCCGATCCTTGCGCTCCATCGGACCGGTCGCGGCCAGATAGGCCTTCAGGGCGCCGTCCTGGTCGGCGCGCAGCTGCAGTACGTCGCGCAGGTGCTGGGCGCGGGCCTCCGGATCGAAACGATGATGGCGCATCATCGGCGGCGGGCCGTCCGGGCCGTCCTCCATCATGGGCGGCGCACCCGGCGGCGGCGGGCCGTCCTGGGCGACGGCGACCGCCGCGGTGGCGAGGCTCAAGGCGGCCGCGGCCATCAGGGCAAGGCGGCTCGTTGGCAAGCGCATGGGTTAGCTCCAGTAAAAGTCCCTTGAGCCGAACCTCGATTCCCCATGTAACGCTGGAATGTCAGAATCCCGGGCGAATGTTGCAGGACTGACGGACATCGCATCGCATAAGGGTTTGACGCCGCGACGGATTTTCGCGGCCGGCCCGCCAGGAGGTTCGAGATGCTCTACCTGCTGGCCAAGGCCGCGATGTCCGGCGTGATCATCGCCCTGGTGTCCGAGATCGCCAAGCGCCAGCCAGGCTTCGGCGCCCTGGTGGCCTCGCTGCCGCTGATCTCGATCCTGGGCATGCTGTGGCTGTGGCGCGACACCCACGACGTCAAGCGCATGGCCGCCCACGTCGAGGCGACGTTCTGGTACGTGCTGCCGTCGCTGCCGATGTTCCTGATCGTGCCGGCCCTGCTGCGGCGCGGGGTGAACTTCTGGGCGGCGCTGGCCGTGGGCTGCGCGGTGACCGTAGGGCTCTATCTGGCCATGACGACGATCGGGCCGCGCTTCGGCCTGAAGCTCTGACGGCTTGTGGGCAGCCCTCGTCCTTCGACAGGCTCAGGATGAGGGCTGCTTTTGCGGTGTCGGCATTCGAAGTCCTCATGCTGAGCTTGTCGCCAAAGCCGCTTGGGGGGCAAGGCATTCGCTCCGTAGCGCTCAGTGTTGACACAACTCGGCACGAACACGGTTAGAAGCTCGGCCATGAACCGTTCCACCAAGCACGTCTCGTTTCTGGCCCTGATCATCGCCGGCTTCTGCTGGGGACTGGGCTTTCCGTTGAGCAAGCTTGTGCTGCGCGAGACCGACGCGGCGCACCTGGTCCTGCTGCGGTTCGCCGTGGCCGCGATCGTCGCCGCGCCGTTCGCCCTGCGCACTGCCGAGGCGCGGGCCCTGTTCAAGTCGCCGGTCGTCCTGCTGGCGGGCGCGCTCTACGGGATCGCCTTCATGGTGCAGTTCGAGGGGCTGGCCCATGTCAGCGTCACCCTGGCGGCCCTGCTCGTGGGGGCCATGCCGGCCCTGATCGCCATTTCCGCCAAGCTGTTGGGCGAAAAGGTCAGCCGGGCCTCGTGGGGCGGGGTGGCCGCGGCGACCCTGGGCGCCGCCCTGATCGCCGGCAAGCCCGACGGGGCCGGCTCGACCCTGGGCGTGGCCCTGTCGCTGGGCTCGCTGTTCATCTTCCTGGCCTGGCTGATCGTGCTGCGCCGCGCGCCCAAGACCACCAACGCCATGGCCATACCGGCGGTGACGGTGATCATCGCCGCCTTCGCCGTGCTGCCGATCGCCTGGGTGATGCACGGCCCGCCCAAGCTGGACCTTTCGCCCGTGGCCTGGAGCGGCGTCATCGGCCTCGGCGTGCTGGGCACCCTGGTGGCCACGGCCGCCTGGCAGTTCGGCTCGGCCCGGGTGGACAGCGCCAGCGCCGGGGTGTTCATCAATATCGAGCCGCTGATGGGCGCCTGTGTCGGGGTGATGCTGTTCGGCGACCACCTGACCTGGGCCCTGGCGGCCGGCGGCCTGATGATCATCGCCGGCAGCTTCGCGGTGGTGCTGGGCGAGCGCCATGCGCCGCCGGTGACGGCGAGCGCTGGGCCAATTTAGTCGGACACGGGCGGGTTGCAGACATGGCGATTATTCGCCAAACGCCTCCGCATCGAACGGGATCGATGGGCCTAGAGCCGCTGCGAACTTTTCGCCCAAGCAAGCAGAATGAGCGAACAACTCCTGTGCTGGCGGGTTCTGGCTCACCCACATCGCGACCAGAGCGATGGAGACTGCTCCGGTGTCAGACGGAGGGATTGCTTGTTCACAGAAGCAGCAAATTGACATCACGCCCTCCATGCAACCGTTTCATCCGTCCAGCGCAGATATCCCTCCCGCTCCCAAGCCGTGAGTTGAGCTTTCAACCCGCTGAGCTTCAAAACCCGCTGAACTGCCACGGCGATTTGCTCCGTTGGGCAGTTGTCTTCGAGAAGACCGTACTGGGCGATTTGCGATGTGAGGCTAGCCATCCTCTCTGGCGCGAGATGTTGGCTGAAGGTGACGACCAGGCGGGTGTTTGCGACTGCATTCATGCTTGGATGCTACGACGAAGTCCAAAGAGACGACTAGGGTGGAAGCGGCCGTTGGCATTCAATCCAGCGCGTTCCGACACGCCGCCGCCATGGCGATCGGGCCCAGGGCCACGGCGGCGGCCGAATAGGCCAGCAGCAGCAGCAGCCCCCCCGTCCACGGCAAGCCACCCGCCAAGGCGTCCAGGGCGCCGGCGCCGAAGATCACCGGCGGCACGTAGAGCGGCAGGACGATCACCGCCACCAGCAGGCCGCCGCGCTTGGAGCCCAGCGCCAGACTCGCCCCCAGTCCGCCCAGGAACGAGAAGGCCAGGCCTCCGGCCAGGGCGCAGGGGATCAGCAGCGGGATGATGTGGGGCGAGGCCCCCAGGGCCAGGGCGGCGATCGGGGCGGCCAGGGCCAGGGGCGCGCCGGCCGCCAGCCAGTGGGCCAGGCATTTGGCGACGGCTACCGCCTCAAGGGGGGCTGGACCGAGGGCCAGCAGGTCCAACGCCCCGTCCTCGAAGTCGCGCTCGAACAGTCTTTCCAGGGAGAGCAGGGCGGCCAGGGCTAGGGCCAGCCAGGCGATGCCGGGGGCGAGGCTCGCCAGCCGCTCGGGCGCGCGACCGGCCGCCAGCGGCAGCAGGGTGACGACGCAGGCGTAGAAGGCCAGGGCCAGCAGCGGTCCGCCGCCGTTGCCCCAGGCCAGGGCCAGCTCGCGGCGCAACAGGGTCAAGAAGGCCTTCATCCCCCGATCTCCACCACACGGCAGGACACGGGCAGGGGGTCGTGCACCGCCGCCAGCACCATGCCGCCGGCCGCCAGATGCGCGGCCATCAGGGCGCCGAAGCCCTCGCGGTGGCCGGCGTCCAGCGGCGCCATCGGCTCGTCCAGCAGCCACAGCGACCGGGGGCTGGCCAGCAGCCGGGCCAAAGCCACGCGCCGGCGCTGGCCGGCGGACAGGCGGCGGACCTCCAGGTCGAGCAGGCGGTCCAGATCCAGTTTCGTGGCGGCCGCCCGGGCGGAGGCCTCCGACCCGCCGGTCCAGCGGGTCTGGAACAGCAGCTCCTCCCAGGCCGAGCGCGTCGACTTCAGGCCGTCATGGTGGCCGACCATGTGCAGGGCATCTGACCGCGCGACCTCGGCCTCCAGCGGACCGGCCTCGCCTTCGAAGCTGATGACACCCTCGGACGGCCGCAACAGTCCCGCCACGGCCCGCAGAAGGCTGGTCTTGCCGGCGCCGTTGCGCCCGGTCAGCGCGACCGCCTGCCCGGCTGAAACCTCCAGGTTTAGCCCCGAGAACAGCCGCCGTTCGCCCCGAACAAGACTTAAGTCCTTGATGCGAATAGTTCTCAACATAGGCCGCAAGCCTTCAAGACCCTGCCCTGTGCATGGACGTTGCCCCTGACCAAGGCTAAGAAGCGCTCGGCCGTCACCCTCCAACTTGGATGGGATGTACGCGGCGCGGGGATGGACGCTGTGAGTCCGCCTCGAGCGCGCGATCCCGGGAGTGGTTTTCCGGCGGCCGTGGACAGAGAAGGGATCCTTCCAAATGGCGTCTGTAGACAGCCTGAAAACCCGCCGCGAACTCGTCGTCGGCGGCAAGACCTACGTCTATTACAGCCTTCGCGCCGCTGAGGAAGCGGGTCTGAACGGCGCCGGCAAGCTGCCGGTCTCGATGAAGGTGCTGCTGGAGAACCTGCTGCGCTACGAAGACGGCGTGTCCGTCAACGAAGCCGACCTGAAGGCCGTGGCCAACTGGCTGGACAACAAGGGCGCCGTCGAACACGAAATCAGCTTCCGCCCGGCCCGCGTGCTGATGCAGGACTTCACCGGCGTACCGGCCGTCGTCGACCTGGCCGCCATGCGCGACGCCATGGTGTCGCTGGGCGCCGACCCGGCCAAGATCAACCCGCTGAACCCCGTCGACCTGGTCATCGACCACTCGGTGATGGTCGACAATTTCGGCTCGCCCAAGGCCTATGACGAGAACGTCGCCAAGGAATATGAGCGCAACATCGAGCGCTACCGCTTCCTGCGCTGGGGTTCGTCGGCGTTCAACAACTTCCGCGTTGTGCCGCCCGGCACCGGGATCTGCCACCAGGTGAACCTGGAATACCTGGCCCAGACCGTCTGGACCAACGAGGCCGAAGGCGAGACCACCGCCTATCCCGACACCGTCGTCGGCACCGACAGCCACACCACCATGGTCAACGGCCTGTCGGTCCTGGGCTGGGGCGTGGGCGGCATCGAGGCCGAGGCCGCGATGCTGGGCCAGCCGATCCCGATGCTGATCCCCGAAGTCATTGGCTTCAAGCTGAACGGCGCGATGCCGGAAGGCGCGACGGCCACCGACCTGGTGCTGACCGTCACCCAGATGCTGCGCAAGAAGGGCGTGGTCGGCAAGTTCGTCGAATTCTACGGCGACGCCCTGGCCAACCTGACCCTGGAAGACCAGGCGACCATCGCCAACATGGCGCCGGAATACGGCGCCACCTGCGGCTTCTTCCCGATCAGCGCGGCGACCATCGCCTATCTGAAGGGCACCGGCCGTCCGGCCGAGCGCGTCGCCCTGGTCGAAGCCTACGCCAAGGAGCAGGGCCTGTGGTGGGAGCCGGGCGTGCCCGAGCCGACCTTCACCGACACCCTGGAGCTGGACCTGTCGTCGGTGCTGCCGTCGCTGGCCGGCCCCAAGCGTCCTCAGGACCGCGTGCTGCTGACCGAAGCGGCCTCGAAGTTCGCTGAAAGCCTGGCCGGCGAATTCGGCAAGGCCGAGGCTCCCGAGGCCCGCGTGCCGGTCGAGGGCGAGAACTTCGACGTCGGCCACGGCGACGTGGTCATCGCGGCCATCACCAGCTGCACCAACACCTCCAACCCCAGCGTCCTGATCGCCGCCGGCCTGCTGGCCAAGAACGCGGTGGCCAAGGGCCTGAAGGCCAAGCCGTGGGTGAAGACCTCGCTGGCCCCCGGCTCGCAGGTGGTCACCGACTATCTTCTGAAGGCCGGCCTGACCAAGCACCTGGACGCTCTGGGCTTCAACCTCGTCGGCTATGGCTGCACCACCTGCATCGGCAATTCGGGCCCGCTGCCGGAAAACATCAGCAAGTCGATCAACGAAGCCGACCTGGTGGCCTGTAGCGTGCTCTCGGGCAACCGCAACTTCGAAGGCCGGGTGAACCCCGACGTCCGCGCCAACTACCTGGCCTCGCCGCCGCTGGTCGTGGCCTACGCCCTGGCCGGCTCGATGAAGATCGACCTGACCACCCAGCCGCTGGGCCAGGACAAGAAGGGCAACGACGTCTATCTGAAGGACATCTGGCCCTCGAACGAGGACATCGCCGCCCTGCAGCGCAAGTCGGTCACCGAGAAGATGTTCGCCAGCCGCTACGGCGACGTCTTCAAGGGCGACAAGAACTGGCAGGGGATCAAGATCACCGGCGGCCAGACCTACGCCTGGGAAGGCGACAGCACCTACGTGCAGAACCCGCCCTACTTCCCCAACATGTCGATGACCCCGACACCGGTCACCGACATCGTGGAAGCCCGCGTCCTGGCCGTGTTCGGCGACTCGATCACCACCGACCACATCAGCCCGGCCGGTTCGATCAAGAAGACCAGCCCCGCCGGCCAGTACCTGATCGACAACGGCGTCGATCCGCTGGACTTCAACGGCTACGGCGCCCGTCGCGGCAACCACCAGGTGATGATGCGCGGCACGTTCGCCAACATCCGCATCCGCAACAAGATCACCCCGGACATCGAAGGCGGCGTGACCAAGCACTTCCCCACCGGCGAAGTGATGTCGATCTACGACGCGGCCATGAAGTACCAGGCCGAGGGTCGTCCGGCCGTGGTGTTCGGCGGCAAGGAATACGGCACTGGCAGCTCGCGTGACTGGGCCGCCAAGGGCACCAAGCTCTTGGGCGTCCGCGCGGTGATCTGCGAAAGCTTCGAGCGCATCCACCGTTCGAACCTGGTCGGCATGGGCGTGCTGCCCCTGCAGTTCGTCCAGGAAGGCTGGCAGAAGCTGGAACTGACGGGCGAGGAGATCGTCTCGATCCGCGGCCTGCAGGACCTGTCGCCGCGCAAGCAGCTGATCGTCGAGCTCTACCGCCCGACCGACGGCCGCATCGCCCGCTTCCCGGTCCGCTGCCGCATCGACACCCCGACCGAGCTTGAATACTTCAAGAACGGCGGCGTGCTGAACTACGTGCTGCGCAACCTGGCCAAGGCCGACTAGGCGCGACACGCATCGCCCTCACGGGCGTTGAAAAAGACGAAGCCGGGCTCCTCCATCGCGAGGGACCCGGCTTTTTCTTTGGCTTTCGCCCATGAAATTTCTTCTTTTGCGTGAGAAAGCCGCCTTCACGGCCTCGTGAACGGTCATCCGGCGCGATCTTGGCTTAAGTGCGCGGCACATGCGTCAGGCCCTGATCTCCCTCGTTCTCACGACCCTCGCGGGTTTTTCAGCCGCGCCGGCGCTCGCCGCGAAATCGCCGGTGGTCGTCGAGCTGTTCACCGCCCAGGGTTGCTCCTCCTGCGGCAAGGCCAACCAGGTCATCGCCGACATGGCCGACGACAAGGGCGTGCTGGCCCTGACCTATTCGGTCGACTACTGGGACTATCTCGGCTGGACCGACACCTTCGCCAAGCCGGCCTTCGCGACCCGTCAGCGCGCCTACGCCCAGAAGTTCTCGCTGCGTGACGTGCCGACCCCGCAGGTCGTGGTCGCAGGCCGCCAGCAGGCTTCGGGCGCCAAGGCCGAGGCCGTGGAAACCCTGGTCAAGGACGCCGCCAAGGCCCCGTCCAACCCGCCGGACATGGAATTCGTCGGGGCCGGCAATCGCGTCGCCGTGGGCTCGGGCCCCGCGCCGCGCGGCGGGGGCGAAGTCTGGCTGGTGCGTTACGATCCGCGCGAGCAGGAGATCGCCGTCAAGCGCGGCGACAATCGCGGTCAGACCCTGGTCCACCGCAACGTCGTGCGCGAGCTGGTCCGCCTGGGTCCGTGGTCGGGCCGGCCCAAGCTCTATCGCCTGCCCGCCGCCGCCGACGAAGCGCTGAAGACCGTGATCATCGTCCAGGGCGCCAAGGGCGGCCGAGTGATCGGCGTGCTGCAGGAAACGGCGGAGAAGTAGAAGATCCTCCCCCTATGGGGGAGGTGTCGGCGAAGCCGACGGAGGGGGGAGGGGCCCGCCCCCTCGGAAACATCCCCCCACCGATCGCCACGCGATCGCCTCCCCCACAGGGGGAGGACCTGCGATCCCAAACAAGAAAAGCCCGCGCACCGAGGGGACGAATGCGCGGGCCTCTTAGGGGAGGGGAATGTCTAGCTGGTCGGCCGACCAGAGCCCGGATCGGGAGGGCTGGGGGGCAATTCAGGGTCCGGAACCAAGCGTCTGATCGACCGACACTGATTTTTTGCCAGGGCAACCCGGCGCTGAAAGGGCGCGATAAAGGTCGTTTCGCGGCCGTTCATGTCGGGTATGTGGCCGCCCGAGCAGCGCGACACGCACACGAAAACCCCGCGTGGAGAGGGGCGCCACGCGGGGTCTCGACGTAATCTCTGAGGGCAGTCTGTCGGCTGACCGGCCCGCGATAGAGGGGGCTGGGGGGGCTGTTCAGGATCCTGAACCGCAGGATGTCCGATCAGCCGACACCGTCAAACTGGTGGGGCAAACAGGCGGTCGAAAGTCCGAATTAAGGTCATTCCGTGGCGGCGCGCGGCGGCCCTGAGATTATCGAACCAGCCTGTAGCGCCATTGCAACGCTTGCGAAATGGGCGCCGAAACAGGCGACTTTCCACCGCTCGCCTCGAACCCCGATTTGGGTTTAGGATTCGTCCGATGGCCCCGGATTCCCGCCCCCCTGTCACCGGCAAGGCCGGCGTCGTTTTCTTCGAGCGTCGCGAGATCGACCAGCTCCTGCGGGTTTATGGGCGGATGGTCGCCGCCGGCGAGTGGCGCGACTACGGCATGGCCGGGACGATCGACCACGCGGTGTTCTCGGTCTTTCGCCACGCGGCCGAGGCGCCGCTCTATCGCATCGAGAAGCGCCCGGCCCTGGCCCGAAAGCAGGGTGAATGGGCGGTGATCGGCCAGGGCGGGCTGACCCTGAAACGCGGCCACGACCTGGCCCAGGTGCTGCGGATGTTCGACAAGGGCCGGTTCAAGGTCGTGGACTGAGGGCGGCTGGCCCCTCCGTCCCGAGGCCGCGCCTCGCGCCACCCCCCCTTCGCTTCGCGGGGCAGGCATAAAAAAGCCCCGGCGGTTTCCCGCCGGGGCTCTGTCGTTCTAGGCCTGACCTGACGTCTAGCGGCGCGAGCCGAAGATGCTGAGCAGGAATTGGAACAGGTTGATGAAGTTCAGATAGAGGTTCAGCGCGCCGTAGTTGGTGGCCACCGCCATCGACTGCTGGTCGCCGCCCATCTGGTAGTAGCTCATCTTCAGGTTCTGGGTGTCGTAGGCGATCAGGCCCGCGAAGATGAACACGCCCAGGATGCTGATGATGAAGCTCAGGCCCGGGAGCTGCAGGAACATCTGAGCCAGCGACGCCAGCACCAGACCGATGAGACCCATGATCAGGAAGCTGCCGAAACCGGTCAGGTCCTTCTTGGTGGTGTAGCCGAACAGGCTGAGGCCGCCGAAGGCGATGGCGGTGATCAGGAAGGTCGTGAACACCGACTGGACTTGATAAATCAGCAGCCACAGGCCCAGGCCCGCGCCCATCGTCGACACCAGCGCCCAATAGAGGATGCCCGACGACTTGGCGGTCGGGTTCTTCATGGCGAACATCGAGATCAGGATCATCACGAGGGGCGCGAAACGGATCACGGTGCCCAGCAGGGTGAAGCCGGCCAGGCGGCCGTCCGCCGTCGTCACATACAGCAGGTTGGCGACCGGCGCGTAGGCGGTGGTCACGAAGGCCAGAACGGCCGACAGCAGGAGACCCAACGCCACCTTGTTGTAGACGCCGAGCATGAAACTACGCAGGCCGGCGTCAACCGACATGTCGGCGCGATCCGCGGGGATCGAGCGCGCGTAGCCGCGGTTGAAGTCGTTCATCGGGATAAGGCCCTTCGAAAAAAGATCACGTCCGTGTCGGACGCTCCCCGAATATCGGGGTCCGGCGAGGATCATGCAAGATGTTGCGCTTTCCGTGGCGCTCGCCGCCTCTAAGATAGGGTCGACAGAACCTTGAAAGGGGCGACATGGATTACGTCGAACTTGGCCGAACCGGCATCCAGGTCTCGCGCTGCTGCCTGGGCACCATGACCTGGGGCTCGCAGAACAGCGAGGCGGAAGCCCATGAACAGATGGACTACGCCCTGGCCCAGGGCGTGACCTTCTGGGACACCGCCGAGATGTATTCCAGCCCGCCCAATCCCGAGACCCAAGGCAACACCGAGCGCCATATCGGCTCGTGGCTGAAGAAGACCGGCAAGCGCCAGGAGATCGTCCTGGCCTCCAAGGTGGCGGGCCGAGGCGCGGCGTTCGGCGGACTGTCCTGGATGCGGCCGGACGGCGGCCCCACCCGCCAGACCAGGGCCCAGATCGACTACGCCGTGGAACAGTCGCTGAAGCGCCTGGAGACCGACTATCTGGACCTCTACCAGCTGCACTGGCCCGACCGCCCGGTGCGGGTGTTCGGCGGCCAGACCTTCAAGGACTACGAGCAGGACTTCGAGGCGTTCGGCGACATCCTCGAGGCGCTGGACAAGCACGTGAAGAAGGGGACGCTCCGCGCGATCGGCGTCTCCAACGAGTTTCCTTGGGGCGTGATGCGCTTCCTGGCCGAGGCCGAAAGCAAGGGCCTGCCGCGCGTCGCCTCGATCCAGAACGCCTATCACCTGGCCAACCGCACGTTCGAATACGGCCTGGCCGAGATCGCCATGCGCGAACAGGTTGGGCTGCTGGCCTATTCGCCCCTGGCCCAGGGAGCCCTGACCGGCAAGTACCTGGACGGCCATCTGCCCGAGGGCTCACGCAAGGCGCTGTACAACCGCATGCAGCGCTACGAGGGTCCCGGCGCCGAGGAGGCGATCCGCGGCTATGTCGATCTGGCCGCCCAGTACGGCCTCGACCCGGCCCAGCTGGCCCTGAAGTTCTGCGACACCCGCCAGTTCGTCACCGCCACCATCATCGGCGCCACCTCGATGGACCAGCTGAAGACCAACATCGCCGCCTTCGATCTGACCTGGACCGAGGACCTCGAAAAGGCGGTCAACGCGCTGCACGGGCAGCGGCCCAATCCTTGTCCCTAGCGCGGTAAAGCCCCCTCCGGCCCTTCAGGCCACCTCCCCCAGAGGGGGAGGATCCACGCCGAGCAGATGCTCCCCCTCTGGGGGAGCTGTCGCGAAGCGACTGAGGGGGTTCTTCGCCGCCCCAATCCTGCGCTAAAAACCACCCCATGATCCGCCTGTTCACCGCCGTCGCCCTTCCCGCCGAAGTCGGCGACCCCCTCCTGCCTCGCCAGCACGGGATCGAAGGCGCGCGGTGGCGGCCGCGCGAGGCGTTCCACGTCACCCTGAAGTTCATTGGCGACGTGCAGGAGACCACCGCCACCGACCTGGACGAGGAGTTGCTGGGGATCGAGGCCCCAGCGTTCGACCTGGAGCTCCAGGGCGTCGGCTATTTCGGCGAGGGGGTCGAGATTCATGCCGTCTGGGCCGGGGTCGCCGAGAGCCGCGACCTGCGCCATCTGGCCAAGGCCAATGAGAGCGCCGCGCGCCGCGCCGGCCTCAAACCGGAGGCGCGGGTCTACACCCCGCACGTGACGCTGGCCTATCTGAAGCGGCCCGCCGTTCCCGAGGTGGCCGCCTGGATCCAGGGAAACAACCTGCTGCATTCCCCGCCGTTCCGCGTCGATCGCTTCGGCCTCTATTCCAGCTGGCGCACCAGCGAGGGATCGGCCTACCGGCTGGAAGCGGAGTACCCGCTGGGCTGAGCCGCGGTCTCCTTGAAGCTCGGCCTCGGCGGAAACATCCAAGAACGGCGTTCGCGCTTGCGGTTTGATCGCGCCGCGCGCCAGATCACGGCGACGCTCAACGCGGCCGGAGACCCGAATGTCCCTCTATCTGTTCGCCCTGCTGATCGGCGTCATCGCCGGCCTGCGCGCCATGACCGCCCCGGCCGCCGTCGCCTGGGGCGCGCATCTGGGTCTCGTTCCGCTTGAAGGCACGCCTCTGGCCTGGGTGGGCGGGACCATCGCCACCTGGGTGTTCACCGCCCTGGCGGTGCTGGAGCTGATCGGCGATCAACTGCCCAAGACCCCCAGCCGCAAGGTCCCGGTGCAGTTCGGAACCCGAGTTCTCAGCGGCGCCTTCTGCGGCGCGGCGATCGGCATGACCGCCAATGTCTGGATCGCCGGGGCGGTGTTAGGCGCGCTCGGCGCGGTGATCGGCACACTGGGCGGGGCCGACGTGCGCGGTCGCCTGGCCAAGGCCTTCGGCAAGGATCTGCCGGCCGGCCTGCTTGAGGACGTCGTCGCGGTCGTCGGCGCGGCCCTGATCGTCTCGGCGCTCTGACCATGGCCGCCCCCAATCCCGAAGCGCGAAGCTTCGACGCCATCATCATCGGAGCCGGCCAGGCGGGGCCGTCGCTGGCGGGTCGGCTGACCGACGCCGGCTGGACCGTCGCCCTGGTCGAGCGCAAGGACTTCGGCGGCACATGCGTCAACACCGGCTGCATGCCGACCAAGACCCTGGTCGCCAGCGCCTACGCCGCCCATCTGGCCCGGCGTTCCGCCGAGTACGGGGTCGTCCTGCAGGGCGACGTCGGCGTCGACATGAAGCGCGTCCACGACCGCGCCCGGACCGTCACCCTCAACGCCCGGGGAAACCTGGAGACCTGGCTGGACGGCATGAAGGGCTGCACGGTCTTCCGCGGCCACGCCCGCTTCGAGAGCGCCGATACGGTCCGCGTCGGCGACAATCTGCTGACCGCCCCGAAGATCTTCCTCAATGTGGGCGGCCGCGCCAACGCGCCGGACATGCCGGGGCTGGATCAGATCTCGTACCTGACCAATGTCGGCATGATGGCCGTGGAGGAACTGCCCAGGCGCCTGGTGATCGTCGGCGGCAGCTATATCGGCCTGGAGTTCGCCCAGATGTACCGGCGCTTCGGGGCCGAGGTGACGGTGGTCGAGATGGGTCCGCGCCTGATCGGCCGCGAGGATCCCGAGATCTCCGACGCGGTGCGCGAGATCCTGGAAGGCGAGGGGGTGAGCGTCCGGCTCAATTCCGAATGCATCAGCTTCGCGCCGCATAAAACGGAAGAGAGCCCGGACGGCGTCTGCGTCCACGTCACCTGCGAGGACGGCGCGCCGCAGGTGGTGGGCTCGCACGTGCTGCTGGCCATCGGACGCAAGCCCAACACCGACGATCTGGGCCTGGACAAGGCCGGGATCGAGCTCGACAAGCGCGGCTACGTGGTGGTCGACGACCAGCTGAAGACCAGCAATCCCGGTGTCTGGGCCATGGGCGACTGCAACGGCAAGGGCGCCTTCACCCACACCGCCTACAACGACTTCGAGATCATCGCCGCCAACCTGCTCGATAACGATCCACGCAGGGTCAGCGACCGCATCACCTGCTACGGCCTGTTCATCGACCCGCCCCTGGGCCGCGTCGGCATGACCGAGGCCGAGGCCCGCGCCACCGGCCGGCCCCTGCTCGTCGGCAAGCGTCCGATGACCCGGGTCGGCCGGGCGACCGAGAAGGGCGAGACGCAAGGCTTCATGAAGGTGGTGGTCGACGCCGAGACCAAGGCGATCCTCGGCGCGGCGATCCTGGGCCTGAACGGCGACGAGGCGATCCACGGGATGATCGACATCATGTACGCCAAGGCGCCCTACACCACGATCCAGCGCGCGGTGCACATCCACCCGACGGTGTCGGAGCTGATCCCGACGATGCTGGGCGAGCTGAAGCCTTTGACCTGATCCCTCTCCCCTTGCGGGAGAGGGTGGCCTCCGAAGGAGGTCGGGTGAGGGGTTAATGGCGAGGTCAGCCGCGCACGGCGGTGCGACCCCTCATCCGTCGGCTGCGCCGACACCTTCTCCCGCAAGGGGAGAAGGACTTAAGCCACCGCATGGTCCTTCAGCACGCCCAGAGGGACCACCGCCAGCATCTCCTCGTGGCTGGCTTCCAGCACCACCGGCGGAGCGACGCCGGCGTCGAGGGCTTCCTTCCAGCGGCCGGCGCACAGGCACCAGCGGTCGCCGGGCAGCAGGCCGCGGAAGGCGTATTCGGGGCGCGGGGTCGTCAGGTCGTTGCCGGTGGCCGCCGAGAAGGCCAGGAATTCCGCCGTCATCACCGCGCACACCGTGTGCAGGCCCAGGTCGTGGGGCCCGGTCTCGCAGCAGCCGTTGCGATAGAAGCCGGTCACCGGGTTCAGCGAGCAGGGCTGCAGCTCCTGGCCCAGGACGTTCTTGGCGGTGTCGTCGTAGCGCGTGGTCATGCCGCCAGCTTAACCCCCTTCCCGGGAATCTCGACACCGTTCTGGTGTTGTCGCGTGTGACGACTTCCGGTGGCGTCGTTCAGATGCTTAAGAGGAAGAACAAGACCAAGACGTCCAGCGGGAGCCTCATGTCCGATATCGCCCGGCCGCGCCGCAGCGCCCTCTACATGCCCGCCTCCAACGCCAAGGCGGTGGACAAGGCGCGCGCCCTGGACGCCGACGTGATCATCCTGGACCTCGAGGACGCCGTCGCGCCCGAGATGAAGGAGGCCGCCCGCGACGCCGCCGTCGCGGCGGTCAAGGCCGGGGGCTTCGGCCCGCGCGAGATCGTCATCCGCGTCAACGGCCTGGACACCCCCTGGGGCGAGGCCGACCTGAAGGCCGCCGCCGAGGCGGGCCCCGACGCGGTGCTCGTGCCGAAGGTCAATGACGCGGCCGACGTCCACGCCTACCAGGCCGCCCTGCACGCCGCCCCGGCCGCCACCAAGCTGTGGACCATGATCGAGACCGGCAAGGCCGCGTTCCACCTGTGGGAGATCGCCGCGGCCTCGCGCACCACCCGCCTGACCGGCTGGGTGATGGGGGTCAACGACCTGGCCAAGGAGATGAGGGCCCGCCAGACCCCGGGCCGCGAGGCCTTCCTGCCGATCCTGTCGCTGTCGGTGGCCGCCGCCCGGGCCCACGGCCTGACCATACTGGACGGGGTGCACAACGACATCGAGGACCTGGACGCCCTGGAAGCGGTCTGCGGCCAGGCCGTCGACTTCGGGTTCGACGGCAAGACCCTGATCCATCCCAAGCACCTCCCGATCTGCAACCGCGCCTTCTCGCCCACCGAGGGCGAGATCGCCTGGAGCCGGGCGGTGATCGCCGCCTTCGCCGACCCCGAGAACGCCGGCAAGGGGGCCTTGCGGGTCGAGGGCAAGATGGCCGAGCGGCTGCACCTGGCTCAGGCCGAACGGCTGGTGGCGGTGGCCGCCGCCATCGCCGAACGTTCGGCCGCCTGACGAAAGCCTCATGCGCGCGCTCCTGATCTCCTTGCTGGCCCTTTCCGCCGCCCCGGCCTTTTCCCAGGAAGCGCCGGTCGCGACCGCGCCCGCTCCGGTCGTGGCCGCGCCGCCGGCCCCGGACACGGCGATGTCGGCCGACCAGGCTCTCGACCCCCTGGCCGACCTGATCGCCCAGAGCGGTCCGCAGACGACCGACGAGGAGGATACCGCGCCCCAGGCGCCGGTCGCCCCGCACAAGCCGACCATCCTGCCGATCCCCGGGCCCGAGGCGGTGCCGCAAGGCGGTTACGTGCCGGTCGCCGAGGCCTACGACCTGCGGGTCAAGGGCTCGATCCTCGCGTCCCAGGGCCTGCAGGGCCCGCTGGACGGCGGCTGGGCGATCGAGGGGCCGGACGGCGTGACCCTCTATGCGCTGCAGCTGGTCGACAAGGTCGGCGGCTATGACGGGCTGGAAGGCGCCTGGCGCGACGCGCGCCGGCCAGGATCGGTGGGCTCGACCGGCCTGATCGATTTCGTCGATCGCTCCTACAACGGTTTCCTGGCGCGGTTCTCGCCGCGGCCCGGCCAACTGGCGACCCTGGACCTGACGCCGCGCGGCGACGGCTCGTGGAGCGGCAAGCTCAACGAGGGCGGCGTGGAGACCCGGGTCACCGCGCGCCGCGTGGCCCAGGCGACCCTGCCGCCAGGCTACACGCCGGCCGGTCGCGGTCCGGTGATCTGGGGCGCGCGGCCCGCCGCCCCCCGCGTGGTCGCCGAGGCCCCCGCCAGGAAGGCTCCCGCCTGCTCGACCAAGGGCAAGACCGGCAAGGCCCTGAAAGCCGCCAAGGCCAAGTGCGCGGCCGCCGCCAAGAAGGGCGGCAAGGACAAGGCGACAGCGGCCAAGGGCAAGAAGGGCGCGAAAGGCAAGGCCGTGGCGAAGGGCAAGGGTTCGGCCAAGGGCAAGGCGACGTCGTTCATGAAAATACCAGCGGACGGCCTCGCCTACGCTACGACCGAGCTTAAGGATACCCGCTGGCAGCGCGCGGCCGCCTTCAGGGAAAGGGCCCTGTCCCCCGCTAGATGAACCGTTATTCGCATGGGAGCCTCCGGGCATACCATACGCGCAGACCTAAAAATCGACAACAAATTTCTAGGCGCCGGCAGGATTTCTAGTTATTCCCAGCTAACCTTCTACGGACACACAACCCTGGGAGAAGGTTACGGGTCCGGCGGCGAAAACTGTTGCGGGCGGATCGGGTAAAATCGACAGCGCGGGCTTTCACAAACCATGGGCGAGGGGAGCTGGCCGTTGGGCCGAAAGGTGGAGTTCGACCCCGAAGGGTTCCGTTGGGTCGGCCTTGGGGGTCGAACTTACAAGAGCGCCGACGAGCGCCGGGGCATGGCTTGGGCCGGGGTGACCAGGTTTGTTCTGGGTCCGCCCCCTGAAGCGCCTGCCGCCTTCGAGCTGCGGTACTTTGAACTGGAGCCCGGGGGTTATTCCAGCCTCGAAAAGCACCGGCATGTTCACTTTATCGTTGTCCTACGGGGCCATGGGAAGGCCCTGGTCGGCAGTCGGGTCTTTGACCTGAAGCCCTTCGACCTGGTCTACGTGCCTCCCGAAACCCCCCACCGCTGGGTTAATGACGGCCCGGAACCCTTCGGGTTCCTCTGCCCCGTCGACGCCCAGCGGGACCGACCCGAGCCCCTCTCCGACGCCGAATGGGAAGCCCTCCGGGCAAACCCGACGACGGCACCGTATGTTTTTTAAAGGAGTTAGATTATGCGGGGCGTTGCCGGCTCCAGCGCCGGACTGGTTCTCCTCGGGATCTGGCTGATTCTTTGGGGGCTTATACCCCTGGTAGGCATCCGAATTCCCAACGCCGACGTTGTGCTGGGCCTGCTCGCCATTATTGCGGGTGTGCTCATTATCATCGG
>Ga0101941_1001115_pt1 | contig 23938 bp, 24 predicted proteins | sample DewCreD2012metaG_3_FD_75242 | JGI IMG/M metagenome (GOLD analysis project Ga0101941, IMG submission 75242) | Hot spring sediment bacterial and archeal communities from British Columbia, Canada, to study Microbial Dark Matter (Phase II) - Dewar... ...
CAGCCGCCTCTCCAGGTCCTGGCGCCCGCCGAGCGGATCGATCACCTCGGACAGATCGGTCGCGGTGGCAGGCAGGGCCAGTGCGTTCACCGTGAAATCGCGCCCGGCCAGGTCAGCGGCCAGGTCGGGGCCGCGAAAGCGGGCGAAGTCCAGCGTCATGCGCTCCGCATCCCCGGCGACGACGCGACCGATATCGCGCTCAGCATCCAGGATGTAGAAGGGCAGGCCCAGGTGGTCCGCAACCGTCCGCGCCAGCCGGATGGCATCCCTGGCCAGGACGAAATCCAGGTCGCGAATGGGGCGGCCCAGCAAGGCATCGCGCACCGCCCCACCCACGAGATAGACCTTGCTATGGGCCAGCAATGGGCGCAAGCGCTCCAATATTGGGGGAAACTGACTCATCGGGCTTATTGTACACCGGTTGGGCGGCGCGTAGAAGCGCAGGCAGAAGAGGGAGGGGCAACCGGTTCAGAATCTGAACTCAGCCTGAATCCAATCTGGTGAGGAGCGGACTTGAACATCGTTTACAATACATTTCGGCCCACAGGCCCCAGCCCAGCCACTCAAAATAGTACGCGAAAGAGAGGACCGATGCTCGTCAGGATCCTGATCGTTGATGATAACCCGGATGACTTACACGCGGCGCGCCTGATCCTTCAGAGGAAAGGATGGGAAGTGCTGACCGCCCGCAGTGGCGCGGAGGCGCTTGACCTGGCGCACCGCCACCAGCCGGATGTCGTCTTGCTGGACATGAGCCTGCCCGGCATGAGCGGCTACGAGGTGTGCACCTGCCTGCGAGCCAACAGGCGCTTCCGCACTGTGCCTATTGTGGCGTTGGTAGAGCCAGGGGAGCCCTGTGCACGCGCGCTCGCCTTTCAGGCGGGGGCAGATACTGTCATAACGAAGCCCCTCTCCGCCCAGGCGCTGACCGAACGGCTGAAAGCCTTTCTTGTGCCCGTCAGCCTAGGATACAACTGACCACCCCAGGCCCCCTTCCGAGTGCCCTCGGAAGCGGGCCTGTCGCGAACCCCCTCGCCCCCTCCCTTCGCCCCCTCCCGCACCCTCCCTCAAGCAATTGGGGGAGGGTGCGGGAGCACCTTTTAACGTAGGGGCCCTTTATTGAGCGTAGCTCCGATAGGTCGGACACAACTGACCCTCTGGCCCCCTGGCCAAAGTTGCCCTTCGTTGTCCGAAATGATAGAATGAGGATGAGACCTTATTCAGGAGGAGTTGGGCGATGCAGCTTGCTGCGCGAATGCACCGGTTGGGCACGGAAACCGCCTTTGAGGTCCTGGCGCGGGCCAAAGCGCTGGAGGCCCAGGGGCGCGACATTATCCATTTAGAGATCGGCGAGCCGGACTTTGACACCCCCCGCCACATTGTGGATGCCGCCATCCAGGCCCTGCGCGATGGCTATACCCATTACACGCCCTCAGCGGGTCTCCCGGCCCTGCGTGAGGCCATTGCGGAATACGTCAGCCGGACACGCCATATCCCCGTCCATCCATCCCAGGTGGTCGTCACCCCCGGCGGCAAGCCCATCATGTTCTTCGCTATCTTGGCGCTGTGCGAAGAGGGCGACGAGGTCATTTATCCCAACCCCGGCTTCCCCATTTACGAGTCCATGATCAACTTCGTCGGGGCCACGCCGGTGCCGCTGCGCCTGCGCATGGACCGTGAGTTCAGCTTCTCCGCCGATGAACTGGCCGACCTGATCACCCCCCGCACCAAATTGATCATCCTGAACTCACCGGCCAACCCCACCGGCGGCGTGCTTTCCCAGGCCGATCTGGCCGCCATCGCTGCCCTGGTCCAGGACCGCGACCTGATGATCCTCTCCGACGAGATTTACAGCCGTATCCTCTATGACGGTGAGTTCGCCAGTATCGCCAGCTTCCCCGGCATGGCCGAACGCACCATCATCCTGGATGGCTTCTCCAAAACCTACGCCATGACCGGCTGGCGGCTGGGCTACGGCGTCATGCCCACCGACCTGGCCACGCACATCACCAAGCTCATGACCAACTCCAACTCCTGCACCAACGCCGCCACGCAGATGGCCGGCATCCAGGCGCTGCGCGGGCCCCAAGACGACGTGGACCGGATGGTGGCGGCCTTCCGTGAGCGGCGCGAGGTGATCGTGGACGGCCTGAACGCCATTCCCGGCTTCCGCTGCCTCAAGCCACGTGGCGCGTTCTATGCCTTCCCCAATATTGAGGGCACCGGCCTGCGGTCTAAGGCGCTGGAGGAGTTACTGTTAGAGAAGGCGGGCGTGGCCACGCTGTCGGGGACGTCCTTTGGCGCCTATGGGGAAGGCTTCCTGCGCCTGTCCTATGCCAACTCCGTGGAGAACATCCGCCGGGCGTTGGAGCGCATCCATGATGTCGTCGTGAAGATCGCCGACTAAGGCCCGGCCCGCACCGAGTGGCTCACTCCCAACGATGATAGGCCGGGTGGCCTGGCTTGACCGCGACGAATGTCCCGCGGCAGGTGGCACACACCTGCCCCTTGGCGATCAGCTTCGTCTCCACCACGACGCGGTCATCCCGCGTCTCAATGACCGTCGCAATCAGCTTGACCGGCGCATCGGTGGGCGTGGGGCGCAAGAATTTGACGGCGTACTCCGCTGTGACCGTCGGTGGCGGGCGGTCCAGGCCCTGGCGCTGCATCAAGGCCCAGGCAGCGGCCCAGTTGGAATGGCAATCCATCAGCGTGCCAATGATGCCCCCATTGAGCGCACCGGCATAGGCCTCATGGTGACGTTGGGGCTGCCACTCGGCGACCACGCTGTCGCCGACGACGAAGCTGCGGATATGCAACCCCTGCGGGTTGGCCGGGCCGCAGCCAAAGCAGGTGCTGCGCGGCGCGTATGTCTCTTGTAAGCTCTTTTCTTTTACCATTGCCTTGATTATATCCTAATCCATTGACAGGGACATCTGATGCTGATACAATATGCCTGGGTCTCCGCCGATACAGGCGGTGTCAGCAGGTGGCCGGACACGAATCGTTCATCAGGAGATCATCCGACCCTTCCGCGCCGCCCCGGTCGCCCAGGAGGAATAGCATCCTGAGCGCAGCGAAGGAATAGTCGCCTGAGCGTGGCGATGGCCGGACGGGCCCGCTTCAGTCGTTGTCAACGGCCCGCTATAGGCTGAACCGGGCTGAGGCCCTGTTTCGGCCCGCAGCATGAACGTGCAGGCTATAAACCCACCTGCCCAGGAGAGCCAAAGAGAGGATACGACACACATGGCTATGGAAACGCTCACGCAAGAGGCCGAAATTGAAGAGCCCCCTGGTCGTACGGGCGTCGGGAACGTTGAACGCACCCCGCGCCCCGCGATCTGGGCCGATGTCCCCGACGCCCAATGGGATGACTGGCGCTGGCAACTCAGCCACCGGCTGAACACCCTGGAAGAACTCGGCCAGGTCATCCACCTCACGCCTGAAGAGATCGCCGGCATCTCCGCCAAGGACCGCTTCCGCCTGGACATCACCCCGTACTTCGCCTCGCTCATGGACCCGGACGACCCGGCCTGCCCCATCCGGCGGCAGATCGTCCCCACCGGTCGTGAACTGCAGGGGTTTACCTCCATGATGGTGGACTCGCTGGCTGAGGATGCCCATTCGCCCGTGCCGGGGCTGGTCCACCGCTACCCCGACCGCGTGCTCATGCTGGTCACCACGCAATGCGCCAGCTATTGCCGCTACTGCACGCGCAGCCGCATCGTCGGTGACCCCCTGGCGAACTTCGGCCGCAGCGATTATGATCGGCAAATTGAATACCTGGAGCGCACGCCCCAGGTGCGCGATGTGCTCCTCTCCGGCGGCGACCCGCTCATCCTGCCGCTCAAGATCCTGGAGATGTTGCTGGCGCGCCTGCGCGCCATCCCGCACATTGAGATCATCCGCATCGGCACGCGCGTGCCCGTCTTCCTGCCACAGCGCATCACCGAGGAATTGGTCTCCATGCTGCGCAAGTATCACCCCCTGTGGATGAACCTGCACTTCAACCATCCCAAGGAGATCACGCCGGAGGTGCGCCGCGCTGTGGCCCGGCTCGCCGATGCAGGTATCCCCCTGGGCAACCAGAGTGTGCTCCTGGCCGGGGTGAACGACTGCCCGCACATCATGCGGGCGCTCGTCCATGAACTCGTCAAAAACCGTATCCGCCCCTACTACCTGTACCAATGCGACCTGGTGGAAGGCGCCGGGCACTTCCGCACGCCGGTGGCCACGGGCATTGAGATCATGGAGGCGCTGCGCGGCCATACCTCTGGCTACGCCATCCCCACCTACGTGATTGACGCGCCCGGCGGCGGCGGCAAGATCCCCATCATGCCCAACTACCTGCTCTCCATGTCGCACAACCGCGTCGTCGTGCGCAACTTTGAGGGCTACGTGACGGCATACCAGGAGCCGGACGAGTATCAGCCTCACGATCCCACGACGTGCCGATACTGTCAGAACAAGCGCCCAGAGCCGGGCCAGACCGGCATTACCGGCCTGCTAGAGGGCGAACGCCTGGCCATCAAGCCCGAAGGCTTTGACCAGACCCACCGGCGGTTGCCTCTGGTGACCGGCGGCACCGAGACGGCCCCGATCATCGTGGGCCAGCCCATCACGGTGATCAACGGGGAGGTGATCTGAGATGGTGGCCTCTCCATCGTTCGTTGCTGCCCCGCGATTGAAGCTCGGCTACCGGGTGGCTCTCCTTTACAACCTCAAGAAGAATGCCCCTCATCTGGCCGACGGGCCGGCGGATCAGTGGGCCGATCTGGACTCGGAGAAGACGGTGGAGGCGTTGGAGCAGGCGCTGCGCGCCGGCGGCCACATCGTCTATCCGATGGAGGGCGATGTGCGCCTCGTGTCGCGCCTGAAGCGCACGGCTGTGGACATTGCCTTCAATATCTGCGAGGGGCATCGCGGCGACAGCCGCGAGGCGCAGGTGCCCGCGCTCCTGGAGATGCTGGGCATCCCCTACACCGGCTCCAAGGTGCTGGCCCAGGCCATCTCGCTGGATAAGGCCATGACCAAGCGCGTGCTGACGAGCTACGGCCTGCCCACTCCGCCCTTCCAGGTGTTCAGGCGCGCCGATGAGCCTGTCCACCCCGCCCTGCGCTACCCGCTGTTCGTCAAGCCCAACCGCGAAGGCACCGGTATGGGCGTCACGCCCCAGTCCATCGTGCACAACGAGGATGAATTGCGCCAGCAGGTGGCCTGGGTGATCAAGACCTATCGCCAGGAGGCGCTGGTGGAGCGCTTCATCCAGGGGCGCGAACTCACCGTCGGCCTGATCGGGAACATCGGCAGCGACTACGACCTGACGCCGCCCGGCGGTTGGGCCACCGACCTGGGCTGGGACGCCGAAGGCGTGCATGTCTTCCCGCCGATGGAGATTGACCTCAGCCCCTGCCCGCCTGACCAGTTGGGCCTGTACACCTCCTACATCAAGGCCGATCTGCCCACCTGGCCGAACTATATCTGCCCGGCGGACCTGCCCCTGGAGACGACACGCGAACTGCAACGCCTGGCGCTGGCGGCCTTCCGCGCCCTGGGCGGCCTGGACGTCAGCCGGGTGGACTTCCGCCTGGATGAAGCCGACGGCCGGCCCTATATCCTGGAGATCAACACGCTGCCCGGCCTGTCGCCGGGCTACAGCGACCTGGTGATGATCGCCAGGGCCGATGGGATGGAGTACACCCTGCTGGTGAACACCATCCTGAACGTGGCGGCGCACCGCTATCAACTCCAACCCACCGTCCCCGCCAGGCGTAGGCTGCGCCTGGCGCCGGGCGATGGGGCCACGGTCTGGACATACCGCTAGCCTAAGCGGGGGGAGAAGACGATGACCGGGGCGCACCTCCTCTCCCAAGACGATGCCGAGGAACCTCCCGGCCACATCCTGGTCATTTATAATACCGTTGAGCGCGTCGTCCGCGGCGAAGCCCACGATCTCCTCGCCGAGCGGGAAGTCATCCAGACCGCGCAGGCCATCGCGGCGGCCCTGCGCGCAGCGGGCCACCGCGTCATCACGGCGCCGGTGTGGGAGGACATAGGCGCGGTGTTGGCGGGCTATGATCCTCATGACGTGCTTGTGTTCAATCTGTGCGAAAGCCTGGGAGGGCGTTCGGAGGATGAGCCTAAGGTCCCGGCGACCCTGGACCAATGGGGCTTCCACTATACAGGTTCATCTGGCCCGACCATCGCCACCTGCCTGAACAAGGCCCAGACGAAGGCGTTATTGGCGCAGCGTGGCGTGCCCACCGCGCCCTATCAGGTGTTCTATCAACCCACCGATCCCTTGAACCCCAATCTTTTGCCCGCCATTGTAAAACCGCTGGCCGAGGACGCCAGCCATGGGATCAGCCGCGACTCGGTGGTGCACACGCCCAGGCAGTTGCGCGAGCGCGTAGACTATATCCTGCGCACCTACCAGCAGCCTGCGCTGGTGGAGGCCTTTATTCCGGGGCGCGAGTTCAATGTGGGCATCTGGGGCAACGGCACACTGCACGTCTTGCCCCTATCGGAACTGGACTTCTCCTACTGGACGGACCCCTATCAACGCGTTTGCCATTACGATGCCAAGTGGAACCCGCAGGCTGTGGAATACTACACCATGCCGGTGCTCTGTCCGGCGCCTGTGGAGCGGGAACTGGCGGCACGCATCCGCGAAGTGGCCCTGCGCGCCTATCGCGCCACCGGCTGCCGCGACTACGCCCGCGTGGACCTGCGCGTCGCGGATGGTGTCCCCTACGTCTTGGAGGTCAACCCGAACCCGTGCCTGGCGCCGGACGCGGGCTTCTTTAATGCGGCTTGCGTGGCTGGCTACGGCTATGCCGAGATGGCCGAACGCATCGTGAGGCTGGCCTGGCGGCGCAGGCATCTGGCGTGGCAGCAGCAACCCGCTTCGTATGTCCAACACCGGCCTGGTCATCTGTCGTCCGTTGTCCCTCGTCCGTCGTCCTTGAGGCCGGGACAGGGGGTCAGGTGACGGCGACCTACGAGGTCTGGACGACCTGCAAACTTGATGCGTTCCGCTCAATCTATCCCCCAAGCTCTCCTCTGGGGGGCCGCCCTCCAGGCTTCTGCTCCCAGCCGCCCACTGGCCCGCTGCTCCTAAAAGGGGGCGGAGTGTCCTTTCCGCTGAGGACTATGTAAACGACTTGCTCTATTCAGGCCACCTGTTGTACCATATGCCTATTCCATCCCTGCGAGGTACGGTGGCGGAGAACGCGTTGCAACAGGCCATTGCCGCGCTGAAGGCCGGTCGGCGCAAACAGGCCAGGGCGATCCTGGCACATCTGCTGCGCCAGGACCCGCATAACGAGGAGGCCTGGCTCTGGCTGAGCGGTGCGGTAGAACAGGACTCGGAGCGCCTGCTGTGCCTGCGCCAGGTGCTGGCGATCAACCCGAATAATGAACGCGCCCGCCGGGGGGTTGAGCTGCTCCTGAGCAAGGGGGTGACATTGCCGCCCCTGGCCCCTGCCGCCCCACCTTCCGCGCCCCCAGAACACAAACCCCATCCCGCTGAGCCAGCAGGCGAGGTGCAGCCGCAGGCCCAGGTGGAACTGGCGAAAGCTGTGCCCCCTGAAGCAGGCGCTGAAGAAGCCCCTACCTCACCAGCCGCCACGGGCGCGGCTGGCGAGATGGAAGGCGTGGCCGAAATAGAAGCTCCCCCCCTTGAGGCGGCGCTCCCTGTCGCCCCTGAAGCGGTATCCAAGGCAGAAGAAGCCCTCATAGAAGAGGCTCAGCCACCCGAAGCCGGGGAGGAAGCTGCGCCCGAAGCGCCAGCGGTGGCAGAGGCCGCGCCCTTTGTGCCCCCGCCGCTCCCGGAGGGCTTTGTGCTCCCGGAGGAGGGCGGAGCCGAAGCTGAAGCCGAACCGGGCCTGTCCCTGCGGGGACTGGTGGTGTTGATTCTTCTGCTGATCATCCTGATCGCCGCTATCACCATCCTGCTCAGCCAGCGTGGCGTGTAAAAAGCGCCATAGACCGAGACCGATCCCGGTACGAGGTGGAAATGCGACCCGGCTGCAGCCGGGTATGGGGGGCTTGACGCCAGCGGGAAGGGGAAGTACAATAATGTAGAGCACGGGGCGTGGCGCAGCCCGGCAGCGCGCGTGAATTGGGATCACGAGGTCAGCGGTTCAAGTCCGCTCGCCCCGACAGGCGGGAGTAATTCAGCGGTAGAATGCCACTCTTCCAAAGTGGACGTCGCGGGTTCGAGTCCCGTCTCCCGCTCTCGGATCGGTAGCTCAACGGTCAGAGCGGGGCGCTCATAACGCCTGGGTTGGGGGTTCGAATCCCTCCCGATCCACCTGGGGGTGTCCAGGCCAGCGGCCCGGCCGCTGGCTTTTCTTTTGCCGCCCGCCGATGTAGTAGGGGCGGTTCGCGAACTGCCCTTACTGATGCGCCTGTAGCGGTATACATCGCGGATGTTCGCCAGGAAATAGCGACCGTGCGACCCGGCCTGCATCAGCCCCTCGTGTTTCTCCGGTGGCACATCAAAATACTGGTAGACCTGGCCAGAGTTGAACTCAATCTCCAGCACGCGTGCGTCAGGGTCGTAGCCCACCGAGCGGATCATGCTGGACGCTACTTCGGTGCGCTTCATGGGATCATCCTCTTAACATAACAAACATACACATTGGAATTATACAGTTGGAGTGCCACCTCTGCAATGGGCTGGAGCCGCGCGCCGGAGGCGTAAGGGCCTCTCTACTCCAGAATGCTTTCTCCAAACTGACGCGTGCCATACAAAGCCGGTGGGCGTGAAAAATTGCATGTACAGCCTGGTGGGAATATAATTCTCCCGTCGGTCGTCAACCGTCTCTGTCATCCGGTGCACGTCTAGCGCCGGTGGGCAGGCGTTGCCCCGGAACTGGAGGAGCCAAATGCAACCTATATTCTGGTCCCTGACGCAGCGTATCAGCGGGCTGTGGAAGTCGGGGCGCGCTGGCAAGTTGGCGATTGGCTGTAGTGGCCTCGTCGTGCTACTATGTGCCTGCGGTATCGTCGCCTCTTTATTCCCATCCGGTCGCACGCCGCCTGCAGCTCCCGCGAGCCCGCTACCAACTAACACCCGCGTCATAGCATTGACACCGACCTCGCTGCCCTCGGCCACACCCCCGCCCCCAACGGCTACACGCACGTTCACCAGAACGCCAGCATTGCCAACGATGACGCCAACGCCGACGAGAACGCCTGTCCCACCGACAGCGACAGCGACATACACCAAGACGCCTGTGCCGCCGACACCGACCCGCGTGCCCGCGACCGCCACGCCCAGACCGCCCACAGTGACGCCAGTACCGGCTCAGCCCACGCTGCCTCCACCGGGCGGGATCAACGTTAACTGCGTTCAGACCGGTGCTGTCCAGATGTGCGCGTGGGTGTCCGATGGCACGCCGCCTCAGAGAGCCAATGTGACGGTGTTTGGGCGCTTGCTTGATAACGGGGTCGGTAGTGCTGGCCTCCCGATGACGGCGACCTGGCATTATAAGACCACGACGTCCACATGTGAAGGGCAAACGGGCGGGGATGGCGTCGCCAGTTGCGAACGTTCAGTTGGTCGGGCGACTGTGGGCTTCACCGTGTGGATTGACGTGACGATCACCTACGCTGGTCGGGCCTACACGGCCCGGACGTCATTCACGCCGCGCTAGTGACCCCATGATTCTATGATGCAGCGCGCGTCGGAGCCGACGGCGATTAGGATTCATCCTGCTGATCGTATCGTCAAGCTTGATGTACTTTATTGAGCATGAGGCCCAGCCTCAAGCCTTCCCAAGCATCCTCAGTTCTATGTGGTGGGCCGTTATGACGTTAACGACGGTAGGTTACGGCGATGTTTACCCCATTACCCCATTGGGTAAGTTCCTGGGGGCATTCATTGCGGTGTTGGGCATCGGTATGTTTGTGTTGCCAGCAGGGATTCTGGCCTCAGGTTTTTCCGGGGAGATACAGAGCAGGCGGGACAGGCGAAGCATCTGCCCTCACTGTGGCAGGGACATCAACGAATAGGCTACGCAAGCGCGGGCAGGCTAGGGGTGGCCAGGGAATAAAACACAGCCCCACTGGTCGCTGCCAAAGTGGGACTGTGTTAATAGCACTAAGCATTTGTCATCAAACTAGGAGCGGGTGACGGGATTCGAACCCGCGACTCACTGCTTGGGAAGCAGTTGCGCTACCGCTGCGCTACACCCGCCTGTCGTTTCAATCCACCCCCCGGCCACAGGGCCAGGGGTCACCGCTCAATTATATATGTGCAGCGACGCCGAGAAGTGGCACCACACCCATCTATCCAACCCGATTATAGTATACCCCTGTATACCGCCGCTGTCAAGAGGCATCTGGCTGATGATTGCCCACAAGTGCGCTGGGGCTTGAAAAGGCTCTGTCTCCTGAGGTAGAAATGGGGTAATGAAACCCTACCGAGGAGACAGCACCATGAAGAATATACCGCTTTCCAGGAGCCTTGCCAAGCTGCCGGTCAATGAGTTGGAACAAAGTTTGCGAGAATTCACCAAGGTAGGGGCAGGCCAAACGTCTGTATCGCTGGATGGGGGATAAGCGCATCCATCCCCATCTTCTGACCAAGGGGGTGTACCGCATTGCCCAACAGACGGTAGCCAGGGAGAACCCGCCCTATCTGGTGATGGCGGTTGACCCGGTCAACGTGGTAGGGGCAAATAATCAGTAGATGAGTTGAAAGCCCTTATTCGGGAAGTGGTGCCCCCAACACTCCTGGAGGTGTTCGGCGACCCAGATGAGGGGCTGGAATTGCGTGAAGAGTTCAAAACTCAACTTCAACGCTCACTGGATGCTGTACAAGCGGGCGGAGAAACCACGGACGTTGCAGCCAAGCTCGGGCCAACCTGGTGAGTTGACGCCCCGCCCCACTCACAGTACACTACAGCCATCTCCGACCCTATCCGAGGAGGCGCAGACGATGGTGTCTGTTGAGCGCGTGAGAGAAGAGATGGTGCCACCTTCAACGGATCACGGGCCTGCAGTCAGCGATGTGGACTTGCAGGCGCAGGTGGAGGAGGCGATCTGGCGCTATGAGCCGCTGCGCGTACTCCATGCCCCCCTGAAGGCCGAGGTCCGTAACGGCGAAGTCACCCTCACGGGTATTGTCCCCAGCCGCATGATACACTATGGCCTGATTGAGACCCTGAGACGCATCCCCGGCGTCCGGGCGGTTCGTGATCAGACGATGACCGACCCGGATATTCAACAGGCGGTGACGTTGGTGCTGGCGCAGCACCCCGAAACGCAGCCCTGGAGCGCGCACGTGTATGTGCTCTCGCGCAACGGGTTTGTCCAACTCACCGGCACAGTCCCGGATGCGGCCGCGGCGGAGACGGTCGTGCGCGTGGCCCAGAGTGTGCCTGGCGTGCGGCGCGTCGCCAACCTGCTGCAGATAGAAACGCCTTCGCCCTGATCCTGTGAAGCGTGCCAAATTGACCGGGTTTGGGGAGCCTCGCCGCTGGGCGAGGCTCTCGGCTTGCTTAGTTACGCAAGCTTAAATCCTTCATACCGCCGCCAACTTTTAAGGTTCCCCCCGCCGCAGGCGCTTGCACCCCTGAGGGGTTCAGGGTAATATATGCACAAATATGGCGGTTGGCCATTGGACATACTCCCTATATAGGGGATCATAGGGCAAGAAGGAGAGCGCTATGGTAAGAAATCCGCTTGACATCCTGGGATTCCGCCCACGCTTGGCCGTAGGGACGACCGGGGCGGTGCGCCTGGAGCTGTATCCCCTGGAGGGCCAGAACCTGGCGGATTTGCTGGTCTTGCTTGACCGCAATGGCGCCGCGACCGCGCCCGTGGCTGTGCCGCCGGATGCCGTCAGTATGCTCGGCTCGGATGGCGTGCGCCGCACCTTCAGCCTGAGCCGCGATGGCGGCTGCCTGCGTATCTCCTACCGCGGCTCACAAACCATCCTGCTGGCGACCCGGGCCTTCACGGAATTGCCACGCCGCCTGTTTGAGCTGTGGACCGCCTGGCCGCTGTGTGATCTGCCTGTGATCACCGTTGAGATCGGTGGCCGGGTGATGGGCAAGATCAGCCTGAGCAACCTGCGCAGTCAGGCGGAGAGCGACCGCGTGGGCCGCAGTGCGCGGCTGATGCTCCAACGGGCCGTGGTGGACCAGGAACTGGTGTGGAGTGTCCACGATGGGGCCCGCCCCCTGCCTTCTAAGGGCAACTGGGCCCAGGTGGCCTGGATGGCTACGATCAAAGTCCCAGGCCGCTGACCGTCTCCCACGATGGATGAATGTGGCCCCCCGTGACGGTGAAAGCGAGGGGGCCCCTTGAGCGATGGGCCCCCTCGCTGGTTTAGCGCCCCTGCCCCTAACTCCCCCGAGGGTTGGGTTACTGGCTTGGCGTCGGTACAGGGGTGGGGAAGTTGAACTTCATCTGCGGCGGCAACCTGTCAAGCGGCTCCGCATATAGTATCTGGAACTTATCCACACCGCTCTTCATAAAGTCCCAGATGGGTTTACCTTCCTCCGTTTGCCCAACAATATCCACAAAGTCCATCTGGAATGCCTTCTCAAAGTCGGCGGGGACAGGGACCACGCCCTGGGCAAACTTAAGCGCCTTCGCTGTCGCATCCCATTGGCTGACAGTGATAGTGCCCTTCTCCAGATATTCCTTGACATTGGGGTTATCGTGACACTGGGCGCACAAGGCGTTCAGGTCTGTCGGCTTGACGATGCTGTGCCCAAAGTAAGGTGCTAGAGCGACGAAAGACGTGGGCCGGCCGTCGCAGTTCTGAGTGCAGACCAGTGACATCATGTTGGCCACGTCAATCTTGCCGTCACGCTTGACCAGAAGCTTCCAACCGGTGACCTGTTTGTAGGGTACTTTCTTGTGGGCTGCCACCTCCGTATCAAAGTGGCAGTTATAGCAGGTGACGACGGTCTGGACATGGCACCCCTGGCAGGTCATATCGTCGCTGTGCTGTGCATGGGCCGGATTAGCTGAGAGTTTGTCTTGGGGGTGACAGTCCTGGCATTCCACCCCAGCCGTCTCCAGCAAGGAGTTATAGGCTTTGCCATCCCCGTGAGCTTCTTCGGCCGTATGGCAATTGACGCATTGCATCCCCTTGGCCCGATGCACATCAGCGATCAGCGGTTGACCTTCTGCGTTCTTGGCATTGATTTCAAATGCCTGCCGGCCATGGCACGCGACGCACTTGGCCTGAGGCGGCGCAGCGGCACTTGTGCCAACATGACAGGAGGTGCAGGATTCCACATGGCAATTCTTGCAGCTTAATTGATCGTAAGGGATGTGGGTGAATTGTTCCAAACCGCCGTTCTCTTGGGCATACCAGTAACCCATGCCCGCTGTCGTGGTATGGAACGAGGTCGGCAGATTCCTGGCAGCGGTCTCTGCCGGGCTGAGCACCTCTACGGTCGGCGGTGGCAGTGCCGTCACTTGCTTCTCAACCAGCTTCTCAACGACACGGGTGACTTCCACCTGGCGCGTGACTTCTACCGGCACCGGCTTTTCAACCACCTGTGGGCCACACGAGGTAGCGATCAGCGCAAGTGCTGCCAGGAATATCACCAGGGCTATAACTTTCTGGGTAGCATTCATGTTAACCTCCCCCTCACTATGTGCCGGCATGTGACATCTTACATCCAAATTCGGGAGGGATTTCCCATGACATTGTGACCGATCTTGGCGTATGCTGTCTAGTGACGAATGTCATTCCACTTATTCAAATGAATATATCTCATGATACACATCTGCTTATAGATCGCGAGAGCCTATGGTTGAATTGGCGGAACTTAAAGTGTTTGTCGCGGCAGCGGAAGAGGGCAGCTTCAGCCAGGCCGCTAAACGCCTAGACTACTCCCAGTCGGCGGTCAGTCAACGTATCAAGGCATTGGAGCAGACGTTCGGTGTAGCCCTTTTTCTACGACGGGGTCGCTCGGTGCATCTCACTGAAGCAGGCCAGATGTTGCTGCCGTTAGCCCGCGATGTGCTTAATGCCGCCCATCTTCTAGAAGATGCCATGAACAACCTGGAAGGTCAGGTGGTGGGCGAACTGGTGATTGGATGTTCCACTACCTCCGGCAAGTATTTGCTGCCTGGCCTGGCTGCAGCTTTTCGCCAGGAATATCCGGCGGTGCGGGTGCGGGTTAATATCTTCAGCCGAGAGGAAGTGATCGCCCGCCTGTTGGATGAACGGCTGGCGCTGGGCGTGGTGAGCAAGCGCGTTGAGCACCGCGATCTGGTCTATCAGCCCTTTTTTGACGACCACGTGATCTTGATCGTCCCGGCAGATCATCCCTGGGGCACGTATGGCTATGCCTTGCCCACTGATCTCCCTGATCAGCCCTTAATTTTGCGTGGGCCGACGGCAGGCACAACAGAGGTGCTTTTAGATGGGTTGGCGCGTCATGGCATCAGCCCAGATATGCTTAACGTGGTGATGGAGTTAGAGAGCGCTGAGGCAATTGAGATGGCTGTGGAGGAAGGCATCGGTATGGCTTTTGTCTCGGAACTGGTAGCAGCGCGTGGGCTGGCGCTAGGTCGGGTCAAGCAAGTGAACGTGAATGGGCTGGACCTGCGTCGGACGATCTATATGGCCCGGAATGCCCACTCCACGCTCACGCGGGCCCAGGACCGTTTTTGGGCCTTTGTGCAGGAGCGGCGAAGCGCATTGGCAGCGCATTTGCGGAATCAGATCACATATATTCAAGGGGCGCAGACAGCCGAATCGTCGGTTCGGGTTGTATTGGGGATGAAAAGCTAGAGAGGGCCCCAAGTAACCTCCGGCCCACCTCTGAGTTTCCGGTAACTTACTTAATCCAAAGCTTTCGCTTCGGATGCCCTACGCTGGTTCCCAATCGGTCAGGGCCTTGCGGTCCCAACCTCTTGCTTGTCGGCTTCCCGGTGATGAGCCTTTTCACCGACTCACGGCTGCCCCTCCTGTTGCCAGGAGAGACACCGCTTACCAGCTTCAGGTTGTTTTCAGTTACCTTCCCCCCAGAGAGGATTCCATTAGCTGCTCGGAGCCCTCTCTAGACATGACATAGTATATACCCAAATTTCTCCCTTGTCAAGTACCCGGCAGGGCTTTTTTTCGGAAATTCCAGAAATTGAGGCAGCCCTGGGGGAGAGAAAACCTCTCCCCACCCCTTGACAGATTAGAACATTTGTGCTATACTCCTGATCAAGGTTCCGGCCTTTACCCTATAGTCAGGAGGCATTTGCCATGAGCAACCATGGAAACAGTGAGAACGGGCGGTTTGCGGCGCTTGACCGCGCCCTGGGTGACATCCTCAAGCGCTTTGGGGATGGGGCCATCATGCGGTTAGGGGAAGCCACCCACCTGCAGGTGGAGGTCATCCCCACCGGCTCCCTGGCCCTGGACCTGGCCCTGGGCGTGGGCGGCGTCCCCAGAGGCCGCATCACCGAAATCTACGGCCCCGAAGCCAGCGGCAAAACCACCCTGTGCCAGCACATCGTGGCCGAAGCCCAGAAGCTGGGCGGCCTGGCTGCCTACATTGACATGGAACACGCCCTGGACCCCGCCTACGCCGCCCGCTGTGGTGTGGATGTCAACAACCTGTACATCGCCCAGCCCGACACCGGCGAACAAGCCCTGGAGATTGCCGAAGCCCTGATTCGCTCCGGGGCCATGGACGTGGTGGTGGTGGACTCGGTGGCGGCGTTGGTGCCCCGTGCCGAGATTGAAGGGGAGATGGGGGATGCCCACATGGGGCTGCAGGCGCGGCTGATGAGCCAGGCGTTGCGCAAGCTGTCGGGGGCCATCAAGCAGTCCAACACGGCCATGATCTTCACCAACCAGTTGCGCATGAAGATAGGGGTGATGTTTGGCAATCCGGAGACGACCACGGGGGGGCAGGCGTTGAAGTTCTATGCCTCGGTGCGCCTGGACATGCGGCGGATACAGGCGATCAAGGTGGGCGGGGAGGTGGTGGGGGGACGGACGCGGGTGCGGGTGACGAAGAACAAGGTAGCGCCGCCGTTTCGGGAGGCGGAGTTTGACATTTTGTTCAACGAGGGGATATCCAAGGAGGGGGACATTATTGATTTAGGGGTGAGTGTGGGTGTGGGGGAGAAGCGGGGGGCGTTTTACCTGTATGGGGGGCAGCGGATCGGGCAGGGGCGGGAGAACGCCCGGCAGTTCCTCAAGGACCACCCCGACCTCCGCGATGAGATTGAGGCCCAGATTCGCGCCCAGGCCGCGACGGCACCCCTCCCCCTGGCGATCAGCAGGCCGGCCAGCTTGACCGAGGTGGATCAGGAAGGCGAGTTGTAGAACTTATTCAAGGTATTTGTGGGACTGTCGGGGCAAAGGCCCTGGCTCAAAGATGCATTGCCACGGCATAGGCAACGGGTTGTTGGGGAGTCTTTCGGATAAGGGCGGAGGACGGAGAGGAACCCGGGTGGGTTGTCCGTCTTCCGTTGGCGCGAAGCGCCTAGAAGAAGCGTACATCACGGGCCGATCCCGCTGCCTCGCTGGAGAGGGGGGCGGGGTCCGGCCCGACTGCGGAGATAGCTGATCAGGACGGGGGACAGAAACCAGAGGGCCAAGAAATTATCAGGAACTCTGCGGCCACAGGCACTTCACGAGCTAAGGACCGCTGACCTGTGGAGTTCCCAAGGGTTCCTCCGAGTGGGCATTCCGTCAGGCTGTCTGGCCGATGCGTCTTGACCGGCGGTAGAAGCTCCCTATACAACGCGAGAGGCCTGGCACGGATGCCGGGATAGTTGAGGATGGCCGGAGAGGCCTTTTATTTGAGGCTTCACCATCCTGGACAATTCCGGTTCATTCGGTCAAATCTTACCAAGCGCCGTGGCATGGGGGGATGCCTGCGGCGCTTTTTGGTTTAGAGTGGCCCATAGCCAGTGCGAGATGAAGCAGATTACAGCTTTAGTGGCGCAAAAGCGCAATCGCCACCGCGTCAACGTCTTCCTGGATGGCCGGTTTGCTTTTGGCCTGACGGCGATTGAGGCGGCCCGGCTGCATGTCGGGCAGACCCTCTCCGACGAGGAGATCGCCGAGTTGCGGAAGCGCGACGCATTGGAGGCCGCGCACGAACGCGCCCTGCACTTCTTGAGCTTTCGCCCGCGCAGCGCCAGCGAAGTGCAGCGCTACCTGGAGAGCAGAGGCGTCTCAGCGGAGCACATCCAGCAGGTCATGGAGCGGCTGGCCCGTGTGGGCCTGGTGGATGACGTGGCCTTCGCCCGCTTCTGGGTGGAGAACCGCGAGCAATTCCGCCCGCGCAGCGTGCGCGCCCTGCGCTACGAGTTGCGCCATAAGGGCCTGGCGCCTGAAACCATTGAGGCCGTGCTGGCTGGGCACGACGACCTGGCGGTGGCGCTGGAGGCGGCCCGCAGCCAGGCCAGGCGGCTGCGCGGCCTGGCTCAACGTGATTTCCAGCGGCGGTTGGGCCAGTTTCTCGCCCGCCGCGGCTTTGACTACGAGACGATCACGGAGGTCGTCCAACGTACCTGGGCAGAGAGCGAACACGACCTGGCAGACGACGAACGACACATGACAGACGACGGATGATCTCCGCGGCAAGGAGATAGAATTATGCCACAGGGATTCCAGTTGATCATCGTGGCTGTGCTGGCGTTGATCGTTGGCGCAGCTATGGGCTATTTCTTGCAACGCCCGCGTGTGGAGGCGGTGCAGCAGGCGGCCCGGAAGGAGGCCGAACGCCTGCGCGAGGAAGCCCGTGCGCAGGCCAAGGAAATCCTGCTGAAAGCCAAGGACGAGGCGCAACGCGAACGCGAGCAAGCTGAAAAAGAAATCCGGCGCATGCGCGCCGAACTACAACAGGAAGAAGATCGGCTGATCCGGCGGCGCAACGACCTGGATCAGCGCGTGGAGCGGCTGGAGCAGCGCGAGCAGGCGCTGAACAAGCGCCAGAGTGCCCTGGACCGCAAGGCCAACGAGTTGGAGAAGCTGGAGGCCGCTCGCATTGCTGAGTTGGAGCGCATCGCCCAACTCAGCCGCGACGAGGCCAAGCAAATCCTGCTGGAGGCGGTGGAAAAAGAGGCGCGCCAGGACATGGCCAACGTCATCCGCCAGGTGGAGGAGGAGACCAAGGCCCAGGCCGATGCCATCGCCCGCAAGATCATCACCATGGCTATCCAACGTGTGGCCAGCGACCAGGTGGCCGAGGTGGCTGTCTCTGTCGTCCCCCTGCCCAACGATGAAATGAAGGGGCGCATCATTGGCCGCAACGGGCGCAATATCCGCGCCTTTGAGCAGGTCGCCGGCGTGGACATCATCGTGGACGACACGCCGGAGGCGGTGACGCTGTCCAGCTTTGACCCGGTGCGCCGCGAGATCGCCCGCCGCGCCATGACCCGGCTGGTCATGGACGGGCGCATCCACCCGGCGCGCATTGAGAAATCGGTGGAGGACGCCCGGCAGGAGGTGGAGCAGATCATCCGCGAGGAGGGCGAGCGCGCCGTGTACGAGACCGGCGTCACCGGCCTCCACCCAGAGATCATCAAGCTCCTGGGGCGGCTCAAATTCCGCACCAGCTACGGTCAGAACCAGCTTCAACACGCCATTGAGGTGGCGCACATCGCCGGGATCATTGCCGCCGAGTTAGGCGCAGATGTCCAGGTCGCCAAGGCCGGGGCCCTGCTGCACGATATCGGCAAGGCCGTAGACCACGAGGTGGAGGGCACCCACGCCCTGATCGGCGCGGAGATTTGCCGCCGCTACGGGGTCAACCCCAAGGTGGTCAATTGCATTGCCTCGCACCACCACGAGGTAGAGCAAGAGTCGTTGGAGGCGATCATCGTGGAGGCAGCAGACGCGATCTCCGGTGCGCGCCCCGGCGCCCGGCGCGAATCTATTGAAACCTACCTGAAACGGGTCAAAGCCCTGGAGGAGATCGCCCACAGCTTCCCCGGCGTCTCCCAGGCCTACGCCCTTCAGGCCGGGCGCGAGGTGCGCATCGTGGTCGTCCCGGAGCAGGTGGACGACCTGGCCGCGATCCAGCTCGCCAAGAACGTAGCTAAGAAGATTGAGGAGAGCATGGAGTACCCCGGCCAGATCAAGGTGACCGTGCTGCGGGAGACGCGGGCGGTGGACTACGCCAAATGACCGGCTACGGCCTCCCACAAGCGGGGAGGGAAGTTGTCCCCTCCCCCCCACCCCCTCTCCCGAAGCTTCGGGAGAGGGGGCGAAGAAGGTGAGGACTATATCACCCTCTCCCTGACCCTCCCCCTGGATGGGGGAGGGCTGGGGTGGGGGTAAATCCATGATCCGCTGAGATTCTCCCTCTATTCTATCTCATCTCAGCGCCGGCAGGATGAACCCAAACAGGGCCAGGCCGTCAAAGGCCGCCAGCGCTGCGTAAAAGGCCGCCAGCCCTGGCCCGGTCAGGCTGTGCCCTCGCCAACCCGCCACCCCCAGCCCCGTCGCCAGCAGCCCGACAAAAACAATCGGCCCCCCGGCCAGGTCCGCCGTGAACAGGCCGAACGCCACTAGCCCGGCCAGCAGCGCCAGGAGGAACGCAGCCGCCAGCCGCGCCCCGTCCGGCTGGAACACGCGGCGCAGCCCCACTGTCACCCCCAGCCCAATGGGGATCAGCGCCGGGAACAGATAGCGGCCCTGGTGCTGGACAAACGTCAGGTTGTACCAGAGGTATGAGGCCAGCGTCAATAGCACCAGCCCGGCCAGCAGGATCAGCCCGTCCCGCTGGCCCGGTGTGAGGGCGGGGCGCGTAGGGGCAGGTCCCAGACCCGCTGCCACCTGGAGCACCCACCCCAGGGCGATCAGCCCAGATACCAACGCCAGCCCGGCGTATATCCGCTGATCCAGGACGACCCCCATCCAGCCGAACTGCCCCCAAAAGCTCTGGAAGGTCGTCTGGACGAAGCGCCGGGCGACCTCCGCCGTCCCGTACGTGGCCAGCCATTCGGAGGTGCGTGGCTGGCCGACCACCACCCAGTTGTGTCGGCCTAGCCCCAACAGGTCCAGCCCGCCATAGGTCACGGCGTTGCGCACCCACCAGGGCAAGCCGATCAGCAGGGCCGGGCCGAAGATCAGCAGCGTCAGCCGTCCGCAGCCTATGCACCCCCGGCGCCAGCGCAGCCCCAAGGCCAACGCCGCCAACGGCAGCGCCAGGTAATCGGTCGTTTTCGTCACCAGGCCCAGGCCGATCAGCCCCCCCAGGAAAGCGGCCCGCGCTGCCCCCACCGTCTCCGCGCGCTCCGCCTGCGCGAGGAGAATAAGCTGCCAGACGACGGCAGCCAGGATCAGTTCGGCCAGGCTGTCGTTGTTGACCCCGGCCATCATGGCCACGTGCTGGGGCAAAAAGGCGACGAAAGCGGCAGTTCCCAGTGCCAGAAGAGGCTGGCGCGGGAACAAGCCCCGGACCGCCGCATATGCCAGCAGGATGACCCCTGCGCCCAGAACCAGGGAGAACAGGCGCAGCGGCACGAGTGCTCCCCCTGTCAGGACGAAGAGGGGCGCCGCCAGAAGATAATAGAGCGGCGGCTGGTGCGATTCATAGCGGATAGGGTCAATGGGCATCTCCGGCGGGAAGCGCTGCGCTTTGAGCGTCTCCAGATACCCGGCGGGGAAATCGCCCATCTCCAGCACGGGCAAGCGGCGTTCCTTGGCCAGGATGCGGATGTAGTTGTAATGGGCGGGTTCATCGGGCACCTGCCAGGGCGGTGTATACAGCGCAAACAAGGCGCCAATGAAGAGATAGGTAACCAGAATGCCTATCAGTACGGGTAGAGGGCGAAGACGGTTCATTGTGGGCTGATCCAGATCTCCCCGAACAGGCTCGCCTGCTCCACGCGGATACGCTGGCGCTTGAGCAACTCCAGGACGGCCAGGAGCGTAACGATGATCTCCAGGCGCGAGGCGGCCTCGGACAGCAAAGCGCGAAAGGTGAGCCGCCCCGCCTGTGTCACCGCCGCCTCCACTGCTGCGAGACGCTCTTCCAGGTGGATGCGTTGGGGCGGCGGGCCAACCCGGCCCACCGGCGGTGTCTCCGGCTCAATTGCAAGTGCCTGGCGCACCAGGGCCACCAACTCCTCCAACGACAGGTGTAATTCCAGCGGCGGCTCAATCTTCGGCGGCGGGGCCAGCCGCACGAAGCTGCGCCAGCCCTCCTCCTCCCGTTGCCGCAACGCTGCCGCCACTTCCTTGAAGCGCTTGTACGCCGCCAGTTGCCGCACCAACTCCTCCCCTCCATCCTCCTCTTCGTCCGGCTCCGATGGCGGGGGCGGCTGAGGCAGAAGCGCCCGTGACTTGATCAGCAGCAGCTTAGCCGCGATCACCAGAAACTCGGCCAACTCCCCGGCCCGGCGCTCCGACAGGCGCTGCAGGTACTCCAGATACTGATCGGTCACGCGCGCCAGCGAGACCTGGGTAATATCCAGTTCCTGGCGCTCAATGAGATACAGCAGGAGGTCCAGCGGCCCCTCAAAAACAGGCAGTTGAACGCGGTAATCCAACGTCTTCATAATATGTCCTCTTCACCGCAGAGACGCCGAGAGCGCAGCGGCGGCGCGGTGAGTGAAGCCCCCATCAGTAGATACGCGCCTATAGACGGCTGCGCGGCTTCAGAATCCAGTAAGTGAAGCCATTCATGCGAATCTCCTCCACCAGTTCATAGGCCTGGCCGATGGCATCCAGGACATCCTGGGGGTAAAACTGGGCGCGCAGCACAACCACGCCGAACCTCTGGGCGTTGATCGCCGCCAGAAGCTGCGTTTTGTCCAACAGCCCATTTTTATCCAGGTTGAGCAACTGCGTCGGGTTGGTCACCACCGGCTTGCCCACGCTGAGCGGGAACCCGGCTTCCTCGCTCAGCGCCGGGCCGGGCGCGGCGGCGATATACGCGGCGATCCGCCGTCCAGCGGCGCTATCCTCCTCGGTGGGCGGTCGCCCTAACGCGGGGAAGCCCAGCGCATCCAGATAGGCCACGTCCGTCGGCTGGCCGAGCAGCCGGGCCATTGTGGTAAACGGCTCCGGTCGCGTGGGCATATGGAACACGCGCGCTGCCTGGTGAAGATACAGCACGGGCACAAGCAGGGTGAGCGCCAGGGCTGCATAGCTGGCGCTGGGAACCGCGCCTGGAGGCTTGACAGCGGGCGAGGGACGAGAGACGATAGATAGCTTCCCCGCCGCCAGCCCGGAGACCAGGCACATCGCGGCCACCGAGGTGGTGAAGTAGGCCGCGCTGGCCCCCCACTTGCCGGAGAGCACCCCACCCGCTGTGGCCAGCACAAACCACAGGCTATACACAGATAACCGCGACCAGAACAGCTCATAAATGACATAGCCAGCCGCCAGGAGGATCAGGATGGCGTGCAGCTGGAACCATTGGAAATACAGTTCGGCGGCCTGATGCGCATCATAGGCGTTGACGTTGGCCTGGATGACATTGACTGTCCACTGGCCGGCGGTGGCCCGGTCAATGGCCCAGAAGATCAGGCCGGTGACGGCGGCAAAGGCAACCCCGGCGATTAACGCCCGGCGCGGCCCCCGCAGGAACAGGAACAGAAAGGCAGCGATGGCCGTCACCACCGCCTGGGGCTTGGTATAGCCCGCTGTCAGGAGCAGCATCAGCCCGGCGAGCAGATTGCGCCGCCCATAGCGCGGATCGTCCACGCCGTTCAAGACGAGGACCGCCGCTGTCTCAAACAGCACCATGGTCATGTGTGAGCGGAACAGCGGCCCGATCTGATACACGTAGTTAGACGCCAGAAAGGCCAGGCCGGACAGCACGGGGATAGCCCACAGGCGCGTCTCGCGCCGGACCGCGTACGCGATCAGGGCGGCTGTGACCAGCGTGGCCGCGAAGGAGACCACCCGCCCGGTCCACAACTGGGGCCCGAAGGCCCAGACCAGGGGCACCACCATCAGGTGGAACACCGGCGGGTAATTGGAGGCGTAGAAGGGATAGACGGCGTTGTCGCGGTAGGGCCACTCGCCCTGGCTGAAGAGCACACTATCGTACAGTTCAAAGCCCTCGCCCTGATCGTAATCGTAGGGGAAGCGGAACAGTGTATAGGCATAATAACTATACACGACGAAATAGCCGAGGAAGGCCAGAAGCGCCAGCGCGGTGAGCGCCAGGCCGGCGCCGCGCACCAGCGCGAGCACCCGATAGCCCATTACGCTGGCCTGCCATTCGTGCGTACCAGGATGCTGCCCGCGACCGCCAGCGCCAGGCCGACCACCAGCCCAATGATCTGCACCGGCCCGAATCCGCCCCAGCGGCCCGCGCCCAAGAGGTCTATCCCCAGGGCCACCAGGGCCAGCGCGATCCCCAGCGGCACCAAGACGGCGCCCAACATACGCTTGGTCATCCCCGTTCTCCATAGGCTGGCTCTCTGTTCTCAGTGGGGGCACGTCGCAACGTGCCCCTACAGGCCAATCGTGTTATGTCTGGCAGCGGCATTATAATGGCAGGCCCCGTTGGGGTCAACCGGTGCGAAGGGGCGAGGCACGCCTCGCCCCTACAACTTGCGCCTTCAGCCTAATCCCAGCATAATCCCTATCCTACATCATCATATCGCGTATCCATAGGATGAACGTCTTTGTCACCGGTGGCACCGGCTTCATCGGCAGCCGCGTCGTCCCCCGATTGGTGGAGCGCGGCTATCGCGTCACCTGCCTGGTGCGCGACCCGGCCCGAGCGGAGGCGTTCCGGGCGCTGGGTGTCACCTTGGCGGTGGGCGACATCACCGAGGTCGGCTCCATGCGCCGGCCCATGCAGGGCGCCGATGCTGTCATCCATCTGGCCGGCTGGTATCGGATCGGCATCCGCGATAAGGCGCGTATGTGGCGCATTAACCTCAGCGGTACGGAGAACACCTTGGGGCTGGCCGCCGAACTGGGGGTGAAGCGAATCGTCCACGTCAGCACCCTGGCGGTCCTCGGCGACACCTGCGGCCA
>Ga0101941_1001117_pt1 | contig 23861 bp, 14 predicted proteins | sample DewCreD2012metaG_3_FD_75242 | JGI IMG/M metagenome (GOLD analysis project Ga0101941, IMG submission 75242) | Hot spring sediment bacterial and archeal communities from British Columbia, Canada, to study Microbial Dark Matter (Phase II) - Dewar... ...
GTCGTCTCGGCGGCGGCTGGGGCTGAAGAGCGCCGTATCGACACCGCGCGCCCACACCCGGACGCTCGTCGGCGCGCTGTGGATCCGCACCTCGTCGGCGATCGCCGCGGTCGGCGCCAGGACGACGTCACAAGCGCTGTAGAAGGCGCGCAGACGTCGCCGCACGAGGGAAGCCAGCCAGCCCAGCCCGTAATAGTCAAGGTAGGTGTCGAAGTGCGTGTGCAGGGTCGCGACTGCGGGAACGTCAAGGTCCCTGGCCAGGCGCAGCGCGGCCGAGCCCAGCAGGTCGGGCGCCGATACATGCACCAGGTCGGGCCGAAAGGCTTCGACGTTGCGCCGGATGCGCGACGGCATGCCCAGCGCCAGCCGATAGTCGGGCCGGAACGGGATGGCGACGGACGGCACTGAGACCAGCTCCCCCGTCGGCGGAAAGGCCGGTCGGCGCGTCGTCGGCGAATAGACGCGAACCTGGGCGCCGACCTGGTCCTGAAGATGCCCCACCAGCCGGTTGAGCGTGCGGTTGGCGCCGTCAAGCGTGTAATTGTAGTTGCCCGAGAACAGCGCGACACGCAGAGGCGGCCCGCTCTTCGGGATCGCCTTCAGCCTTTCAATCACCGACATCCCGCGCCCACCTACTTCACTTCGTCGAGCAGGCCGTACGAAATCACGGCCTCGTTCCAGAAAATCCTTTTCCCGAAGCTTGACAGGAGCGCGTCCCGCGTTTCGCGCCACCTGCGGATCAGGGAGTCGGGCTCCTGGGGATGTCCGTAGTCGGCGTAGACCTTCGCCTGGTCCAGGTCGCCAAGCTTGCCCCAATGCATCGAATAACCAATGCCAGCGTCATCGAGCGCCGTGCGAATGGCCGCCGCGCCGGTCTTGAGTGTGCCGGAGAGCTCGTTCAGCGCTTTAAGGATAACGGGCGCCTGCGGGTTAGAGGCCGCGACCTTCGACTGCGCCATTTGGCAAATCAGAGGCGAAAGCCCGTCGATCTCGATCACCGCGCTCTGATCGAAGCGCGTGAAGGCCAGCGTTCCGGCGGCCTTGCTGACGAAACGCAGGGTGAAGACGAACGCAGGCGGCAAACCGGCCACCGCCGCGCACAGCAGAGGGATAGCGTCCGGGACGCGTTCGAGCTGGATCGCGAAGGAGGCGTTGTAAAGCGCACCTGGAATGCCCGAGGTAATTCCACCCTTGTGCAGCTCAGACCATGCGTACGCGGGAACCGACGGATCTTCGGGATCGAATGGCTCGTCGATCGTCTCATAGTCCTTGAGATTACAATAGTATGTGAAGGCGGAATCCGAGCCGCTGAATAGGCGACGCAGCACCGAGACCGGGATCGGATTGGGCTGTGCCCATGAATGAAGATTCAGCTCTTCCTCCAACATATCCACGTTAATCTGGAAGATACTCAAACCAAGGCTGGCAATCGCGTCTGCTGGACTTGTGATATATGCCGGACCGGCTGGAGCTAGTTGAGACTTGCTCGACGGAAAGTACAGGGTGTGGGTTGCGCCGTCGTCGAACGGCGAACGCGGATTGAGGGTCAGCTCATAAAACGAAGGCTCGGTTGAACATCCGAGCTGCCCGGCGATGCTCTTGAAATCTCCTTTGGCGATGTCCTTGAGCCAATCTGGCGTCAGAACCTGCATCCGCTGCATCAATGCGAATTTGCGATTATCCATTAGCGCCAGCGCCACGCCGTTCACGATCCCCATCGCGCCCAGGTGGACCAGGGCATCCTCGAACTGGTCGTCGTCGGCGACAAAGCGGACCTTGACGCCATTGCCGGTCGTTAGCCGATCGAGCCCAGCTTGGCTCAACACCGGACAGGACTTGCGCTCGATCCATACGTGCTCTCGGCTGCCGACGACCAGATGCATGCCCAGCACCATGTTCTGGATACCGCCATGCCCCAGGCGAGACCCGTGGCTTGCCGTCGCGAAGCCGCCGGCGATGGTCGGCCCGAGGAATGAGCCACTGGTCAGCAGCGTCCGATCAAGGCTCTCCGCCCACGCGAAGAGATCCTTCATGACCGTCCCGCCGCCCGCTAGCCCGATGTAGTCGGCGGGTAATTCGCAATTGGCGTGACGCTCGGCCGGAGCAAGCATCCTCGCGTCCGAAAGCCCCTCGCAAAGCAGTTGGGAGACGGGCGTGCCGATCAGCGACGAGAAACTCCACCCGGCGCCCACCATGCCAGCGGCGAAGGGCGCGGGACTCCCTGCAAGCTGGGACTCCAGAGTGAGCAGGTGGCCAAACAGCGTCGTGGCGGTCGCCGCGAAACGTTCGAGTCCGGAGTCATGGATCGTATCGGCGGCGTTGATGACGGCGAGGCTTGCAATCCTCATCACCGGCTTGCCTTCGCCGGGATCAAACGTACCACGCGTCAGATGATAGTTCGGCCAGGCGGCGTTCGACTTGTAGTACATGGTCGGCATGATGATCCTCCTCAGCGGCGCGCCCGGTCAGTTGGAAGTCTTCGCCGGGGCGGCGGGCGATACTGGAAGTTTGCTCAGCTCGATCCATCCCGGCCCCTGCTGAGCCTTGCGCCGCCCCCACTGGACCAAGCAGTTCATGAACACTGGATCGAACATCATGTCGGGCTTTCGCACGCAGGGCTTGTTCGGGTTCATCGGTGCGTCGTAGCCGTCCGCGGTGGCGACCTTGATGGGCCCGGTTGGGTATTTGAGCCGCAGGCCGGCGATCGACATGAGTTCGCTCTGGTTCACGATCGTCGAATAGCCACGCAACCCGACGCGCATGGCGTCCGGCCGAGCATCGACCTCGGCGGTCCCTGGCCTGGCGCTGTCCTCCACATCCCGAAAGACGATCGTGGGGCCGTTGCGAATGACGAAGATCTGGGGCGGCGGGTCCGAGGCGCGGCCGGCGGCGTAGAGCGAGAGTCGATCGCCAAGCCCGGCGTCGAAGACGGAGCTGCGGACGCCACCGTCCACATAGGTGTGACCATCGATCTGCACCGGCGTCAGACGCACCGGGATGGCGCTCGAGGCCAGCGCCACGCCCGCGACGCACTCGGCGACGCGCTTCATCTCGGCCGGCGTCCGCTGGTCTGACCGGCCCAGCGCCGCGCGCACCATGCGCGTGACGTGCACGACCTTGAGATCGCCGCTGCGCGCCTCGACCATCGCGATCGAGAGCTCGGGCGCGCCGGGACGCAGCATGCGCAGCAGCGGCGACTCCTCGCCTCCCGGCGGCAAGAGATAGGCCATGAGCTTTCCGCGCAGCGGCGCCAGATCGTACTCGGATCCCTTGAACAGCAGCCCCCACACGCCGTCGTGCTTGACGATGTCGCCCTCGCCGCCGGGACTGTAGTTGTCGACCAACTTGGAATAGTCGCCCGCCGCAACGAACAGCCCTTGCAGCGCGCCGGTGCTGACACCCGTGACGACGGCCCAGTCGCGGCGGCCGAGCGCATCCAGGTAGCCGGCCCCGAACGCGCCCCAGCCACCGCCGCCGGACAGCATGAGAACGGGCGGCCCGAGCGGTTCCGACGTCGCCTTCGATGAAAGGCGAGAGGCGTGCTCGTCCCGCCAGCGGTCGAGCGCCTGGGCGATCGGATCGGCGCTGACGGCCCCGCCGCCGCTATCCAGACCGACGACCCTCGCCGTGCCGTCGTCGCGCTTCGGACAGTCGTTCAAGCCCGCGTCGCGCTGCAGTTCGCAGATCAGAGGCGTGGCGCTGTAGACCTCGGAGTGCGCGTCGAGCATCGCGCCGCCCGTGAAGGTCATCGGCTTGGCGCCGAGATGAAAGCATCCCCCCAGCAGGAATGCGGCCGGCAAGACCCCAAAGATGCGCATGTCCACCCTCCCTCCATGGTCCGAAGACTGCGTTTCGGGACCCTAGAAAGGCGCACGTCCTAAAAACGTGAAAGCCCCTACCTTACCGCCTAGGTTGCATGTACACTCGCTGCGGGGAGCGGGGGAATGAGCAACTACCGCATCAATCTCGTGGGGCCGTTCGGGCTGTTCGCGCCTGACGGAAACCGGATCAATATCACCAGTCAGAAGGCGGTCGCGCTGATCGCCATCGTGGTCGCGTCCGCGGGCGGCGTTCGCGCCCGGCGCCGGCTCGAGGCGATGCTCTGGGGATCGCGCCTGGCCAAGCAGGCGCAGGACAGCCTGCGACGCGAACTGTCCAACCTCCGGAAGCTGCTCGCGGAACACGGCGCCGGAGACCTGCTGATCATCGAGACCAAGCGCGTGGCCATCGCCATCGATCGCGTCGAGGTCGACATCTTCACCCTCGGCCTGAAGGCGCCGGATCCGCGTACGCGGGTCACGGGAGACTTCCTCGAGGGCCTGGATCTCCTCGACTGCGAGGAGTTCGAGGACTGGCTTCGGGAGGAGCGCGAACGCGTCAAGGGCATGCTCGAGTTGGCGCAGCTGGAGGCGCCGGCGTCCCTGCCGACCGCGCGTGAAGTCTTCGGCGCGGAGGTCCCCACCGCGACCGAGACGCTGAAGACGCGGGGCGAGCCGATGCCGCCGCCCAAGCCTTCGGTCGCGGTGCTGCCCTTCGCCGTCCTCAATCCCGAAGAGCCAGCGTGGCTCGGCGCCGGGCTGGCGGATGAAATCAGCGCCTGTCTCAGCGCCTTTCCGCAGTTGTTCATCGTCTCGAGTTCGGCGTCGCGCACCCTGGCGGAACAGGGCTTCTCGCGCGTGGAGATCGCCAGCCACCTGGGCGTCCGGTATCTGCTGGAAGGCACGATCCTCAGCGAAGGCGGCAACCTGCGCGTGGCGGCGTCGCTGATCAACGGCCAGAGCGGCGAGCAGTTCTGGTCCGAGGCCTTCGTCGGCCAGGCCAATGCCGGCTTCGCCTTCCAGGAGGAGATCGCCGGCAAGATCGCCCCGCAGATCTGGACCAAGGTCGATCGGGCCGAACGCCAGCGAAATCTCCGGCTGATCGGCCCCGTCTCCGGGGACTACGAGCGATACTGGCGAGCCAATGCACTGTTCCGCACCTGGGAAAAGAACGCGATCGCTGAAGCCCTAAAACTGACCCTGGAGTTGGTCGAGAGCGATCCGACCTGCCCGTGGTCGACCTCGCTGGCGGCCTATTGCAGCAGTATCGCCTACCTGATGAATCACACGCCGGATCGCGAGGCGATGTACCGGCGGGCGATCCAAAACTACCAAGCCGCGATGCGCTACGGCACGGAGAACGTCGAGGCGCTGGGCTATTGCGTGGGTACGCTGATCAATATCGGCGGCGACATGGAAATGGCCGACCGTATCGTCTCCAGCGCGCTCCACCTCTTGCCGGCGCACCAGCCGACGCTGTTCTGGGGCGGCTGGGTGGACGTCCTGCGCGGCGCTCCGGAGCGGGCGACGGAACGGTTCGAGCTCGCGCTGCGGATCAATCCAGCCATGGGCGCGCTGGGGCAGACCTTGTCGGGGATCGGCTACGCCGCCCTGCAACGCGGCAAGTTCGAGGACGCCTATCGCTATTTCGCCGAAGGGCATCAGGCCGCCCCAGATTTTCCCCCGACGCTGCTAGGCCTCTGCATCAGCGCCCATCTGGTCGGAAAGGGCGAGGAGGCCCGCGTCCTGGCCCAGGCGCTCATCAGCGGCGGCGGGCTGGAGGTGGCGCGCCAGATGCGTCCCCTTGAGCAACGGGAAATGCTCCTGGCCGTCCTGCAGAGCTATCAGTCCGTCGCCGAGGGCTGAAACAACGGTTGAGCGGCGCGACTGATGCGCTTTTCACGCTTCTCGGATGCTCAGGTCACGCTCGCGGGACCGGCTAGGAGGAGCGTGCGCTTCGGACGGCATCAGGCCGGAGCGCTCGCGGCGTCAGATCATAAGCGCGGCCTCGGCAAGATTTGGCCGTTCGTGGCTATTGAGGAAATCGCTATGAAAGCTGGATTTATCGCGCTGGCCTCGGCCGGCCTCTGCATGTCGGGATGCGCCTCGGTGCTCTCGAGCCAAGATGTCGCCGGGCTGAACGCACAAGCCCGAAGCGCCGGGCGCGCCGACGGCGAGGTCTATTTCCTGCCCCGCGCCGTCATCACCGCCCACGTGCTGGTCAAGGCCGACACCGGTATCGAGGTGGCGCTGGAACCGCCGAGAGTGGTCGTCGACTACCGCGACCAGAACCACCCCGGCGAAGCGGTTCCGGCCGAGTACCTGGCGGGGTGCGCGACGGAGGCCAGCCCGCCCGTCACCGGACCGTTCGTGATGAACTACGCCCCCACGGGTTTTCACAAGGACGAGATCACCGTCGAGGTCGAGGACGGCCTGCTGAAGACCGCCAACGCCAAGAGCGAGGAGCAGATCAGCCTGATCGCACCCAAGCTGGCGGAGACCGTCGCAATACTCGAGAACGACGCCAGCCTCGACGCCGTCTACTCGACGGACTTCGATCCCGGTGACTGTCAATCGGTCGCCGCGGCGCGGTACCGGATCCGCCAGGCCATTCTCACAAAGGGTCTGAACCAGCTGAAGGAACTCAAGAGCGCCATCGTGGTGAAGGGCGATCTGACCAGCCGCCAGGACCTGTTCCAACTTGATCTGGACTACAGGCCCTTCCGGTTTCCGGATGGGGCTCGCCCCAAGGCGGCGGACTGCGCCAGGGGGATCTGCGTCCCCGTACTGACTCCCGCCTACATCGCCATCGGTAGCGGAAACGGGCAGAAGCGCGGCCCGATGATGATGCTGCCGAACGGCGCGGACCCAGCGGTCATCCCGATCGACCGCTCCCCTTTCGCCAATGTGGACACCAAGCTGTCCCTGAATGGCGGCATTCTCACCAAGCGCGAGGTTTCACACACCTCCGAGGCCCTGACGATCGTCTCCGTTCCAGCCGCCGTCATCGGCGCCTATCTGGACGCCATCGCTGGGGTCTTCACGAAGCGCAAGACCGCTCTCGACAAAGAGGAGGCGTATCGGGAGGCTGTCGAGGCTCTCGAGAAAAAGCAGGCCGACGTGGCGAAGCAGGACGGCCACGCCAAGCAGGAAGCTGCCATCACCAGCGGAGGCCTGTTCAGCATTGGGATCGTCGGCGCCTACAAGGCGCCGATCCCGACCCTGAGCGACCCCAACAAGGACAAGCCCGTCACCAACGACGACCTGCCACCCGTGACGAGCAGCAACGATGGACACTGACCTCGCACCGCCGACGGAGTCGGCAAGCCTCGCCCCGCCACGGGGGTTCGACTTCAGCGAGCCTCCGCCGCTGTCCGCCTCTGGCGTGCCCGAAGGCGAGCTCCAGACACCGGCCTTCATGACCGAAGCCAATGGCGGCGGATCGCTGGAGGTCGTGCCCGGCTTCGATTCCTACCGGGCGCGCAACACGGGCCTAGTGCTTCAGACGGCACCCGGAGCGCGGGACGACACCTTCCGCACGGAAAGCGTCTTCGGACCCGACGGCCGCGTCCCGGTCCCTGACACCACCGCCCTGCCCTGGCGATGTATCGCCCTGCTGACGATCACCTATCAAAGCGGGGCCACCGCCCGGGGCACGGCCTGGTTCTACGGTCCGCGCGCCCTGGGAACAGCGGGTCACAACGTACGCCACCCTCGCCATGGCCGCGCGACCTCCATCCTGGTCTCGCCGGGGTGGAACGGGAGTTCGGCGCCGTTCGGGACCTTCGCGGCGGCCGGCATCCACTGTCACCCGACCTGGCTGGCCAGCGCCGGGCCCGACGAACTCGACTTCGCGGTGATCACCCTGGCCGATTCCATTCCTGGGCAGCGGCTGGGGTGGTTCGGGATCGCGGCGTACGATCGCAACCAGTTGCTGCCGCTGCTCGTCAATGTCAGCGGCTATCCCAGCGATCGCAGCCCGCAGACCCAGTACTTCAACGGTGGCAGACTGCACGACGTCAACAACGACTTCCTCATGTACCCGTTCGACACGGAAGTCGGCATGAGCGGCTCGCCGATCTTCGCCCTGTTCAGGGATCAGCGGATCGTCGTCGGCATCCACACCGGCGGCATGAGCCAAGTCAATCGAGCACGGCGGATCGACCCGACGCTCTACAAATTCCTCGCCCAGTTTCTCTGAGTGCGCCAAGCCCGTCCGTCCGTGCTTGGGACACACCCTGCTCACTCACGACTTCCGAGTCTTTTCACGGCGCGCCGGCGCTGTGCTCACGGCCGCGGATCGCGGCCTGACTAACGTGCCGACAGCGCCCTGCCAGGTTGCCGCTTAAACTGTCATCAAGACCTGCTAGCGCCGCCTCATGATCGTTGGAGGTTCTCCCATCCCCTTGCGAGTCGACCGCGCCGAAAGCGAGCGGCGATGACCGACCTCGCGAGTCTGCGCGCCCAGCGCCACGACCTCTATCGCTTCATCGTCCGCCGGACGCGCGATCCTGCCGCCGCCGATGATCTGGTGCAGGAGACCTTGCTGCGCCTGATGACCTATGAGCGAGCGCAGACTGTCGCCGACCGGGCGGCCCTGGGCTATCGGATCGCGCTCAACCTCGTCCGTGACCACTTTCGCCACCACAGCCGACGGGTAGTCGAAGCGCTGGACGACGACATGCCCTGCGAAGCCCCGGCGCCGGAGCAGATTCTGATGCATCGCCAGAAGGTCGAGGTGTTCGGAAAGGCGTTGGACGCCATGCCGCCGCTGCGGCGCGACGTGTTCATCCGGCGACGGCTGTATGGCCATTCCACCCGCCAGATCGCCGCCGAGCTGAACATGAATGAAGCCGCCGTGGAAAAGCACGTGGTGCGGGCGCTTGAGCAACTGCAGCGCGAAATTGCCAAGGCCGAACGCCGCGCGGGGGGGCGTCCATGAGCCGGGCCCGAGAGACGGCGGCGGTGTGGGTGGCGCGCCGCCTGGACCGTCAGGATCATGACGACCTGAACTTTGACGCTTGGCGCGCGGCCGACCCCGCCAACGGCGCGAACTTCGACCGTCTGTGGGCCACGGCCCAGGACGGCGCCTTGTCCGAGGCCATGGCCCTCAGCGTTCAGCGACGCTCGGTGCGCCGGCCGGGCTGGACGCCGATGGTGGCCTTGGCGGGCGGCCTGGCGACGTGCGTGGTCGCTCTGGCCTTCGCTTGGCCTGGGCTGCAACTGATGAGCGTCGATCCCGTGACGTTCGAGACCGTGCCGGGACAGATCCGCACGGTGACCCTGGCCGATGGCTCGCGGGTGACGCTGGACGGCGCCTCTCGGCTTGTGGCGCGGATCGGCGCGCACCGTCGCCAGGTGCGGTTGGTGAGCGGCGAGGCCTTCTTTGACATCGCCCACGACGCAGCGCGCCCGTTCACGGTCAGCGCGCCGGAAGGTTCGGCCCGCGTGCTGGGAACGGCCTTCGATCTGGAGCGCGGAGACGGCAAGCTGGAACTGTCGGTGCATCGCGGCAAGGTTCGCTTGGCGCCGGCCGGATTGATCCGCCGCACCGCCGACCTGACCCCGGGCCAGCGCGCGTTCGCGAAGGACGGCCGACTTTCGCGCTCGCGCGCATTTGATCCGCGAGCAGACGATTGGCGTTCGGGCTGGCTTGAGACCGACGGCGTGACGCTGGCCCGGCTGGTCGAGCGCCTCAACCGCGCCTCCGCGACGTCGATCGTCATCGAAGATCCGGCTCTGGCGCGCCGGCGCGTTGCGGGACGGTTCCGCCTGGACCAGCCTGAAACCCTGGTCCGAAACCTGGCCCTGGTCCACGGCTTCCAGGTGCGGGAACGGGCGGGAAGCCTGGCGTTGTCCTACTGACCGTCTCCAGTCGCGGAAACTTCACAAAATTCACTGTCCTGGATCAAGGCCCGTCAACGTCTTCACCCTCGACGTCGGCGAACGCGCCGCGCGAAATTCGGGGATGACGTGATGACCTTCAAGACCTGGACCTGGCTCGGCACGGTGTCGGCCGTGGCTCTGCTGACCGCGGCTCCAGCCTTGGCCGCCCCGGCGGCCAAGCCCGTCCTGGCCATTCCGGCCGGCGACCTGAACTCGGCGCTGCCGGCCTTTTCGCGCGCCACCGGCCTGCAGGTCCTGGCCGACCCGGCGCTGCTGGCCGGCAAGCGCACCGGCGGCGTGAACGGCGCGCTGAACCCGGAAACTGGCCTGACCCAGCTGCTGCGCGGCACGGGCCTGACCTTCACGCGCAGCGGCGGCGCGGCCATCCTTCGCCCGGCCATGCAGAAGATCTCGACGGCGCCGACGCCCCGCGCCGAGGCCGCCGGCGCGCCGGCCGCCGGGGCCGCCCAGGAGGAGGCCAGCACCGTCGAGGAAGTCGTGGTGACCGGCGGCTTCGCCAACTCGCTCGCCCGGTCGCTGTCGGAAAAGCGCAAGGCGGCCAATGTCATCGACGGCATCTCGGCCGAGGACATCGGCAAGTTCCCCTCCAACAACATCGCCGAGGCCCTGCAACGCGTGCCGGGCGTGGCCATCACCCGCGACCGGGGGGAGGGCCTGTTCGTCCGCGTCCGGGGCCTGGGGCCCAACTTCCAGATCGTCACCTTGAACGGGCGTAGCGCCGCGGTGAACGAGAACATGCGCGACAGCGGCCAGAGCGGCCGCCAGTTCCGCTTCGACACCCTGCCGTCCGAACTGGTGGCCGGTGTCGAGGTAGGCAAGACGCCCCTGGCCTCGCTGGACGAAGGCGCGATCGGCGGCGTGGTCGACATCAAGACCTTCCGGCCTCTGGACCTGGGCCGCAGCACCGTGGCCATGTCCGCCACGGCCAGCATGCCGCAACTGGCCGACAAGACCGACCCGCGCGTCTCGGCTCTCGCCAGCTGGACGAACGAGGCCGAGACCTTCGGGGTGCTGGCCGCGGTGGTCTATGATCAGCGGACCTTGCGCCAGGACCGCATCACCGGCGTTGGCTGGAGCTACTCGGATCCGACCACGACCCTGGGCAGGAGCCTGATCGCCCAGGGGATCAACCTGTATCCCACCGCCATCCGCCCGACCCTCGAGCGCGAGGATCGCGAGCGCAAAGGCGTGGTGCTGTCGGCGCAGTATCGTCCGACCGAAGAGACGGAGATCACCTTCGACGCCAGCTATACCAAGCTGGACGATCACTATGACGAGTTGACCTATTCGGTGGACCAGACCGTCTCGACCCTGGTTCCAGGCTCGGCGGTGATCAAGGACGGAACCCTGGTCGGCGGCACGGTCACCTCGACCAGCCAGATCGGCCGCGAGGTCAGCGACCTGGCGCACGACAACCTGATGGTCGCCGGCAAGATCCGCCAGAAGCTGGAAGAGTGGACCCTGACCGCCGATCTGGCCTACGCCCGGGCCTATTCCGAAACGTCCAAGCCGATCACCCGCACACGTCTGCTGGGACCGATCGGCCAGACGACCTTCGCCATGACCAAGGCCGATGATGACGCCGTGCCCAGCGTCAAGCTGCTGACGACCGACCTGAGCAATCCGTCGCTGTTGCCGTTCCGCCGCATCGAGTGGCGCACCAACGACTCCACCGACGATGAAGCCGCCATCCAGTTCGACGCCGAGCGTCCGGTGGCATGGGGCCCGCTGAGCCGCGTCCAGTTCGGCGTGAAGTACCGCGAGCGTTCGCGCGACTACAATCGCGCCGACATCAACTTCACCACCAACCTGGCCAACAAGACCTTCGGGGCCGCCTATTTCGATCCGTTCCCGGTCGACGACTTCCTGGGCAATGTGGATGGGACCCTGCCCACCACCTGGGCCATGCCCGATCCGGATGCGTTCTGGGCTCTGGCCGACAAGAACCAGAAGGGCACGGCGCGCGCCGATCAGCGCAATTCCTACCATGTGTCGGAGGACATCGCGGCCGCCTATGCCCTGACCGAGATCGACACGAAGCTGTTCAGCCTGCCCTTGCGCGGCGAGGTCGGCGTTCGCGCCGCCCAGACCAAGCAGGTCTCGGCCGGCCATGCCGACAACGGCTCGGCGGCCATCCCGGTGCGCTACGAGAAGACCTACAGCGATATCCTTCCGACCGCCAACTTCGTGTTGGATCTGTCGGGAAACCTTCAGGCCCGCCTCGCCGCGGCCAAGGTGATCACCCGCCCGTCCCTGGCCGACCTGGCGCCGCGCCTGACCTTGAACTCGTCAGGCACGGTGCTCACCGCGGTCGGCGGCAACCCCGAACTGAAGCCTTTCGAGGCCTGGCAGTACGACGCCACGCTGGAATGGTACTTCGCGCCCGGCAGCGCGCTAATCGCCGGCGCCTTCTACAAGGACATCACGACCTTCGTTTACAACCAGAAGACCAACCTGGTGGTCGACGGCCGGACCTATCAGCTGACCTCGCCGACCAACGGCGGCCAGGCGACGATCAAGGGCGTGGAACTGGCCTACCAGCACCTGTTCAAGGGGCTGCCCGCGCCGTTCGACGGCCTCGGCTTCCTGGCCAACTACACCTATACCGACACCGAAGCGACCTACTCGCCGACCCTCAAGGACGAGATGGTCAATGTCGCCAAGAACAGCTTCAACGTCACCGGCTTCTACGAGAAGGACCGCTTCGCGGCCCGGGCCAGCTACAGCTGGGTCGACGACGTGCTGCAGGACGTGGGCGGCGTGGGCCTGTCGGCGCTCAACGACAGCGCCTTCGGCTCGCTGGACGCCAGCGTCAGCTACAAGATCACCCCGCAGATCACCGCGGCGATCGAAGGCCAGAACCTGACCGACGCGGCCCAGTGGCAGTTCGTCAAGGGCGGCTGGTTCGGTGGCTACACCCACTATGGCCGCACCCTGAGCCTTGGCCTGCGGGCCAAGTTCTAGAGGCGGCTCGAGCTTTCCATCCCCCTCGACTGGCCCGCTCGGTTCGCCGAGCGGGCCGCCTTCTTTTTGAGAACGAGGCAATGGCCGGTGAGCGCGCCATTTCAGCTGTGCCTTGGCAGGACAGCCGCTAAGGCGGAATCGCAATTTTGGACTAGGATCTGGCGCATGCGCATGACCCCCTCGCGAACCCGTCTCGGCCTTGCCTCGCAGGCCGTCATCACCGCCGCGGCGGGCCTCGCGGCGCTCGCTTGCACGTCCGCATCGGCTCACCCGGGCCACGGCGTCCGGGTGGTGGGACCCGCGCACCGCGCTCACCATCACGTAAAGCCCGCCGAGCGGCGTTGGCTGGCGGGCGACCACCATGTGCACAGCTGGTTCAGCGTCTCGGTCAAGCCGTCGACCGAGCCTGGTCGGCCGCCGGTGCTGATCAAGGCCGGGGACGCCGTCAACCCGATCACCACCAACGCCCGCATGGCCGAGCGGCATGGGCTGTCCTGGATGGTCGCGACCGATCACGGCGGTCCAAACCATTCCAAGCTCAACCGTGACGAAGCCTATCCCGAGCTGGTCCGCTCGCGGCGCGAGACCCCCGGCGTGCTGCAGTTCTGGGGCATGGAGCTGGACACGCCGGCCGCAGAGCATTCCAGCCTCATCCTTCCGCGCTCGGCCTCGGAGCGCGACGTGCTGTTCGGCATCGAGAGCCGATATAACCGCCGCGAGCCCTGGCCCGCCGATCCTGCCCGCGACCAGGAGGCCTTCATGCTGGAAGCCCTGCGTCACATGAAGGCGCTGCCCCAGCCGCCGGTCGTCATCGCCAACCACCCCTCGCGCACCGCCACCGAGGTGGGCCGCTATGGCCTGGTCTCGCCGTCGGAACTGCGCGACTGGAACGACACCGCGCCCGACGTGGCCGTCGGCATGGAGGGTGCGCCCGGGCACCAGGCTTCGGCCCTGACGCGCGACGGGACCCTCGACCAGAAAGGCGACCGGGGCGGCTATTCGCGCGCGCCGACCATGGGAGGCTTCGACCAGATGACCGCCCGGCTGGGCGGGTTCTGGGATTCCATGCTGGGCGAGGGGCGCGGTTGGTGGATCACCTCGACCTCCGATTCCCACCGCCACTACACCGACGGCGGCAGCGACTTCTGGCCCGGCGAATATTCCAAGACCTATGTAAAGGCGGCGCGGACCTATGACGACGTGCTGGACGGGCTCCGCAATGGCCGGGTGTTCGTGACGCTGGGCGATCTTGTCTCGGAAGTGGACATCACGGCCATGACCGCCGACGGCGCCCGCAAGGCCGAAATTGGCGGCCGGCTCGAGGTCGCAGCGGGCAGCGACGTGACCGTCGTCATCCGCGTGCGCGATCCCGCCGGAAAGAACTTCGGAGGGTTCGCGCCCCAGGTCGCTCGCATCGACCTGATCCAGGGCGACGTCACCGGCCCCGCCTCGGATCGCGCCCTGGACACCAACCCCACGACCCGTGTGGTCCGCGGCTTCACCTCGGCCGCGTGGGTGCGCGAGGGGGAGATGCTGTCGATGGTCCATGTCTTCAAGGACGTGCGCCGCTCCAGCTATGTCCGCATTCGCGGCACGAACGGATCCGAGATCGAGCCTCGGCCTGATCCGCTTGGCGAGGATCCTTGGGCGGACCTCTGGTTCTACGCCAACCCGATCTTCATCTCGGTGAAATGAGAGTTTGCGTGGCTGCCAGCTCTTGGGCGACTTGGCGCCGATGTTCGATCCTGACGGAAGATGGCGTGTCGCGGGGCGAGCGGAGGGTCCTGCTCCGTCTCCAGATGCCCAGGCCCGGTCTTTTGCGTGCTAGTCTAAGCGCCTGGCGGAAGGTCGTGTTTCTGGAGTTGCGCTTGAGTCCGCTGTTGGCGCGAAGCTGCAACGCGCAGGTCGTGATGAACTGCCTCGGTGCTGGGCGGGCATGGTCTTCGAACGCGGTGGGCCAGCCAAAGGCGGCGATTCCGCCATCGCCTTCATAGCTGACAAGTGCACCTCCAGCGTTCTCCACGGCCGTGCGAAAGCGCTCGAACCAGCGATCAAAGAGGAGTTGGGCGTCATCAGGATCACACGTCGCGATGTGGCGCGTCGAGCCGACGATATCGGCCGCCAAGATGGTGATGACTCTCCGCTCCGGTGGGACCAGTCCCTCGGACATCGCCTTCCGCCCCCCATAGCGTGCGCTGTGGGACTAGCGTCGCTTAAGTCGATCTGGACGCCAATCTTAAAGTTGAACGATGTCGCGGAACGTTTAGGTAGGCAGCGCGGAGATGATCGCGGCGGGGCGCTGCTCGGCCCCGGTGCTGTGCCCGCTTCGCTCGGCCGCCGATTGGCAGGTGTCTTCCCCGACTATTGGTTCTTGAACCTGTCCCAGTGCTCGAAGTCGAAGGTCGGCTTCGGGCGGGTTGGGCGAACCTCGAACACCAGGGTGTCACGGGACGCCTCGCCCTGGTCGCGGGTGACGGTGACGACGGCTCTGTGCAGGCCCTCGGCCAGGGTTGTTGGCAGGTCGTAGCGCCAGACGTGCGGCGAGTGGTCGGCGCGCGAGCCTCGCGGCTGCGGCGGCTGCGGCGGCAGGCGCTTCTGGCGCCCCTGGACATAGCCTTGGGTCTCCGGATCGCCCGAGCGGCTCTGGATCGCGGCGCGGGCCATGGTCAGCTGGCGCTGCAGGGCGAACGGATCCGACCAGGCCGATCCACTGCGAACGCCTTCGCCTTTCATCTCCTGGGTGCGGGTCATCGGCCGGGGCTCCGCGCCGTCGATGGCGACCATGACCTGGGTCGTGGAGTCGCCCATCCAGACGTCGGCGGTCAGCCAGCTCTGGCCCGCCAGGTCGGCCGGGGTCAGCAGCTTGACGTCCGGCAGGTCCTGGACGCTGAACGGCGGCACCGGGTCGCGCTTGTCCTCCGGCGCGTCGCGCCAGGCGAAGATCTTGTCGGCCCAGTCGCGGAAGGCCGGGGTGCTGACCGACAGCCACATGGCCCGGTCGCGCGGCAGGCCGCTGGCGCGGTAGTCCAGGGTGTAGTTCGCGCCCTTCACCGCGAAGTCGACATAGCCGCGGGGCGAGCCGTCGCCCTGGATGCTCATCGGCGTGCCGTCGATGTCGTAGTCGCCGCCCCACCAGTCGCCGGCCACGGCCCCGGCCACCAGGTGGCGGAAGGGGATGGTCGAGACGCCTGTCGCCGCCTTCCAGCCGGCCATCGAGTCGCCGGGCGCCATGTTCTCCAGCGTGTGGCTGTGACCGGTCAGGGACAGGGCCGGGCGACCCTTCACCAGGGCGTAGAGCTCGTCGAGATTGGCGGTCTGGTGCGGCTGGGACTCGCTGTTGTCGAAACCGACGAACGGAATGTGGGCGGCGAACACGACCAGCGTCTTCGGATCGGTCGTCTTCAGCACGTTGGCGATGAAGGTCATCTGATCGGGCAGCAGCCGGCCGGCATAGGTCTTCCAGTACTGCTTGCAGAACGGTCGCTCGCGCGCCTCGCGCGGGTCCTCGCCGCAGGGGAACGAGACGTTGTCCAGCACGATGAACACCGCCTGGCCCATCTCGAAAGCGTAATTGTTGGGGCCATACAGCCGTCGCCAGGTGTCGGAGCTGTCGATGTCGTGGTCGGCGTCGTGGTCGTAGTCGTGATTGCCCTGCACCCACCATTGCGGAACGCCGACCGCGCCCATCACCTCGGCGGTGCGGGGGATCAGGTTCAGGTCGTCGCTGACGATGTCGCCCAGGGCCAGCAGGCAGGCGGGCCTCGTAGGCGCGTTCACCAGTTCGCGAACCAGCGAGTCGCGGACATAGCCGACCTCGATATTGGACGCCGGCTGGACGTCGCCCAGGACCGCGCAATCGAAGTTCTGACCGGATTGTGTGGGAATGATCGGAAAGTTGATGGCCGAGGGCAGGGGTCCAGTCGGGGGCAGGCCGCCATAACGCAGGGCCTTGGGCGTTCCGGCCGGCTTGTGCTGGTAGGCGAACCGCGGGACCCAACGCTCGTCGGTGGGCACACGCCAGCCGCTGGGCTGGATCACGAACACCGCCATGTCCGGACGCACGGGCAGGGCGTAGCGGCCGGCCTGGTCGGTCAACACCACCTCGCGGCTGTTGGAGACCTTTACGCCAGCCACGCCGTGTTCGCCCGCGTCCAGGCGACCGTTGTGGTTCCCGTCGTCGAACACCACCCCGGCGATCGTCCTGTCGTCCGGCCGCGCGTCGCGGCGCACGTCGATGGTCGCGAAATAGGGAGCCGACGGATCTGCCGGCATGGCCAAGGCGGCGCTGGCGCCGCCGCCGAAGGCCATGACGCACAGCAGAGCGATCGGCAGGGAAGTCTTGGTCACGACAGGCCTCTTGGCTGAAGACGCCCCCTTTTGGCGGACGTCCGACACATCCGGATGACGGCCCGCGCGGTGGCGGCGATCTGGCCGCCGTTGCGGGCTTGCGTGTGGAGATTGCCGGAGTTGTGGTCAAAACTCTCACGAAGAGCAAGCCAATCTCGTGTGACATGAACATGAAATCAACAAATGTCACATCACATCCACAAATCCTGCCTAAGGAGACGGTGGCGAGGGGGCAGCGACCACAGAACGGCCGCAACGCTCGTCGGGCACAAATTTCTCTTTGGGAGAGTCGGTCGTGAGGCATCAAACTCAAGCCAGGCGGCGCCTGGGCGCCATCATGGCGCTGCGGGCGCTGGCCCTGGTCACCACGAGCATTACAGCGGTCGCGCTGGTGACGGCGCCGGCCTTCGCCGACGACTACACCAACGTCCAGGCCTCGGGCCGCGTCCAGTCGGCCGACGGCAAGCCGATCGCCGGGGCGGTGGTCCAGATCACCTCGGAAAGCCTGGGCGTGAAGCGTTCGGCGACCACCAACGCCAGCGGCGCCTATGTCATTCCGCAACTGGCCCCGGGCGCCTATGCGGTGTCCGTCATCGCCGACGGCTTCGACGCCTACACTGAAAAAGGCGTGCTGATCAGCCGCGCGGGCGCCTCCAACCTCTTCACCCTGGCGCCGGTCGGCTCGGTCGAGGCCATCGTGGTCAAGGCCGGCCGCATGCGCACGCCGGACTTCGAGATCACCACGACCGGCGCGGCGATCGAGATCGGCGAACTGGCCGAGCGGGTGCCGGTCGGCCGCTCGCTGCGCGACATCGCGCTGATGTCGCCAGGCGTCGTGCAGGGCTCGTCGTCGGCCAACGGCGGCTTCGCCAACCAGATCTCGATCTCGGGCGCCAGCTTCATCGAGAACGCCTTCTTCGTGAACGGCCTGAACATCACCAACTTCCGCATGGGCCTGCTGCCCGTGGAGGTGCCGTTCGACTTCTACAAGTCGGTGGAAGTGAAGACCGGCGGCTATCCGGCCGAGTTCGGCCGCTCGACCGGCGGCTTCGTCAACGCCATCACCAAGTCAGGCACCAACGTCTTCCACGGCGGCGTGACGGCGACCTGGGAGCCGGGAGACCTGCGCGATCATTCGCCCAACACCTTCAAGAACGTGTTCTCGGACGCCGCCGCCAGCCGCAAGGAATGGACGGCCGAGCTCGGCGGGCCGATCATCAAGGATCGGCTGTTCTTCTACGGCCTCTACAACCAACGCAGCCTGAAGGCCGTCAACGCATCCAACGTCCAGGGCAATGTCACGCGCGTAAGCGACGACGCGCCGTTCTGGGGCGGCAAGCTGGACGGCTGGCTGACCAGCAAGCAGCACCTGGAGTTCACCTATTTCGACACCACCAAGGATGTTCGCAACAGGACCATCTTGCAGGGCGTCGAGGCCGGCGGCACCGACCAGCGCGCGGGCGGCGAGAACTATATCGGCCGCTACACCGGGACCTTCACGCCCTGGTTCACCCTGTCGGCGGCCTACGGCGTCAACAGGTTCCGCGACGGCCAGTTGCCGCTGGACACGACCCACGAGCGCGTCGTGGATCGTCGCACGAAAGACGGAGGCGTCGACATTGGCGTCAACCGGGTGACCGACGCCATTTCTTTCAATGACGATGAACGAACGTTCTACCGCGCCGACGCCGACTTCAATTTCGACCTCCTCGGCGCGCACCACCTGCGGGTGGGCTATGACCATGAGGAGAACACGGCGACCCAGTTCTTCGAGACGATCGGCCGGGGCGGCTTCACGCTGTTTCGTTCGAACGGTAAGGACCAAAGCAATCTGCCGGCCGGAATCGACTATGTAACCACGCGCGTCTACCGCAACAGCGGCAGCTTCAGCACCGTCAACCAGGCCTTCTACGCCCAAGACCAATGGTCGCTGTTCAACGATCGCCTGCAGGTCGAGGCCGGCGTGCGCAACGATCGCTTCGACAGCCGCAACGCCGATGGCTCAACCTTCTACGATCCGGGCAATCAGTGGGCCCCGCGCCTGTCGGTGTCCGGCGATCCCTTTGGCGACGGGAAGTCCAAGTTGTACGCCTTCTTCGGCCGCTACTACCTGCCTCTGCCCAGCGATCTGTCCCTGAAGTTCGCCGGTTCTCTGACGACCTACACGCGTTACAACCTGTTGAACGGCGTCGCGGCCGACGGCACGCCGTCGATTGGCGCGGCCATCACCACGGCGAAAGGCGTGACGACTTGCCCGGACACGGGCGTGTCGAACTGCCTGGTCTCGGCCTCGGGCCTGGTGGCCGACACCGCCGAGTCGATCGCCCACAACCTCAAGCCCCAGTCGTCCGACGAGTTCGTGCTGGGCTACGAGCGGCGGTTCGGCGACCTGATCAAGGTGGGGGCCTATTTCACCCACCGCGAGCTGAACAGCATCATCGAGGACGTGGCCATCGACAAGGGAGCCTACGCCTACTGCGTCAAGGCCGGCTTCACGGCCGCCGCCTGCAAGGCCAGCTTCGGCGGCGGTCGCCAGTGGGTGATCGTCAATCCTGGCGAGGACGTGAAGATCCGCCTCAACAGCCTGCCGGATGGCTCCAAGCCCGTCGTCACGCTGTCGGCCGCCGACCTGACCTATCCCGAGCCCAAGCGCGACTACAACGCCCTGACCGCCACCTTCGACCGAGCCTTTGACGGCAAGTGGTCGTTTTCGGGCTCCTATACCTGGGCCAGCCTGAAGGGGAACTACGAGGGCGGCGTGCGCTCCGAGAACGGCCAGTTGGCGATCAACACCACCGCCGACTTCGACTCCCCCGGCTTCCTGGACGGCGCCGACGGCTACCTGCCCAACCATCGCCGCCACACCCTCAAGGGCTATGGCAGCTACCAGGTCAACAACTGGCTGACCCTGGGCGGCAACGGCCAGATCCAGTCGCCACGCAAGTACAGCTGCATCGGCATCGTGCCCGAGGGCGTCGATCCGGTCGCCCACGGCTACCAGGGCTACGGCTTTTACTGCCGGGGCAAGGTCGTTGAACGCGGCTCGGCCTTCGAGGGCGACTGGGTGACCCAGTTCAACGCCAGCGCCGTGCTGAACCTGCCGACTCCGGACGACCGTTTCGACGCCTCGCTGCGGCTGGACGTCTTCAACCTGTTCAATTCGCACGCCGTGACGGCCTATCACGAGTTCGGCGATGTGGGCGGCAGCGGCGTCCCGGACGACAACTTCGGCAGGCCGGTCGATTACCAGACCCCGCGTTACGCGCGGCTCCAGTTGCGCGTCGCCTTCTAGCGATGCGCGCGTGCCCCGGCCGCGGTCTTTCCCCTCGCGGCCGGGGGACGTCCTTCCTGAACCGGGACTCAGGTCATAATGTCCCGCGATCAGGGTCGGCGGCTCCAGTCGGCGATCGACAACAACGGATCGATGATGCTGAAGCGGTACGATCGTCAGCGCGACATACTGAACCTGCTGGAGCCGAACCAGACGCGCGCCATCGCCGACATCGCCAAAGCGCTGTCGGTCTCGGAGGAGACGATCCGGCGCGAGCTCCGGGTGATGGAGGAGGCTGGGGCGATCGTGCGCCTCCACGGCGCCGTCCGCCTGCCGCCGCAGGAGATCGAAGGGCCGTTCGACCTGCGGATGCAGAAGAACGTCGCCGGCAAGACCCGGATCGCCGAGGCGGTCGCCAAGTTCATCGCGGATGGCGACACCCTGTTCCTCGACAGCGGCTCGACCGCCTGCTTCGTGGCCAAGGCCCTGGGCGAGCATCGCCAGCTGAAGATCATCACCAACTCCCTGGCCGTGGCGCAGGCGGTGCGCAAGGACCGGGGCCATACCCTGTTCCTGGCCGGGGGCGAGTTGAACGCCGCCTACCAGTCGTTCTCCGATCGCCATGCCCAGGACTTCCTGGCGGGCTTCCGGCCCAGTCTGTCGGTTCTGACCGTCGGCGCGGTGAACCTGGAGCACGGCCTGATGGATCACTCGCCCAGCGAGGCCATCATGAGCCGCATCGCCTATTCGACCGCCAGCCGGGTGCTGCTGGCGGTGGACGAGGGCAAGTTCGGCCGCATCGGCCTCGTCCACACCGCGTCGTTGAAGGACGTCGATGTGCTGGTCACCGACCAGCCGCTTTCACCCGCCTTCCAGGAGGCCTTCGCCCATGCCGAGGTGGTGATCGCCTAGGAAAACCCCGCCCATCGCTATAGCGAGCGTCTGCTTGCTGGCCGTGGGCGGTCTGGGGCAGACTGACTCGTCGCTTCCGTTGGGAAGGTCGGCTTCCCAAATGCCAAGGCGAGGCTACAGCCCCCCCGGGAGAAGGCTCGGCCGCGGCCCTTTGCCTTGGGCTCAGTTCACCATGGGCCGCCTGTTCAAAATGAGTTTTGACCAGACGGAATAAACGCCATCCGTCAGCGTCTCATGTTTCAGCGGTCGCACGATGCGCTTGGAACCTGGAGAACGCCGTTGCCTCCCACCACACGTCCTTCGAAGCCAATCTGGGCCTTGATCCTCCTCGCGGTGAGCCTGAGTTGCGCCGCGCCCCTGGCGGCGAGCACGCCGGCCGACGGTTTCATGGCCGAGAATGACGCGGCCATGAGCAGGATGATGGCCGCCATGGACGTCAAGCCGACCGGCGATGTCGATCGCGACTTCATCGAGATGATGATCCCCCATCATCAGGGCGGGATCGACATGGCGATGGCCGAACTGCGCTATGGCAAGAATGAGCAGCTGCGCCGCTTGGCTCAGGAGATCATCATCGAACAGCAGCAGGAGATCGCCGCCATGCGCCTGGCGCTGGGCGATCCATTGCCGCCGGCCGCCCCGACCGGATCCACCGCCGCCCCGCCGATGCCCGCCAACCCGCATCACCACGCCGCGGCGACCCAGGATCGCTGAGATGAAAACCCCCTCCTTCATGCTGACCCTGATCGCCGCCAGCGCCCTTTGCGCCGCCGCCTCGGCAGGTCAAGCCCCAGGCAAGGCCAGCGACGCCGATATCGCCATCAGCCATCGCGACCGCGTCTACGCCGCCGAGCAGTTCTCCAACACCGTGTCGGTCACCGATCCGGTCGACAACAAGCTGTTGGGCGTGATCCGGCTGGGCGACCCGTCGCCGGGCAATTTCAGCCCGCTCTACAAGGGCCAGGTCCTGGTCCACGGCTTGGGCTTTTCGCCCGACCACAAGACCCTGGCGGTGGTGTCGATCGGCTCCAATGCGGTGACCTTCATCGACACCGCAACCAACGCGATCAAGCACACGACCTATGTCGGCCGCTCGCCGCACGAGGCGTTCTTCACGCCAGACGGCAAGGAGGTCTGGGTCACCGTGCGCGGCGAGAATTATCTGGCGGTGCTCGACGCGGCGACCTTCGAGGAGAAGACCCGGATCATCACCCCGGCTGGACCGGGCATGACCATCTTCTCGCCCGACGGGACCTATGGCTATGTCTGCTCGTCGTTCAACCCGGAGACCACGGTGATCTCCGTCGCCGATCACACGGTGGTCGGCAAGGTGGTTCAGCCCAGTCCGTTCTGCCCCAACATCGCCGCCTCGCCTGACGGCCAGCAGGTATGGTTCACCCTCAAGGACGTCGGCAAGGCGGTGGCCTTCAACGCCCGGCCGCCGTTCAACGTGCTGAAGGTGATCGACACGGGACCGATCACCAACCACGTCAATTTCGTGCGCGGCCCCAAGGGCCAGTTCGCCTATGTGACGGTTGGCGGCCTCAACCAGGTTCAGGTGTTTCGCACCGACGACTTCAGCAAGGTGGCGACCATCCCGGTGGGCAAGCTGCCGCACGGGATCTGGCCGTCCGGTGACGGGACGCGCGTCTATGTCGGGCTGGAGAACGCCGACGAACTGGCGGTGATCGACACCGCGAGCAACACGGTGGTCGCCAACGTGCCGGTCGGCCAGGCCCCCCAGGCCCTGGTCTATGTGCCCAACGCCGTCCCGGAAGGACCGGGAACCCAGCACCTGCAGCCCCTGGGCGTGGCCGGGCAGGCCGTTCACTTGACCTTGGCGGCGATCGGCGCGCCCGGCTCGGCGCCGACCAGCGTGAGTTTGTTCGATCAGGGCCTGATCCAGGTCGTGCAGGCCTCGGTCACTGGCCTGTCCGCCAAGGCGCCCCATGTCCTGGCCTTGTCCACCCAGCCTGACGGCGGGGGCGCGCTACAACCGCTGGCCAGCTTCATGACCAATCCCGCCGGCTCGGCGATCGTCAACGCGATTGGCCCCATCCGGCAGTTGGTCCAGGCTAGCCAGCTCGACCAGCGGCGCTACCTTGTGATCGCGGTCGCCGGGCCAGCGGGCGCGGGCGCTCCCGTGCAGGTGCAGGCGCCCTGAGGCGGCGGAGGGAGCGACGTCGTGGACGACATGATCCGCCTGATCGAGCCGTCGATCCCCAGCCTGCGCCGCTACGCGCGTTCGCTGGTTTCCGATCCGTCCGAGGCCGACGATCTGGTCCAGGATTGCCTGGAACGCGCGATCAGCCGCTGGGCGCAGCGACGCCAGACCAGCGACGCGCGAAGCTGGCTGTTCTCGATCCTGCACAACCTGGCGGTCAGCCGCTGGCGACGGATCCAGCGGCGAGGTCGGCATCTAGCGCTCGACAGCGTGGGGGAGGCGGCTCTGTCCCAACCCGCCACTCAAGCCGACGGTGTTCAGCACGCCGATCTGCTGGACGGTTTGGCCAGGCTCACGCCAGATGATCGGGCGGTGATCCTGCTGGTCGGCATCGAAGACTTGACCTATGCCCAGGCGGCCCAGGTGCTGGGCGTCCCGATCGGCACGGTGATGTCGCGGCTCTCACGGGCTCGCGAGC
>Ga0101941_1001122_pt1 | contig 23825 bp, 28 predicted proteins | sample DewCreD2012metaG_3_FD_75242 | JGI IMG/M metagenome (GOLD analysis project Ga0101941, IMG submission 75242) | Hot spring sediment bacterial and archeal communities from British Columbia, Canada, to study Microbial Dark Matter (Phase II) - Dewar... ...
CCAGTAGGAATCTTTATAAAGCTTATACAATTTTAGATAAATTTGACCCAACCATACAGCGTGAATATCCGAACTTGCCATAATTTCAACCTCTTTACCATTTAAAATTATTGAATGTTCTGGAATTTCATCTATTTGCTCATAAGTCCAAATTTTTTTATCTAAAATCTTCATAGTTCAAAAATCTCCTTTAATTTACTATACAATCTTTGCTTAGACATAGCACCTGTTATTCTACCAACTAAACTTCCATTTTTAAAACATAATAATGTTGGAATTGATAAGATATTGTATTTTTCTGCTAAGTTTGGATAATCATCAACATTTACTTTATACAATTTTATATTTAGTTCTTTTTCTACCTCTTCAAGAATCGGTTCTAACATTTTACAGGGCATACACCAATCTGCCCAAAAATCAATAACGATATTACCATTTTCTTTTATTGCTAATTCAAAATTTTTATCACTTAGATGCTTGTTCATTTTTTACTTCCTTCTTTGGAAATTTTAATAGCTTTAAAATAGAAAGTTCAGCATTATCACCCCTTCTATACCCATATTTTACAATAGTTGTAAATCCACTTCTTATATTATCTTCTTTATAAAGAGGAGCGATTTCATCAAAAACTTTTTTAGTTAATTTTCTATCATTTAGAAATCTATTAACTATTCTTCTATTATGAATAGAATTTTCCATAGCCCTTGAAAGGATTCTATCAACCAAACTCTTACAAGCCTTAGCTTTAACTGTCGTTGTTATTATTGTACCATTCTCAAATAAACTTCTTACTAAATTCCTAAGAAGTGCCTTTCTATGCTCTCTTTCTCTTGAAAGCTTTTTAACTTTATTTAAATGTCTCATAATTAACTCCTTGATTTTGGTGAAAATTCAAGAGAAAGTGAATAGATTTTTCTTTTTAGTTCCTCAAATTCTCTATTTGAAAAACCTGCTTCAATATAGAAATCATTTATCTCTTCTTCTGTATATGATATTAAATCACTTATTGTTTTAATCCCCTTCTTAGAGAAAATTTCCAAAACTTTTGGAGGTATGGGAAGTTCATTAACAGGCTTTTTCTTCACTTCTTCAATTCTCTTATTTAGTTCTTCAACATCAATATATTCTGTCTCTTCTGGCCTTGGAAGTTGATTCTTCAAAAGATTTATGTGTTTTTCTAATATCTCAATAGCTTTATAATAAGCGTCAATAGGGGAAATCGTACCATTTGTCCATATTTCAAGTATCAATTTATCTTTGTCCATATAAGCTTCATATCTGGTCTTTTCAACTGTCCAATTAACTTTTTCAATAGGTGAGAAATTGCCATCCACGAAAATTGTTCCAAAACTAAATAGATCTTTATATTCCTCTGGATAATCTTCTTTTGGAACAAATCCAATTCCCTTGTCTATATATATTTCAGCATAAAATTTCTTTCCAGTTGTTATTGTCGCAATATACTGATTTTTATTTATTATCTCAATTCCCTGAGATGTTTGAATATGTTCCGCCTTTAATTCAATTGGACCTTCAACATCAATTATAACTTTCGCAGGTAATGAAACAATTTTTTCATCTACTTTAAACTTTACTTTTTTTATATTGAGCAAGATATATGGAACATCTTCTAAAACTCCTTCAATAGCAGAAAATTCATGAATTGCACCATCAATATAAACTGCAACAACAGAATATCCTTCAACTGATGATAATAAGACTCTTCTTAATGCATTTCCAATAGTAATTCCATATCCTTTCTCCATTTGTGGGATAATTATTTTAGCATAATTGTCTGATACTTCATCAACATAAAAACCTTTTGGATTCAAAAAACTTACAAGGCTCATCCTAACCCTCCTATTTTGAATATAGCTCAACTATAAGATTCTCTTTTATGTTAAGGCCAATATCTACCCTTTGAGGTTCTCTTAAAATTTTTCCCATATAGCTATTATAATCAACTTCAATCCAATCAACCTTAGGCAAAGACTTTTGAAATTCAATAGCACTATTAAGCTCGTAATTATTCCTAAACTTCTCATCAACGATAATAATATCTCCTGCTTTTATAAGATAAGAAGGAATATCAATTCTTTTACCATTCACCAAGATATGTCCATGCCTAACGAATTGTCTTGCTTGTGCCCTACTTTTAGCAAAACCCATTCTATAAACAACATTATCTAATCTCCTTTCCAATAAAATTAATAGATTTTCGCCAGTATTTCCAGGCATTCTTCTTGCCAATTCAAAAAATCTTCTAAATTGTCCTTCTAAAACACCATATATTCTTTTTACTTTTTGTTTCTCTCTCAATTGCATTCCATATATTGTTAATTTTGCCCCCTTATTTTTTTGACCATGAATACCAGGTGGATAAGGTCTTCTTTCAAAAGCACATTTATTTGTAAGACACCTTGGCCCTTTTAAAAATAGCTTCACACCTTCCCTTCTACAAAGCCTACACCTTGGACCTGTATATCTTGCCATTATACCCTCCTTCTCTTAGGCGGCCTACAACCATTATGAGGAATAGGTGTAACATCCTTAATAGCATGAACCTTTAAACCAGCACTAACTAATGCTCTTATAGCAGTTTCCCTACCAGGACCTGGGCCTGAAACTCTAACTTCAACACTTTCTATACCCATTGCTTTTGCAGCTTTTGCTGCTGCCTCTGCTGCTTTACTTGCTGCAAAAGGCGTTCCTTTTCTTGTTCCTTTAAATCCTACACTGCCACCACTAGCCCAAGCAATTGTATTACCTTCTAGGTCAGTTATAGTAACAATAGTATTATTAAAAGTTGATTGAATATGTGCTATACCATAAGGACCTACTTTTCTTTTTGACTTTGACATTATTGACCTCCCTTTTTCTTCCTCTTAAATATATTACCTCTTGGACCTTTCCTAGTTCTTGCATTATGCCTTGTTCTTTGACCCCTAACAGGCAATCCCTTTAAATGCCTTATTCCTCTATAACATTTTATATCTATTAATCTCTTTATATTTCTTTGAATTTCTGCTTTCAATGCTCCTTCTACTTTTAAGTTTTCAATTACATTCTTTAGTTTTGAAATTTCTTCTTCGGTTAAATCTTTAACCTTTTTATTAGGTTCAATATCTAACTGAGCTAAAATTTTCATAGCAAGAGGAATTCCTATACCATAAATCCTTTCAAGACCTATAAAAACAGGCTTATTTTTAGGTAAATCAACACCAGCTATTCTTGCCATAGTTTATCACCCCTGTCTTTGATTATGTTTAGGATTTTCACAAATTATCATAACTTTTCCTCTTCTTCTTATAACTTTACACTTATCGCATCTTTTTTTAACAGAAGCTCTTACTTTCATAAGTGCTGAAAATTTTAAAGCATATAGTTTAAAATTTCAATCTAACTTATGTCCCTAATCATTTCATTAATTGTTGATTCATCGGAATTTTCATTTTCAAGACCTATATCTTTTAAAATTTATAAAAACAACTTTTATGTTCTTGAGATTACAGGAAATTTATGGTTTTTAGAAAATTTAAAATCTGAACCTATCTTACTTGTAAAAGAGTTAAATCAACCATCTTATGATATTGAAATTATAAACGATACAATTTTCATTGCTCATGAAGGAACAATTTCAAAATTTTATAAAAATAAATTAGAACATATAATAACGAACTTTCCAAGATACGAAATAAATTCAACAATAAAAATTACAAAGGATACATCAAACAATCTTTTTATAGCAGTTAAAGATAAAGTTTATAAACTAAAACAAAATAAGTTATTTCTGATAGCAAGTGGTTTTTACGAACCTATAAAAATTAAAAGTGATAAAAGTGGAAAAATTTTCATAATTGCTAAAATTGATGAAGAAAACGCTGGAATTTTTCCTCTATATGAAGGATTAAATTATAATGATATTGAACCACTTATAAAATTTAATCATAACAAAATTCCTACTTCATTTATAATCCAAAATGAAAAAATAATTGTAAGTTTTAAGGATGGTAAAATTTTAGAATGGAGCAAATTTAAAGATGTTTTCAAAAGTAAAATTTTACTTGATAGTAACTATGAAATTTCAGATTTACAATTCTATAAGAATTACATATATTTCATAGACTTTTTAAATGGAAAAATTTATAAATTTAAATGAATGACTTAATTAAAATTTTTAAAAATGTTGAATTTTCATATTTGGATATAATTGATTTTTTATTACTATGGTTTATAGTTTTTCAATTTTTAAAATTATTTAAAGGAACAAGAACTTTATATATTATTTTAGGTGTTCTTATATTGCTAATTATAATTTTCTTTGCAGATATATTAAAATTGTCAGCAATGAGTTTTCTAATAAACGCCTTCAAGACCGTAGGACTTATAGCACTTATCATTTTATTCCAACCAGAGATAAGAAGATTGTTAGCAAGTATTGGACAAAGCAGAATTTTAAGATTACTTACAAGAGCACCTAAAATTCCAATAGAAGAAATTATAGATGCTTGTTATAGAATAAGTGAGAAAGGTTATGGTGCTTTAATAGTTCTTCAAAACAGAATGAATTTAGAAACATTTACAGAGGGAGGAATTGAAATAGATGCTAAAATATCTTCTCATTTAATAGAAAGTATATTTTATCCAGATAATCCACTACATGACGGAGCAATTATTGTAAAAGAAGACAGAATATCCTATGCAAGTGTTAGATTACCAAGAAGTTCAAAACTTACAGATCCTCTGTTGGGAACAAGACATGAAGCAGCGGTAGGTATAACTGAACTTTGCGATGCTATATCAATCGTTATATCCGAAGAAAGACAAACTGTAAGAATTGCTTTCAAAGGAGAACTATCTTCTCCTCTTGAAAAGGATGAATTAAGAGAGAGAATAATAAGTATTTTGTATGGAAGACAATAAAGCAATTTTTCTACTATCCATTTTCATTAGCTTGTTTGTATTTATTTATGTAAAACTTGATAAAGTTATAAGAGTTAGCTTCAATTATCATTTAGAATTAAATTATCCAGACTATTTTAGAATAATTCCAAGTACAAATAAAGTTTATGTTGAAGTTTTAGGAAAAGCAAAAGATCTAATTTTTTTAGCATTTAGAAAAAAATCATTAGAAATAAACATAGAACCTCAAAGAGTTGGAAATTTATCAATAATTCTAAAAGATTTTTTTACATTTCCTAATGAAGTAAAAATTATTAGAATTTATCCTGAAACACTAAATGTTATTATTGAAAAAGTTGTTCAAAAAAGAAGAGAAGTAAAAGTTAATTTAATAGGAAAACTAAAAGAAGGATATTTTATAGATAGTATCATTGTTGAACCAAAATTTGTAGATGTTATTGCATCGGAAAGCCAATCCTTAAACATTCCCTATATTCAAACAGAAGATATTGATATATCTAACAGATTCAAAACATTTGAAATTAAGGTTCCTCTTAAAAAATCCTTTGATGATATTAAAATTATTCCAGAGAGTGTAAGTGTAAAAATAATTATAAGCGAAGCAATAAAATAAAAAAATTTTATCCTTTAAAATTTAAAACTTGAAGGAAATAAATAATGAAATTCATGCTATTGATGTCATACAAAGTATTCAAACAACAAAAACACCTCTTGCAATTATTATTATTTCGGAAGGAAACAAAGTTGAAAAAATAGCCAAAATTTATGTGAATGATAGAAAAATTTATCATGCGGAATATGAGAGTTATGTTGGAATTGAAGCTCTAAAAAGAATTATAAAATTACCTATAAAACGTGTTTATATTATTAAAACAAATAATTTAATAAAGGAAAAAACAATTGACCTTAAAGTTGACGAAGCATTATTAAATTTGACATTTCAAAGTCCAAATTTACCTGCCTTAACAACATTTATTGATGCTGATTCTATTGTGAATGAATTACAAAAAATTGGTTCGATAATATGTATTTTGTATTATTTTGAAAGTGATAAATCAGAAATTATTGAAATTGAATATATTGATTTTGCTTTTTCAAATAAAAAAATAGAAATAGCGGATAGAGTTTCCGAATTTGTTAAAAAATTTGGGAAATTTATAGAAAAGAATGAAACTTTTATTCTTGAAAGAGAAATCGTATATATTTTTCATAAAACAATAAGTACTTACCTTGTTATTGTTGCTAAAAATGATATTCAAATTGATATTGTTAGAGTTATTATAAAAAAATTAATATAGGGGCAGAAAGCCCCTACTCTTTTAATTCAATTTGGATTTCCTTACCTTTTTGCTTTTCAGATTTTGGAATAACTAATTTCAAAACACCATTCTTAAATTGAGCAGAAATTTTATCTGTTTCAACATCAGTTGGCAATGAGATTTCAGTATGGAATTTGCCATACCATATCGATTGATAATGAATTTGAGTTCTTTCTTTTCTTTCATAATGTTCTTTCTTTTCGCCAGTAATTGTAAGAACATTATCTTTTACATGAACCTTTATCTCTTCCTTATTTACACCTGGAAGTTCAACAATAACCTCATACCTATCATCTTCCTCAATCATATCTACATTAGGTGACCATACAATTGACTTTTTATCTTCTAAACTTGTGATTGCCTCAGAGAAAGATCTTTCAAACTCTTTAAGCAGTGAAAATGGTCTCTCGAAGATCTCATCAATTATTGACCTTCTAACTGGTAACCTTCTCATAGTCTAACCTCCTTTTTATGGGTTCTATCATTTAGGATGAAAATTTTAAAGTTAGTTAAAATTTTATGGAAATTTTAAAAGGGGCAGAAAGCCCCTTAATATGAAACATTTAAACCAGCACTAATTCCAAGCCTTGTAACTAGAGAATTTTTACCCATTAATGAAAATCCATAATAACCGTACTCATCAGCTACTCCTAATTTTATCCAAGCAGAAATTGGACCAGTTTTATATTTTAGATATGGCATAATTGAAAAGTTAGAAGAGGATGTAACAGTAGCATTTCCTTTCTTTCCTTCTGTTTTTAACCTGTAAATGAGATCAAGACCAAAACCTAAGGAAGCTATCTCAGAGATCCCAAACTTATAACCTCCACCAACAATAAAAGCTAATTGATCTCCCAAATCAACACTATCTTTTATTAAAGTTAAAGCATAATTAAAGTTAGCATGAAAATTACCTAAACCTACCATAAATGGAATATTTGTTCCAATACCGAATAAAATAGCATTCTGTCTGTCTGAATTTGACAACTTATTTACATCAGCTCGTGGTCCTAAATCAAATTGAAAACCAACAAAACCATTAAAAAATAAATATGAACCTCCAAGTAATAGATTTAAGTACTGAGGAGAAAATCCAGAACTTATTGAACTATCAACCTTTGGTGATAATTGATGTTGTGAAAAATTAAAGTCAGCTCCAAAATAAACCTTTGGACCAATTTCAAGTGAAAGAATATAATACTTAGCATTTAGACCAAAATTCAGTATAGAATTTGTCGAATCCTGAGCCTTACCAGTCGAATCATATGCCTGAGTTGAAGAACTATATCCAACACTTACCCCAGCTGAAAACTTTTCAGCATATGCTATACCAATTAGAAGAATTGTTATGAGCATTCTCATATTCTTTACCTCCTTTTGTAAAGCTCAAAAAGTTTAAGGCATAGTCTAATTGTTTTTGCTTTGTCCAATAAATAGTGTTAAGTTTGATAATCAATAATTTATAAAAACTTTTTTGAATTTGTTTATTTTACAAAGGAGTTAAGGGGGGGCAAATGATAGTGTATTCTGAAACCTAAGGCTTATTTAATGTCTTTGCTTTGTCTAGTAAATAATGTTAAGTCTCTGATTTTCAACAACTAAATAATATCAATTCTTTGATTATCAATAACTTATAAAAAATTTTTTAAAATTATTGATTTATCGGGGGAATTATTGGGGGGCGAAGCCCTCCAAAGGCAAATTGTTTTAAAGTTTTACTTTAAAATTTTCAAACTTCGGGGCATAGCGCAGTGGTAGCGCGCTGCCTTGGGGTGGCAGAGGTCCCGGGTTCAAGTCCCGGTGCCCCGATATATGAAAGAAAATTTTATAAATGAAATTAAAATAAATGGTAAAATTTACAAATTTTACGATTTAAAAAAGGTTAAAAACATAGAAACATTACCATTTTCAATAAGAATACTTCTTGAAAATGTAATAAGAAATTACGATGGATTTTTAGTAAATGAAGAACATTTAAATACAATTTTAAATTATAATGCAAAAGTACTTCCTGATAAAGAAATTCCATATATGCCAGTTAGAATTCTAATGCAAGACTTCACAGGTGTGCCAGCAATAGTAGACTTAGCAAGTATGAGAGATGCTTGTAAAAAATTCAATAAAAATCCGGAGATTATAAATCCAGCTATTCCAATTGATTTAGTAATAGACCACTCTGTAATTGTAGAAGTATTTGGAACAGTTTATGCATTTGAAAAAAATGTTGAATTTGAATATAAACAAAATGAAGAAAGATATAAATTTTTAAAATGGGCACAAAAGGCATTTAAGAATTTTAGAGTAGTTCCGCCAGGACTTGGCATATGTCACCAAGTTAATCTTGAATATCTTTCAAAGGTAATATGGGAAAAAGATAAATTTTTATTTCCTGATACATTACTTGGAACTGATTCTCATACTCCTATGGTAAATGGACTTGGTGTAGTAGGATGGGGAGTAGGTGGTATTGAGGCAGAAGCTGTAATGCTTGGGCAACCATTATATATGAGAATACCAGAAGTAATTGGTTTAAAATTAATTGGGGAGTTAAAAGAGGGCTCAACAGCCACTGATTTAGTTTTAACAATTGCTGAAATTTTAAGAAAATATGGAGTTGTTGATAAATTTGTTGAAGTTTTCGGACCGGGATTAAATAACTTAACAGTTCCAGATAGAGCGACAATTTCAAATATGTCTCCTGAATTTGGTTGTACGATCACCTACTTCCCAATAGATGAACAAACAATAAATTATTTAAAAGCAACAGGTAGAGATGAAGAACTAATTAAAATTGTGGAAAAATATTCAAAAGAGAATTTACTATGGAGAGAAAATGAAGAAAAAATAATTTATACAGATATAATAGAACTTGATTTAAGCAAAGTGGAGCCAAGCATAGCAGGACCTAAAAGACCTCATGACAGAATACCTTTGAAAAGTATAAAAGAATTCTTTAAATTTGATGAAAGTGATAATTTTTCTAATGAAGGAGGAAATGTTAGTATTATCACAAAGAGAAAAAGTTCTAAAATAAAATATGGTTCAATTGAATTTGAATTAAAAGATGGATATGTTGTAATAGCTGCTATTACGAGTTGTACAAATACATCTAACCCAAGTGTAATGATAGGTGCAGGATTATTAGCTAAAAAAGCAGTTGAATATGGTTTAAATAGAAAACCTTGGGTTAAAACATCGTTAGCACCGGGTTCAAGAGTTGTTACTAAATACTTAGAAAAATCTGGTCTTTTACCTTATCTTGAAGCACTTGGTTTTCATGTTGTAGGTTATGGTTGTACTACTTGTATAGGTAATTCTGGTTCATTACCATCAGCTATCGCCAATGCTATTATCGAAAATAATTTGAATGTTGCCGCTGTTCTTTCAGGAAATAGAAATTTCGAAGCAAGAATTCATCCACTTGTAAAAATGAATTTCCTGATGTCTCCTATACTTGTAGTTGTTTATTCAATTATTGGAAGAATTGACATTGATATTTTAAATGAGCCTATTGAATACGATAATTTAGGAAACCCAATATATTTAAAAGACATATGGCCATCTCAAAAAGAAATAGCAAAAAAAATAAACGAGGTTCTTGATCCAAAAGATTTTATTGAAAACTATAAAAATATATTTGAGGGAGATGAAAGATGGAAAAAATTAAATGTTGAAATTTCAGAATTATATAAATGGGATGACAAATCAACATATATTAAAAAAGCACCTTATTTTGACAATATGAAAATTGAAATTGAAGAGCCAAAAGATATATTAAATGCAAGAGTATTAGTAATGCTTGGAGATTCAATAACAACTGATCATATCTCGCCTGCAGGTTCTATTCATCCAAAATCGCCAGCAGGAGAATATCTTATATCAAAGGGGGTTGAGCCAAAAGATTTTAATTCTTATGGTTCTAGGAGAGGAAATCATGAAGTAATGGTAAGAGGAACATTTGCTAATGTAAGACTTAAAAATTTGCTTGTAAATAAGGAAGGATGGTGGACAATTTATATTCCTGAGAAAAAAGAAATAACAATATATGAAGCAAGTTTGAAATATAAAGAAAACAATATTCCATTAATTGTTTTAGCGGGAAAAGAATATGGAAGTGGTTCTTCAAGAGATTGGGCAGCAAAAGGTCCATATTTACTTGGAATAAAAGCAGTTATAGCAGAAAGTTTTGAAAGAATACATAGAAGTAATTTAGTAGGTATGGGTATTTTACCATTACAATTCAAGGAAGGAGAAAACTATAAAGTTCTTGGATTAGATGGATTTGAAAATTATAATATACTTGGAATTAGTGAAGGATTAAAACCAAGAAAAATTTTAAAGGTTCAAGCAATAAAAGAAGATGGAAAAATTATTGAATTTGAAGTAATTTGTAGGCTTGATAATTATGTTGAAATTGAGTACTATAAAAATGGTGGAATTTTACAATATGTTTTAAGGAAATTTTTAAAAGATGAAAGTGTTTAAAGTTAAAGTTTTAGTTAGTTTAAAAGAAAATTTGTTTGATCCACAAGGTAAGGTTTTGGAAGATATACTAAATGACAGAAATTTTAATGCTAAAAATGTTAGAGTTGGAAAGCTAATAACATTTGAAATTAAAGCAAATAATAAAGATGAAATAGAAAAAATAATAAAAGAAAAATTTTCAAATTTATTTGCTAATCCAATTATAGAAAAATATGAATTAGAAATTGATGAGATTTAATTTTTTGCTTTGTTCAATGAAAAATTTTTTGGAACTATTGATTTAAAGCCCCCAAAGCCTAAAAATGGGTATTTCATTTGTACTTTAAAATTTTATTATGACTGTTCAAGTTCCAGAAATAAAAATAAATGAAAATGTGAATTTAAATTCAAAAGAAAGTGCTATTATTGTTGTAGATATGCAAAATGACTTCTGTGATCCAAAAGGAAGTTTATATGTTCCTGAAAGCAGAAAAACAATTGAACCTATAATGAAACTTCTTGAAAAGGCAAGGGAGAAAAATGTTAAAATTTTTTATACCCAGGATACTCATCAAAAAGACGACAAAGAATTTGAAATCTGGCCCATCCATGTAGTTGAGGGGACTTGGGGATGGGAAATTATTCCAGAATTAAAACCAAGAGAAGGGGATATAATAATTAGGAAGTTAAGATATGATGGATTTTATGGAACAAGTCTTGAACATTATTTAAAAATATACTCAATAAAAAATGTCATAATTGTTGGAACAGTAGCAAATATATGCGTTCTACACACTGCTGGAAGTGCAGCATTAAGATGGTACAATGTAATAATCCCCATTGATGGAATATCTGCTTTAAACGAATTTGATTATTATAGTGCATTAAGACAAATTGACTTTTTATATAAAGGGACTTTAACGAAAGTTGATTATATAAATTTCAACTAGATGGAAATTATAGGAATTGATGAGAATGGATTAGGTCCAATTCTTGGACCACTTATTATAAGTGGAATAAAGTTAAAAGTTAAAGAACCAGTATTTTTTTACTCAAAAATTGAAAACTTAAAATCAATTTTTAAAATTGACGATAGTAAAAATGTATTCAAAAGAACTGAAAAATGGGCTTACTCAAAAGGCGAAATTATATCACTTTCAATTTTAAAAACATTTAACTTTGAAGATTTAATTGAAAAATATGTTAATTTAATAATTAGCGATTATGAAAAAAATTTTTATATTAAAAACTATAAATTACCAATATGGGCAAAAACTTATAAGGAAAATAATTTGAGAGATGAAATAAATTTTATAGGCTATAAGGCATACGCAATATTTCCAAGTGAATTTAATAAAGAACTTTCAAGGATAAACAAATTTCAAATGGATATAAAATTTTTTTTAGATTTAGCTTATGAACTATCAAGTAATGAATTGAATCTAGTTTTTTGTGGAAAAGTTGGTGGTTATACATATTATACGAAAGAATTTCTTAAACTTGGCATAACAAAATATGAAATTTTAAGAGAAAATAAAGGTCATTCCGCTTACAAAATAAGATATAGAGACAAACTTCTTGAAATACACTTTTTATTGGACGGTGATAAAATATATTATCCAATTGCTATTGCTTCAATTATTGGAAAGTATTTAAGAGAATTATTTATGAAAGTTTTAAATGAACGTTTTGGCTTTGATAATGAAATTCCTTTTAGTAGTGGATATAAGCATGATATTAAAACAATTCAACTTATAGAAAAAATAAAATTAAATTACAATACAAATGATTTTCTGAGGATTAAATAGTCACTCTAAAATTTTTAAAGATTTGTAATTGTCATAAATTCCAAATATCAATAAAATTATTGAAATTAAATAATTTCCCCCGAGTAAAACAAATAAAATACTTCCCGAAGTATATAATAAGCTTAAATTTGAAACACTCCAAAGTGCAAGTGAAAACTTTTCAAATTTCAACTTAACCTTATTTAGAACCCATTCATTGAGATATGAAAAAACAAAAATAATTAAAATAGGAAAAACTAAGTAAAACGAACAAACTTCATGCTTTTCAATAGAAATAATTACCCAAATTGCTAACAAATAAGAAAAGATAGGAATTATCAAAAATTTTTTCATTTTTTTAGTGTTTCTTTATATTTATTTATAATATCCTTAGTATAAGCACTTACAATTTTAGACCATTCTTCTTCCTTATCTGAACTTTGAGAACTTCTTGAATAAATTTCTTTACCTTCTTTATCATATATTGAAAATTTAAAATATAAAACATTTTCCTTTATATCTAATTCTCCCCAAATAAAAGCATCAAGTTTTAGAATTTGAACTGCTTTTAATATCCCATCAAGGGTAGGATTATCCTTATTATATATATTTGATGTTTGTTCTGTTGAAACAATTGTTATTCCCTGAATTTTACGAATTTCATTCTCCATTATACTTACCATTTTATCGGAAATATCTTTTAATTTTGAAGTTTTTGTATTTAGCTTAAAAGAAAATATTCCTATGTACTTTATTGATGGTCCAATAATTGAGCTATAACCTTTATTAAGTTCAGTCAAAACTACATCAGTAATATCAACATTAGAGCTAAAATATAAAATTAAATCCTTATTCTTATTCAAAACAATATCGTAGTTATTTCTTTTAGCAATACTATCAATAACCAAATAAATTTTATTAATGTACGGCTGAACAATTTGCTGATATTTCTGACTAATTTGCTCATATATATTTCTTGCCAAGTTCTGATATTCATTTTCCTTTTGTTCAATTTTCTTTTCAAGTTCATATATTGCCTCATCTGTTAGAAAACTTCTTTGTTCTGAAAGGAAATTTTTTAAACTATCAATTTGTTTTTTTAGACTATCAAGCGACCTTTCCTTTTCTAGCTGAAATTGTTTTAATTGATTTAAAGCATCTTTATAATCATAGTAATTATTTTTTATTTTTTCAATATCAACAAAAGCAATATTTAACTTTTGCGAGATTATAATGAATAACATAAATGCGGTGGGGGTGGGATTTGAACCCACGTTCCCCTTTCGGGGAAAGCTGATTTCGAATCAGCCCCTTTAGACCACTCAGGCACCCCACCAAACATTTTATAATTTTAATTCCCAAAACAAAAACTTATTTGCTAACAATAAGTTTAACTCTGACAATAAATCTATTACATTATGTCTAATAATAGGCTCCAAAATTGATTCATCTTTACTCAAAATATAATTTTTCCAATAGTTTGGAACTTCTTTATTTGAAATATCAAGGTTCGATAAATTGTAATAATTCAAATAAGCAGCAGGGGAAACTTCTTTTAATTTTGGTAATTTGACTTTATTAATTTTTGATAATCGTTTGTGAATACTCATTAAATCAATCCAAATATTACTATAACCAAGAAATTTTTTTTCAAAATCAGTGTTATAGCCATAAAACGGCTTTTTTAGAATTTTTAACTTTTTATAAATTTGCTTTAAAAATAAATTGTAGTCAGTATCAATTGTCCTTAAAACTGAAACAAGCGAATTTTCACTAATATAACCAAAAACAATAATTTCATTATTGCCATCAGTTTCAATATCTATAATTGTTCCTTCTAAAATATAAACAGGCAAATCTAACTTCCATACTATTAAATTACTTTCCGTTTTGTACTTTATCATTACAATTTAAAGTAATATAGACAACAAAACTTATTGAATTTCTTTGTTGAGATACTTGTGGCAAATCTATTGTTGGTTGAGTATCTTGAAATTCTAATTTTTCAATAGAACAAGAATTATTTATCATTTTTGCTTGCTGTTTTATTTGTTCTAATAACTCCTTTATATAATTTAATTTCTCTTTTATAATTAGTGAATCTGAAATTGACATTTCTGTTCCCTTTAATTCAAAAGAAATGTTCAATTTTTGAAAATTTTTTTTAAAATAATCTTTCAGTTTCTTAACTTCATTTTCATCTTTTAATTTAAATTCTATTGTCCAATAACCAACATATCCTGAAACAACTTTCTTTTCTGAGCCTTCTTCAATCATATATAAAGGAACAATTCTACTATCATTTATATCATAATAATAATTTAATTTTTTAAGAGATTCTTGAATTTTTGAAAATAATTCATTTACTTCACTTTCGGATGAAAGCTTGTTTGTTTGAAAATTATATATTGCTTTTATAATATCGGGTTTTATCTGCTTTGAAAAAACAAAAGAATAATTTAATATCTGACAAATAAATAAGTTAATCATCTTAGTTGCCTCGTTGGATCAAATTGTATTGAAGACTCTAGTGCTACTGGTGTTGTTGTTAATAATCTCTTGCTTTTTATGAAATAGTACATATAACCATAAAAGTACCTATCTTCCCTCAATGAACCACCAAAAAATTTCAAGGTATCACCACTATCAGAAATACCGAAAACAGGAACTAATTGGTACCTTGATAGTGGAACATCCATGGTTAGCATCTTATAAACAACAGAACCACTTGCTAGTTTATAAACGAAATAGACATTTCTATCTAAATATAAAATCAAAACATCATTTATAGAAAATCCCACAACTCTATGCTGCCAACCATTACATTTACCATCCTTTACAGGAGCAGTCATTAGCTCTCTACCTCTATTATCAAATATTGTGATTACACCATAAGGATTTATTTCAGTTTTATAACCAGCATAAGTTTGCGTTTTTGAGTTGAAACAATCTTCAAATTCAGGGAATTGTATTTTTAGTTCTTTTGCTCTCTCAATAGCTTTAACAATTAGGGAAGTATCCCATTTAACAGTTTGTAAATTCTGAAAACCCTGAACATTTAGAATGATAAGAAGCATAATGCTAAAATTTTAAAGCCAATTTAATTTTTTTCTTAAAATATCAAAGAAATCATCAGTTTCACTTAATTTTATCAGGGATGTTTTTTCATCAGATAATTCAACACTAAAACTTAATTCACCTTCACACTCTTTTAATAATTCACCATCTGAGCTTATTCTCCATTTACCAAATTTTGGTTTTACACTAATACTTATAATCATTTCTTTTGGTAGGACGATTGGTCTTGCGGATAAGTTGTGAGGGCAAATTGGTGTTATAATAAATGCTTTAACTGATGGATGAACAATAGGTCCACCAGCGGAAAGGTTATATGCAGTTGAACCAGAAGGTGAAGAAACTATAATACCATCACCATAAAATGATGTTATAGTTGAATTACCAAATTTTACAATAATATCAAGTCCCCTTCCTGAGATTGAATTAACACTAAAATCGTTTAATGCACTATCAATTTCAATTCCATTAATGTAAATTTTTAACCTATCCCTTCTATCTAAGTAGTAATTTCCATCTATAAGAGCTCTTTTAATATCTTCAATTTGTGAAATATCAAAAAATGTTAAGAATCCAAGCTTACCAATTTTTATTCCGATAATAGGTTTTTTAAATTTTTTAGCACATTTCAAGAGTGTTCCATCACCTCCAAGTGAAATAACAATGTCGCAAATTTCATTAATTTGCTCATCAGTCCATTCACCTCCTATGTGTTTTGAAATATAAACATAATCAAAAACAGATATAATTTTCTCAATTGCTTCATTTAAGTTGTAAAAAGGATTACCAAAAACTCCAACTTTCAAACCTTTTTCCTAATTTTTAAATCCAAAGCAATAGCAGAAACAATAAATATGGATGAAAGTGTTCCAAATATAATTCCCCAAAATAGAATAAACGAAAATCCATAAAGAACAGGTCCCCCAAATAACAACAATGCAACAACAACAATAAGTGTTGAAAGTGAAGTTATAATCGTTCTACTTAATGTAGAATTTATACCGTTATTGTAAATCTCAATAAGCTTTTGGCTTTCTAACTTTAAACCTTCATACCTTTTTAAAAATTCCCTAATTCTGTCAGCAATAATTACAGAGTCATTAACATCATAACCAATTATTGTTAAAATTGCAGCGACAGTTATTGTACTAAATTCAAGTTGAAATAATGAATATAGACCAAGAACCATAATTACATCTATGATTAATGCCAAAATTGTCCCAAACCCAAAATAAAAATCAAACCTAATCCAGATATAAATTAAAATTAAACCTATTGCAATGATTGAAAGAATAAAAGCTTGTTTTCTCAATTCTGAACCAATTGTAGGTCCAACTTTTTCAGCTCTTTGTAAAATTATTTCATCATTTAAAATTTCTTTTAATTTATTAACTACAACCTGAGCATCAACTTCTGAACTATATCTTATTATATAATCTTTCTCTTGTCCAAAGTTTTGAACGGAAACATCTTTTAAATTTAATTGACTTAAAGCATTTCTAATTTTTGATATATCTGAATTTTTTGTAGATATTTGAACAAGATTACCACCTGTAAAGTCAATACCAAAGTTTATACCTTTTAAGAATATAACAAAAATGGAAAAAGTAATAAGTAAGATATAAATTACATAAAAAATTCTTCTTTTTCCCATAAAATCGTACTTAGCATTAGCAAAAATATCTATCCAGGCCATAACTCAACCTCCTTAAATCGGGATATATTTAACATTAAACTTATAGATAAGAATGTCAAATATAAGTCTTGAAACAAAAACAGCGGTAAATAAACTTGTTGCAACACCAATAGCAAGAATTATTGCAAATCCTTTAATAGGACCCGAACCAAAAAATGTTAAAACTAATGCTGCAAGAAAGTGTAATATATTAGTATCCCAAATCGCTCTACTTGCATTTTTATATCCATATTCAATAGCACTTATGAAATCTTTGCCATTTCTCATTTCTTCTCTCATTCTTTCAAATATAAGAACATTGGCATCAATAGCAAAGCCAACAGTCAAGATAAGCCCTGCCATCCCAGGAAGCGTTAATGTTGCCCCAAGAATTGATAAAAAAGCAAGAATAATTAGAAAATTTAAAGCTTGAATAGTAACTGTTATTAAACCACCTAGTCTATAATAAGATATCATAAAAATTAAAACAAACAAATAACCAAAAACTATTGATTTTGTTCCTTTTTCAATGGAATCCTTACCAAGTGTAGGTCCTACACTTCTCTCTTCTAATATTCTAACAGGAGCAGGAAGCGCGCCAGCTTTTAATATATTTGCCAAATCTTTTGCTTCCTGCATATTTTGAATCCCTGTTATCTGAGCTCTTCCACCAAGTATAGCTTCTCTTATCTGAGGGGCAGAATAAACAAAACTATCAAGAACAATAGCAAGCCTCTTACCAACATTTAAGGATGTTATATTAGCAAAAATCATAGCACCTCTTGGATTAAATTCTAATGAAACAACAGGTGCATTTGGATTGAATTGATCTCCACCAATTGTAGCAATAGCATTAATTAAATAAGCACCTGTCAAGTCCGCCCTATCTCTTAATAAGAATAACCTTCTAAATTTGCTATTTCCTGCAGTTTCAAGATTTCCAAAGAAAAAACTATATCCTTTTGGAATTAAATTTTTAATATCTTCTCTATTTAAAATTTTTTTAACTGAATCTATTAATTCTTCACTTATAGCTAAATCTCCACCATAATTTACTAATAGTGAGCTAAAAGGTTTGCTTTTTAATAATGTATCTATTTTTGTAGTATCTCTAATTGTATCCTTCTCTCCTGATAAATATCTATCTATTCTATTTATTGTTGCTTCTAATATTTGTGGTTCAGCTAATAACCTAAATTCCAATTGTGCGGTTCTACCTATAATCTCTCTTGCTCTTTCCCTATCAAGAACACCAGGAAGCTGAACCATAATTCTCTCAGAACCTATTTTTTGGACAATTGGTTCAGCAATTCCAAGATTATCAATACGATTTTTAATAACAAATGTTGTTCTCTCAACAATATCATTTTTTTCATTTAAATTTATATTTTTTGGTGTTTCAACTTGTAAAACCAAGTACATACCACCTTGTAAATCAAGTCCTAAATTTATTGATTTTTTCTTTAATTCTCTCAATTTTTCCTTTGGCATAAATTCTTTTTGAGCATCAGAAAGTGTATAGTATTGTATAGTAGGATATAGAAAATATATGGAAAAAGCAATAACTATCAGTGTTATGATAATTCTTATATTTAGAGTTTTCATAAGATTGGAAATTTTAAAGTCAAAAACAAAATACTTTGTCTAGTAATTTATTGAAAACTCAATCAAAACTAACCTCACAAAATCCCAAAGGTTTTCCATCAATAGTTTTCCAAAATGTCCTCTTTTTGTATTTTTCATAAAGATCCTTGTCAAAGTAAAACAAAATTAACATAATGGTATTGCTAAAATAACCTTTAAATTTTCCTAATCTAATTAATTTTTTGTTTTTTTCTAAATCAGCCAAATTATTATATATACCTATGCTTTTAAGATAATTTACCAAATCCTTAGAAAATTCTGAAATTGCATTATCAATTTCATTTTTCAAATTATTATACTTAAATTTAATATCTATTTCAAATTCAAAATTTTCTCTTAACACTTCAACAGCCAAACTCAAATTTTTATGTTTTATTTCCACAACTTTCAAGCACCCAGATGGATCAAATAATTCACTATCTGAAACCAAGATTCTTCTAAAAATATCATCGATTTTTTTCTCAATAGCTCTATAAAAATTCTTAAAATTACGACTTCTTATCAAATTTAAAAATTCATTTCTTAAATTATTATCATTTTTTATAATTCTATATAAATAAGCGGTTCTTATTGCTCCTTTAATACTTGAACCTGGAATATAAACACTATTTTTTAATTTAATAAATTCATAAACTTTGTCCTTTGGAGCGCTATGAAATGGAATTTCATAAGCTGGTTTTATATTTAAGTTATAATGTTTAAAGAATTCTTCAAGTCCAGCATCAAAAAGAAATTTTGCAATTTCTTTACTATCAATATAATTTATAATTTCATCAAAGCTATAAAACTGAAATTTTGAACCTTTAATTATAAATTCATACTTAGTTAAAGTTTGACCACTTGAAATATGAACAGGTGTTAAAACCCTAAAATTCATATTACCCTCCTTTTATATAAAATCCAAAACTATAACCATATTGATAAATTTTATTGAAATTGTATTTAATAAAAGAAGAAGAACCATAATAATCACTTATGTTTTTAAGCTGAATAATTGAACCATTTGAAAGATATATAAATTTCCCTTTAATAATGAGTTTTTTGAAATCAAAGTAATTATCAACTATCCCTAAGGTTGTAATAATATCATAATAACTATTTTCCAAATCAAATTTTTCATCATAAAAACTTGGACTTAACAAATAAATTTTATTTGATTTTTCTTTAATATATTTTGAAAGTTCAATTTCTTCCTTAAATTCAAAAAATTCTACAATTCCTCTTGAAATACCTTTCCCTGAAAAATATAAAATTTTCAAAACAGGCTTTAACTTTTCAATTAAATTTTCATCAAAAAACAAAATATAAAACTTTAAAAATGAATTTATAGAATAAGATTTTTCAATAAAAAACTTGCTTTCATCCGTTGTAAATGTAATTCTATTTATACTTACATGAGGAAATACTGTATTTGAAATGATTTCATCTACAATTTTATCTTTTGTTTTTTCAAACAAATCGTTATTATCTTTAATTTTTCCTTCTAAAACTTCAATTAGTGTTTGTCTGTCTATAAATTGAATTTTTTTAAATTTTTTATATTTTCTATATTCATTATCATCTTTAAATACTACTGAACCTCCTAAATTAGGCTTTTTAAAAAATTCTATATCATTTTTTATAAAGGTTGGGGACGATATAAGAAACTTAGGTTCATTTTCAAAGTTTCCTAATAAACTTTCTAATTCTTCTTTTGAATATAAAACTCTATAATACCAGCAAATTGCACCAAAAATTGTCCAAGAATTAGGAATTTCTTTAAAAACACTCCTAGGTTTGTATAGAACTGAGTAAAGCTTTGACATCTTCAAATTCCTTTATGTTTTCTTCTTTCCCTTTCAAATAATAATCTATTTCCCTTTCTATCAATTTTAAATTTTTAAATTTTATTCTACCATATCCTCTTGAACCTGAACCACCAAGATAATTATCTTCTAATAAACTTAAACCTGTTAATATCGTTGATTTAAATCTCTTAGGAAAATCATCTTCTTCATAGACAAAATAAACAATTCTTCCTTCAAATTCTGAACCTGCTGGAACTCTTTCCAATCTTCTTGGTTCGGCTCTTGATGTTATTCTATCAATTTTATTTTCAACTTTTATTTCGGTAAGGGTTTCTCTTAAATTATTATAACTCTTTTCAGTTAAGTATATGTCATAAAAAATTGCTCTTGAAGGTCCTGGAAGTTCATTAATAGGTAAATTTTCAATTGTTTTTGATGAACCTGTTCCAAATACAATACAAACATCACACTTTCCACAATCACAAGGTTTTCCTGCCTTATTTTGACTTTTCATTGCTTCAACTCTACCTAATGCCCATTCCAATAAGCTTCTTAATTTTCCTTTAAGAGAAGAGCCTGGAATATATGGTGTATCTTTCAAAAGATGTTTATCTTTCCCGTAATAGTCATATATCGTTGAAGTAAGTTTTATAACGGGGTTATCAATACCACCTATTTCAAAAGTTTCTCTTGAGCCTCCAATACGAAGTCCCGTTTTAAGATGAATAACAAAATCCAAAATAACAACCTTCTTTAATCTAAAACCTTTCATATCTTTCCTCTCCCTTTTCAAAAGCTGTGAAATATGCTACAAGAGCCATCATAAAATCCTTTAACTTTTCAAAATCTTCCTTATCCTCAACCTTATCTAAAATCGTTTCTAATATCTTACTAAATTCAAGAGGAATAAGTCCCCTTCCCGTAGCATAGTAAATTTTAGGATATATTAAAACTTTTTTTCTTCTTGCTTGTACTAAATCTCTTTCAGCTTCTTCACAAGTAGAAAGAATTTCGCTAAAAATTTTTCTCAGCTGGGATATTGTAATTTTTCTTTTTCCTTGACTAAAATCATATGCTATCTTATAAGCAATACCCCTTTTTGGAATGGCAAAATCTTCTTCTTTTAGCTCAGAAAGTTTTTTTAATTTTTCTAGCCTTTCCTTAACTTCATTCATTGCTTAACCTCCCTTGTTTTCATTAAAAGAAGTTCAAGGAAAATTTCAGAGCTTTTTTTAATTTCCATATTTTCCTTATTAATAATTTTTGATTTAAAATCCTCACGAATAGAACTATCACTTATATTTCTATGTATCTGATAATAAAACATAGGAAAGAATAGATATTTTCTCTTCAACATTATATAAACTCTATAAATTAAACTTCTTGAAATTTTATTCTTGTATTCCTCCGCTTTTTCCTTAACATCATTATAGACATTTTCAAGTTCTTCAAATGAAATGAATTTATTAAGTATGAAAACTTCTTTCCCTTCTTCCTTGGCAATATCTAAATTTTTACTTGTTATTTCAGCAGCAAATTTAAAAGGATAATTATAATCAAATAAATTTATACTTGCTGAAATAGATAAATCATTTTTTGTCCATTGTTTAAACTCTTTATTTATTTCAATAGCAAGCTCAATTATTTTATCCCATCTTCCAACTAAAAATAAATCATCACCTCCTGAATAAACAACATAAATGTAATCTTTATATTTCTCAAAAATAAATTTTAAATACATAGAGAAAAATAGATCTATAAATCTGCTTAACCTTGAAACTTCAAAGAAACTATCAACTTGGGAAAATTTAAATCCAAGTTTATTAACATCAATTTTTAAATATGCCAATTTTTTATATCCTTCATCTTCAACAAGCTCACTAAATGATTTAATTTCTTGAACAAAATTTATAAATTTAAAACCATGATCAATTAACGCTTCACTCAAAATATTCAAAATATAAAAATCTTCATCAATCGGATAATTTTCTAAGATATCAATGTATCCAACATTTTCAAGACCAATACCTCTATTATTCGAAAAAACTAAAAAAGAACCTTTTAATAATTTTTCACCAAGCTCTTCAAACCTCTTACACCAATTACAAAATTCATCATCATAATATTTTGTTTCAATTCTACAAGAAGGACAAATATCATTAGATTTAATTTTTAGAGAGACATTATTTAAAATTTTATAGAATTTTCTATATTTTTCTCTTTCAAGTTTTTGGAATAATTCCATTGACTTTTGTTTATAGTTTTTAAAATCATCTAATTTTATTTCAACATAAGCAAATGTTAAACCAATAAGACCACTAAAATCTTCTAAAATTATTTTATTTATTTCATTTAGTTTTGCAATAACCTTATCCAAAAATTTTATATTAAATAATAATTGAAATTTACCACCTCCAACATATATCGTATTGAAAATAGGATAATTTATACTATTTAAAATTGACTTTGAAATAATTTCAGGTAATATACTCAAAAAGAAGCTTCTACCTCTCAATCTTTTAACAAAACCTTCAACATTTGTTATATTATAAATGAATTTTTGAATACCATTAATATCCCCTTCAAGTAAAATCGCTTTATCGTTTAAACTCAAAAATGAATTACTAATTGCTCCAAAAATTTTCATATAATCAAAAATACTAAAAAATTTGTAATATGTAAAATAATATATTCGTTTTAGCTTCTTATTCAAATTGTTTTCTTTGAGATAAATGTTAATTTGATTTTTATACTCTTGAATATAATTTTTATCAATCTGAAATTGACCTCTTATAGGCTTTAAATGTTCATAATTTTTAAGTTCAATTAATTTATATGTGTATTCACTTGAAAATGGTGATTGAAAGTTGGGCTTTAAATCCAAATAATTATAAATTTCTTCATATCTTTTTCTATCAAATTCGTCTTCAAATTTTATATCTAAAATTCTTTCAATTGAATATAAAAATCCTTCTAAATATAACTTATTATGATCCATTGTTTGAAATTTTAAAGGATAAGTTCCTGGTGATTTTGCCTTGTCCAATAATTCCCCTTTTACTCCCCTTATAGGCACCCCCCCTAACATTTCAACCCATCACCACCCCTTACCATCCCCTCAAATAGTCAAATTATTATAACTATAAAAACT